>Ga0181529_10000449_pt1 | contig 59682 bp, 54 predicted proteins | sample PEATcosm2014_Bin_36_FD_119763 | JGI IMG/M metagenome (GOLD analysis project Ga0181529, IMG submission 119763) | Peatland microbial communities from MTU Mesocosm Facility, Houghton, MI, USA - PEATcosm2014_Bin10_30_metaG | ecosystem: Environmental > Terrestrial > Soil > Wetlands > Peat | place...
AGCGGGCGCGTGGTGTCCACGCGCGCATATCGTCCGCCGGAGCGCAACGCCATGCTCTCCACTACCGAGCTGTATTCGTCGAACGCGCGGGTGTATCGTTGGCGCGCCCGATCGTCGAAATCCAGTTTCAGCGCCGCCCCCGTTTCGGCGTCCCGAAGTTCCAGTTCGCCGGTCCACGGAGGCGTGCGCTCTTCCTCCGTGAACACCTGGACCAGCATCAGCTCGTGGCCGAAATCCGCCAGGTATTGCAGCGCCTTCTCGCATCCGCCGTCGTCCAGGAAATCGGAAATCACCACCACCAGGCCGCGTTGCGAGTAGGCGCCGATGAATTCGCGGACCATCGCCCGGCAGTCCGTGGGCCCGTGCGCTTCCCACTGAGCGATGGCGTCCATCACTCCGGTGAAGCGGTGCCGGCCGCCGGTGGCGAGGATGCGCTGCGTCAGCCGGTTCGAGAAACCGTGGATCTCCAAGCTGTCGTGGCGCACCATCCCGACGTAGCACAGCGCCGCGGCCAGCCGCCGGGCGTAGTCGAATTTCCGTCCGCCGTAGGGCGTCATGGAATCGCTCAGGTCCACCAGCATGCGGATGGGTACGCGCGGTTCCACTTGGAACATTTTGAGGAAGAGTTTCTCCAGGCGCAGATAGGCGCGCCAATTCACGGCGCGCAGATCGTCGCCGTGGTGGAAATTGCGGTGATCCAGAAACTCCTGGCCCGCGCCGGAAAATCGTGACGCGTTGTGGCCGCCCACCAGGCCGGCGAACGACCGTTGCCAGTGGATGGTCAACCGTTCGAGTTTTTCCAGAAACTCCCGGTCCAACAGCGGGGCGGGCATAGGAATCCTAGGCGGCGGCGAGGTTTGCGGTTACGTGCTTGAGGATCGCCTGCAGAATGGTCTCGGGCGTCTCGCCGTCGGCGTGCGCGTCGAAATTAAGAATGATGCGATGGCGCAGCACCGCCGCGGCCACGTGCGCGATATCCTCGACCGCCAGGTGGTAGCGTCCGCACATGAGCGCCCGCACGCGTCCGCATTCCACCAGCGCCTGCGCGCCGCGCGGCGAGCTTCCGTAGCGCACGTACTTGCGGGCCATCGGGTGGGCCTCGGCCTGTTCCGGCTGGGTGGCCATCACCAGTTGAATGGCGTACTGTTGCACGTGCGGCGCTACCAGCACCTCGCGGCAAACGTCGCGGACCTCCAGAATCGCCGCGCGGTCCAGCACCGCCTCGGGCGTAACCTCTTCCCGCTGGATGGTGCGCTCCACAATCTTGTTCAACTCGTCGCGGGTGGGATACGTCACCAGGATCTTCATCAGGAAGCGGTCGAGCTGCGCCTCAGGAAGCGGGTAGGTGCCTTCCATTTCGATGGGATTTTGCGTGGCCATCACCAGGAACGGCCGGTCCAGTTCGTGGGTGGTGGTCCCGCTGGTGACGGTCCGCTCCTGCATCGCCTCCAGCAATGCCGACTGAGTCTTGGGCGTGGCGCGGTTGATTTCATCGGCTAAGACAAGGTTGGCGAAAATCGGCCCGGGCTGGAACCGCAATCTCTTCGATCCGCCGGCATCGCTGTCGATGATCATGCTGCCCACGATGTCGGCGGGCATGAGGTCGGGTGTGAACTGGATGCGCGAGTACTTCAATTGCAGGGAGCGCGCCAAGGTGCGCAGCAGGGTGGTTTTGCCCAGCCCGGGAACGCCCTCCAGCAGAACATGTCCGCCCGCCAGCAGGCAGATCAGCACGCCCTCCACCACTCCATCCTGGCCCACGATGACCTTGGCGATTTCCCGGCGGACGGTGTTCAGGCGATCGACTGCGACCTGCAGGTTTACTTCAGGAGCCACGATTTTCATTGTAGAGCACGCGCCTTTATGATGCCTGCAACGGCCGGGAAAGATGGGGTTTGAATTCTCGATGAAACTCCAAATGTTGGTTTGACTCTGCATAGTAAGGTCGCCATCGGCCGCGTGCGACTCGCCGCTGGCAGCCCGCGCCGATTCCGAACAGCGCCAGCAGCGTCCCTTGCCGCACCACCAGTATCACGGTCTCGCATCTCCACTCGCAGGCGCCCGCGGCCTTACGGACCGCTCCAGTACCCCTGGATCCCGATCACCGCGAGTAACAGCCCTGCGAGGGCCACCGCGGATCGTATGATCGAATAGAATTGAGCCTCCAATAACTTACCACTGCGACCCGTGAAGTTCTCCTGCCCTGCAGTTCCCCAGTTTTTCGACGAACGGTATTGTTCGAAAGTTCTCTCGTGTTGTACACTCATCCGGGTGCAAACTATGAAGATCGGATTTGCGGAACGGAATCTTATTGCGGAGTTGCGGGCCTTGTTCTCTCTTTATGAGACGAAGCGAAGCGCGCAGGTTAAGAGAATCGCCCGAACACTCGCACTGGCGGCCTTGTTTTTGACGGTGATGGCGAGCGCTGTGTGGGCGCAATCCAATCCCGGAGACCCGCTGTTCTGCCGGCCGAATGAAGGCGTCCAGTTCCTGATCGTCAATGGCGGGGCTGGCGTATTCTCGGTGGACCCGGATTGCTTCAGCAACAACCTTGCTAACGACACCATTAATTCCATAACGACAGGCCAAGGGGGAACACTCACCAGGGTGGGGGTCACCGGAAGCTATATCTACGCGCCGCCCACGCCAAATTTTACCGGCCTGGACACGTTTTCGATCGCTGTGACTACCGTTTATAACAGCGCTGGTGGCGTCGGGTCAGCGGGCGGCACCGCATCGCCGGGCGGACCGGCCACTTTGAACATCACGTTAAACGTGATACCTGCGACTACCGCACTTACAGTCGCAGGAGTGGCGACACTAGTCCCCGTGCCGGCCGGAAGCCTGAGCGGTTGCAGTTTGGGGGGTAACTCAGGGGTTGGGCCGGCTGCGGGTACCCAGTGGGGCTGCATTACCGGCATAGTGAAAACTGGCGCCGCGCCCAGCCATGGGACGTTGAGCACCAGTGGGAACACTATCCTGTATACTCCGACACCCGGTTACCTGGGCCCAGATTCGTTCTCTTATCAAGCGTTAGGTACAAACGTCGATGGCCCATCTTCCCTAAATTCGGGTACTGTGACGGTGCAAGTCACGGTTGCGCAGCAAGTGCCGGCGCTCGGCGCCTGGGGTATGGCGATTCTGTGTGTCTTACTGGTTTTGTTCGGCGCCAAGACCCTGGTTCGCCGTCCAGTGTAGGTCTCGCAGAGTTATAGGTTTACATACTCGAACCAGTTGCGGCCACCGCTGCAACTGAGGTGGTAGTGTCTCCGCTATCCGCATAAGTGTACTTCACAAGGGCACCGTGACGCGGCGCGCACGAGTGCGCACGCCACAACTTCCGGCATACCAGCCCGTGACATAGGCGGATTAACTTGTCGTGCAATAGAGGGCGACAGGAAGACTCCTGTCCCATCTGGAGCTATCGGCGCGATTGCATAGCCCGTCAGGCAAGCTCGGCTCTCCTAACTCCCCATCTTAGCTTTCGCGTGGGTCATTACACCCACTGGTACAGCCTTCTCCTATACGGAGTTATGAGCCTGGTGCGACATCCGTAATACAACTGAAATGAACATTGACACGGTTTCTTTCGGGCCCCTACTCTTGCTGCGTAAGATGATGCCCGGTTACGCGACGGGCGGTTCACTTGAAAATTGGCGATCTCCCGTTCGTTGCGCCCTAAACCTAGGCATCGGTGCAAGCCGGCGAACCGTGGCGATTCGAGGGTGTGAATACACCGCGGAGGCTCCCATGTCATTGGCGGCAACAGACCAGAAGCAGAACCAGGGATGGACGTCGTTTCAGATCGAGGTGGATCGGCTGCGGGATGCCGTCGTCCGGGGAGATCTTAAGCGGCGCCTGGTTCCCGAGAGCCACGCCGGCGATGCGGCCACAGCCTGCCGGGCCATCAATGAGATTCTCGATACCGTGGTTCAGTACCTCGACAAGACCGTGACGTCGGTGGACGGGATGTGCATCGGTCAGATCCCCAAGCCGTTCGAGGACGGGTTCCCGGGCGATTTCGCTCGCGCCAAGAAGGTCTGCAACGACTTCATCGACGTGATCAACCGGCGCAATTCCCAGATCGCCCTGATGACCAAAGCCGCTGCCGGCGGCGACCTGCGCGTGCGCGCCGACGTCCAACAATTTACCGGCGCCAACCGCCGCATCTTCGAGGGGTTCAACTCGATGTTCGAAGCCTGGATGGCCCCGGTCGCGGAAATCGAACGAGTGCTGACGGCGCTGGCGAAGATGGACCTGACGGCGCGAGTCACGGGCCGCTATGAGGGCGATTATGCGCGCATCGCGGCGGCGTTGAACACGGTCTGTACGAAACTGGGCGAGGAAGTGCAGCACATAGGCGAGCACACCATGGTACTGGCGTCGGCTTCCGAGGAATTGACGGCGGTTACCAGGGAAATGGCGCGCGCGGCCGTCGAGACCAGCCGGCTGGCTTCTTCGGCGGCGCAGTCCAGCGAGACGGTCTCCACCAGTTTGACAACGGCGGCGGCGGGGTCCCGCGAGATGCTGTCTTCCATCCGCGAGATCTCCCACAATGCCAGTAAAGCCGCCACCGTGGTGCAGACGGCGGTCCACGTGGCCGACGGCACCACCCAGAAGATCAACCACCTGGGCCAGTCGTCGGTAGAGATCGGCAAGGTCATCAAGGTCATCACCGGGATCGCCCAGCAAACTAACCTGCTGGCGCTGAACGCCACCATCGAGGCGGCGCGCGCCGGCGAGGCGGGCAAGGGTTTCGCGGTGGTGGCCAACGAAGTCAAGGAATTGGCTAAGGGCACGGCGAAGGCCACCGAAGAGGTGAGCGGACGCATCGAGGCCATCCAACGCGATACCAAGGAAAGCGTCGCCGCCATCGGCGAGATCGCCACCGTAACCAATGAGATTAACCAGATTTCGCACACCATAGCCTCAGCCGTGGAGGAGCAGACGGCCACCACCAACGAGATGGGGCGCACCGTCTCCGAGGCCGCCGAAACCGCCACCGCCATCGCCAAAGAGATGACGGGACTGGCCGAAGCCGCCCGCACCACCAGCGCCGGCGCCACGCAAACCGACTCCGCCATCGCCGATCTGAACCGGACACTCGGCCAATTGCGGACATTTGTCGCCATGTTCAAAGTCTGAGCCCGGACCGACGTGCCCGTCACGGAGAGCCAAACTATGCCTACTACTAGTGTTCCTAATCGCTGGGCCATCGCCGCCGCAGGTCTGCTGATGCAGGTCGCGCTCGGCGCGGTCTACGCCTGGAGCGTATTCCGCACGCCGCTGGTGCGCCAACTGCACGCCTCCATCTCCGAGGTCAGTCTGACCTTTACCATTGCTATTTTCACGCTCGGGTGGGCGGCCTTCGCCGGCGGATTGTGGATGCGCGCCAAAGGTCCGCGCGTGGTCGGTCTGACCGGCGGACTGCTCTACGGGCTGGGCGTCTTTCTGGCCAGTCTTTCGGGCCACGGTTTGTGGGTGCTCTACCTGTCCTACGGCGTTCTCGGGGGCGCCGGCATCGGGTTGAGCTACATCGTGCCCATCGCGACGCTGGTGAAATGGTTCCCCGACCGCCGCGGTTTCATCACTGGAGTCGCGGTGGCCGGCTTCGGCTGCGGAGCGCTGGTCACGGCGCCTATTGCCACGCGACTGATCCAGTCGGTGGGCGTGCTGCAGACGTTCGCCTGGCTGGGCGCGGGCGCACTGGTCCTGGTGATGGGTTCGGCGCTGATGATGCGGGAGCCTCCCGCGGGGTGGCGGCCGGCCGGCTGGCAGCCTGCGCCGGGCGCCGCCGCGGCTTCTGCGACGGGCAATTACACCTTGCGCCAGGCGGTCGCGACCTGGCAGTGGTACGCTCTCTGGGCAGTGCTTTTCCTCAACGTTTCGGCGGGCATCTCCATCATCAGCCAGGCATCGCCGATGGCGCAGGAGATCACCGGCGTCAACGCCGCGGTGGCCGCCACCATGGTTGGCATCATCTCCATCGCCAATGGAGCCGGCCGTTTTCTGTGGGCCTGGCTATCTGACGCCATTGGACGCCGCTGGGTCTTTCTCGCCATGTTCGTACTGCAGGCGGGACTGTTCTCGCTGCTGCCCGTGGTCCATTCCTTCGGCCTCTTCACCGCCCTGGCCGTCGTCGTCCTGCTGTGTTACGGCGGTGGCTTCGGCACCATGCCGGCGTTCTGCGCCGACTACTTCGGCCCGCGCGACGTGGGCTCCATCTATGGGCTGATGCTGACGGCGTGGGGTTTCGGCAGCGCTCTTGGCCCTATACTGATCGCCCATGTGCGGGAATCCACCGGCAAGTACGGCCAGGCGCTGTTCATTCTGGCAGTCATCATGGTTGGTGCGGCCGTTGTGCCTCTGATCTTGAAGCCGCCGGTCCGTGTCCGAACCGCCGAGCCGACGTCGCCCGGGAGTCCGCCAGTCCCGGTTCCTTCCGGCCGCGGCTAGGTGGGGTACGCCATCGTGGCGACGCCTGGCGGACACCGAACGAGACACCAAGCGTCCCGATGAGTCGGGACGCGGCACGCACGAGTGCGTACCCCACAACTGCGAGCCACACTATCGGTGAAAAAAGCCGGCTATCGGCTGAGGGATTGCGGGCGCCGACCCCGGAAGTCCGTTAGACCCCGGCTTGCGCGCCCAATCTGTGCGCCAGCACGCCTACTACCGTCGCCATCTCCGACAGGGCATTGCGTGCTTGGCTGGGGACCAGCTTATTCATAAGCCGGAAGTACCATTGCATGATTCTGTAATCCAGAATCAGCAGTTGGTCCTCGAAAGAGCCGGACTCCAGGTTGGCGGCATGCTGCCGCAGGTATGTGAGTATCTGGAAGTCGTGGCTTAATCGGCGTTGGAGCGGGCGCAGTTCCTGGCTGGTCCGCACCATCGCCTGCACTTGCGGGAAACTGAACCGCTCGTTGGCTGCCGAGACCGCTTCGCCCTGATTCCGAATGAGCAACCGGCAACTCGCGCGGAACCAGTACGCCAAAAGGATCAGCGAAAACGCGATGATGAGAACGCTCGCAAGCATCGGCGATTCCAACGTTGGTCGAACCGATAGTACTAGATCAACCATGACGAGTCTAGCACCCACAATTGATCAAATCAACACCTTAAATGGGGGTATTTGACTCGGTTTTTGCTTAGTACGAAAGTACCGATGTGCGGCGCCGGGCTACCGGTTGGGGTCTGCCAAGGCCTCGTCGATATTGCGTCCCGGGTATTCGTAATCCTGCAACTTGCCCGAGATATAGTTCTCATAAGCCGCTAAATCGAAATGCCCGTGCCCACTAAGGCAGAACAGAATGGTCTTCTGCCGACCTTCCTCTTTGGCAACTAAGGCCTCATCCACGGCAGCACGGATGGCGTGCGACGATTCCGGAGCCGGAAGAATGCCCTCGGTGCGTGCGAACTGCAACGCCGCTTCGAAGACCGGAAGCTGCGAGTAAGCCTTCCCGGTAATCTCTCCCATGTGCGCCAGGTGGCTGATCAATGGGGATGCGCCGTGGTACCGCAAGCCTCCCGCGTGAATTCCGGGCGGCACGAAATCGTGGCCCAGCGTGTACATCTTCATGAGAGGAGTGAGCTTGGCGGTGTCGCCGAAGTCGTAGGCAAAACTGCCGCGCGTCAGGCTGGGGCAGGCGGTCGGTTCGACAGCCATAATCCGCGGGACTTTGCGTCCGTCCTTGCGTGCCGCCAGCCGGTCGAGTACATAAGGTAGCGCCAGGCCGCCGAAATTGCTGCCGCCGCCGAAGCAGCCGATCACCACGTCGGGTTCGTCGCCCGCCAGCTTCATTTGCAGCTTGGCTTCCTGCCCGATCACGGTCTGGTGCAGCAGCACATGGTTGAGCACGCTGCCCAGCGAATAGTTGGTGTCCGAATGGGTGGCGGCATCCTCCACCGCCTCGCTGATGGCATGACCCAGGCTCCCCGGAGAATCCGGCGTGGCTGCCAGTACCGCGCGGCCGGCATTGGTGTGGTCGCTGGGACTGGCGAAGACCTCCGCTCCCCAAACGTGCATCATCATGCGGCGATACGGCTTTTGGTCGTAGCTGATGCGCACCATGTAGACGGTGCATTCCATGCCGAACATCTGGCACGCCAGCGCCAGTGCGCTGCCCCACTGGCCGGCTCCCGTTTCGGTGGCCAGGCGGCGAATCCCGGCGCGCTTGTTGTAATAGGCCTGTGCGATGGCGGTATTGGGCTTGTGACTGCCCGCCGGGCTGGTGCCTTCGTACTTATAGTAGATGTGGGCGGGCGTATCCAACGCCTTTTCCAGACGCCGCGCGCGGTAGAGCGGCGTGGCCCGCCACAGCCGGTAAATGTCCATCACCTCGCCGGGGATGTCGATCTCGCGCTGCGGCGAGAACTCCTGCATGATCAATTCCATCGGAAAGATCGGCGCCAGATCCTGCGGCGCCAGCGGCGCGCGAGTCTGGGGATTGAGTGGCGGCGCGAGCGGCTCCGGCAAATCGGGCAGCACGTTGACCCACACCGTTGGAATCTGGCTGTCGGCGAGCAGAAATTTGGAGTGTTCGGACATAAAGGGAACGCCTATTGTAATACCGGGGAACAAGGGAGCACCAATCGGCGTATGATTCTTCTGAACGCTGGAGAGTGTGCGATGAATCGGAAATGTCTTCTGGCTCTTGCCGGGACGCTGTGCCCGCCGCTGTTCCTGTCCGGTTGCATCATCACTTCGGATCGCACCGGGCCGATGCAATACGACACCCGCTCGTTCGAGCGCGGTACCGAGGAAGAGCTTCATCTCGACCTGAACATGGGCGCCGGAGACCTGAAAGTGGGAACCGGCACGCGCAAGCTGGCCCAGGCCTATTTCAACTACAACGTCGCCGAGTGGAAGCCCGAGGTCCGCTTCGATACGCAGGGCACGCGCGCCAACCTCACCATCCGCCAGCCCGGCCACAACCGTTCCCATTTCGGCAGCACCAAATACGAATGGGATCTCCGCTTGAGCGAAGACGTGCCCGTGTATCTCCGTGCGAACTTCGGCGCGGGCGAGGCGCAACTCGACCTGGGGAGTCTTCCGGTGCGCGACGTGGACGTGAACATGGGCGTGGGCCAGCTCAATATGGACCTGCGCGGCAATCCCAAACACGATTACAACGTCCGCATCCATGGCGGCGTGGGAGAAGCCACCGTCCACCTCCCGGCGAACGCCGGCGTGTATGCCGAAGCCTCGGGCGGCATCGGATCCATCGAGGCGCGGAATCTCCGCAAGGAGAACGGCCACTGGGTCAACGACGCATACGAGCACGCCTCGGTGCGCATTCATGTGACGGTGGAAGGCGGCGTGGGAGAGATCCGGCTGATTGGGGAGTGAGCCGTTCGCGCCGGGCCCGCAAGATGTCTTATGTGGGGCAGGTTGGCAACCTGCGGCCGATTGTCAATCGGCCTGGGCGGCATTGGGATGGCCCCCCGCCGGCACTCATTGAGGACACTCCGGGCATCGACGGTAAAGTGCGGTTGTGGCCCGGCTACTTCATGAATGCGGCAGCCGCATCTTTGAACGCCACTACCTCGCCACCGTGCTCCCGCGTGAAGTCGAGGGCTTCGCTCCGCTGGGCAAACGCAATCAGGCTGGGGGCGCAGCGGTCATACTGCAAATCCGCAGGCCGCTTGTTCTCCTCCACAACCTCATGCGCTCTTTCGCACATATTCACGTCGCTGCCTTTGACCAGGTAGGCGTTATCGGGCGACAGGGCTTTTCCGTTGAGAAACGAAGTCAGCCCGGTCACCTGGATTGGTTTGCCCGCCTGCTCGTGCAGCGAGAGAGCGCAGGCTGGACAGCAGAAGACTCGAGGGCGCCCGTTCACCACGGCGATGGTCTTGGAGTGCGCGTGTATCGGCCGGTTGCAGGCGTAACATTCGGCGGCATTCGAGTAGCTGAATGTCCGCCACCCGGCGTACCCCAGAACGGCCAGCACCAGCACACCAATGAAAGCTCCAAACCGGGATCCTCGCTCCATCGGTCCCCCCACCCTGGATTCTACTCCACGCGATCCGGGAACCACCCCTCCGAAATCGCGGTCGTCAGTCCGCCCGTTGGTCGTCGGCCGCCGCGTGTTCCTTTCGGAGCCCGAATTTCTCCATGCGGTAGATCAGCGTCTTCCGGCTGAGATCCAAATATTGCGCCGCATGTGTCTGGTTCCAGTTGAATTTCTCCAGGGCGCGGACGATGAGTTCCTTTTCCACTCCTTCCAGGCTGATGCCCTGCGGAGGAAGTTCGAAATGGAACTCCTCCGCCACCGGCCGCTCACGCCTTAGGAACTCCGGAAGATCGTTCAAAGCTATCTCGTCGCCGCGCGAGAGCACTACGATCCGCTCGATGATGTTTTCCAACTCACGGACGTTTCCCGGCCATCGGTACGCGCAGAAATACGGCAGCAGGGAAGGCGGAAGCACCAACTCCGGACGGCCTTGCAGTTCCTTGGCTTTCACGAAAAACCGCGTTGCCAGCTCCGGAATATCGTCTGCCCGTTCGCGCAATGGAGGCAGTTCCAGAGGGATCACCGCCAGCCGGTAATACAGGTCCTCGCGAAACGCCCCGTCCTCGATCATCGCTTCCAATTTGCGGTGTGTGGCGGCGATGATTCGCACATCCACCTTCATCGCGCCGGCAATCCCGACCTTCTCGATCTCGCCATTCTGGATAAGTCGAAGCAGCTTCACTTGTAACTCAAGGGGCATCTCGCCGATTTCATCCAGGAACAACGTTCCACCGTCGGCCAGTTCGATCTTGCCTCGCTTATTGGCCAGGGCGCCGGTGAAGGAGCCTTTGACATGGCCGAATAGCTCGGATTCCAGCAGGTCCCTCGGAATCGCGCCGCAGTTGATCGTCACAAATGGCCTGTCCCTGCGCCGGCTATTGAAGTGTACGGCCTTCGCCAGAAGTTCCTTTCCGGTGCCGGTTTCCCCGTGAATCAGCACCGTCGAGGTGGCATTGGCCGCGCGGGACGCCATGTCGAGCACATACAGCAGCGGCTTCGACTGTCCCAGGATGTTCTCGAAACCGTACTTCTTATCCAGGCTGCTGCGCAGATTCCGGACCTCCTGGCGAAGGTCCAGGTGTTCCAGGCCGCGGCCCACGATTAACCGCAGTTCCTCCATATTCACCGGCTTGGTGATGTAGTCGTAAGCGCCGGCCTTCATGGCTTCCACGGCATTTTCGACGGTGCCGAACGCAGTCACCAGGATCACGATGATTTCCGGATAGTCGGCGCGTAGGTTCTTCAGTAACTCGATCCCGGACATTCCCGGCATCATCAGATCGGTGATCACCAGGTCGGGCGGAGTCTCCTGGACCTTCGCCAAAGCCTCCTTGCCATTGGCTGCCGCGTCCACCTGATATCCGCTTTGCTGAAGCTGCGCCTGCGTCACCCAGCGAAGACTCTCATCGTCATCGACCACCAATATGCGTTTCTGGATCAAGCCTGTCTCCTCTGTCGCAACGGCAGGGCGATGGAGAACGTCATGCCGCGATCGGGGTTATTCCGTGCCGTCACCGTTCCACCGTGCTGCGTAACGATCTGATGGACCACCGACAGTCCCAATCCGGTGCCGGCATCCTTCGTGGTGAAGAAGGGGTTGAAGATCCTGTCGATGTCTTCCGCCGGTATCCCGGACCCTTGATCGCGAACTCCAATCACCACCGAAGCGCCTTCCTGCCGAGCCGACAAGACGATCTCGCCCGGTTCGGACATGGCTTGCACCGCATTGATCGTCAGGTTCAAAACCACCTGCTTCATCTGTTCGGCGTCGCACTCGAAGGCGGCCACCGGGGACGCGATGTCTTTCGAGATGGCGATTCCCTTTTGCGCGGCGGAATGGCCGGTCAGGTTGATAATCGCGTCGATCAGCCGGCCCGGGTCCAAGGCCTGGAATTCGGGTTTTCGCGGGCGGGCGAAGTCCAGCAGGTTGCTCAACAACCGGTTCAAGCGCTGGATTTCCTTGTGAATGATCGCCAACGAACTTCTGCGCATTTCGTCGGACGTTTGCTCGGAGCCGATCAGGTTGGCCGCACCGTCGATACTCGCCAGCGGGTTTCGTATCTCGTGAGCCAGGCTGGCCGAGAGTTGGCCCACCGCCGACAACCGGTCCGCCCGCTTGACCTGTTCGAAACTGTCCTTGAGATCGCGATTCGCCTTGGCCAGTTCTCTGGAAGCGGCCTCCAGCTCCATTCGGTGCTTGCGTCCCCGATCCGCCAGAACGCCCGTAACCGTCCCTACCAGGAAGAAGACAATGATCTCGCCGTACTGGTTCGCGGCGTACTCGGGCAAGTGGTGCCAGGCATGAAGGATGTGCGGAATATAGCAGAGCGCCGAACCGGTGGACGCCACCAGGCCGCCGCGCCAGCCGAAGTAGATGGCCGCGGAAATGATCGGAAGGTAATAGAGCCGTTGGAAGACGTTGTGCCAGAGGATCAGCGAGGACGGCGTCAGATAGTGGAGGGCCGTCGAGCCTGCGATCCCCGCCGCCACCACGAAGATGCGCGCCACCGTTTGCTTGTCTATGATCAGCCGCTCATTCGGCGCCATCACTCTGGATCATAGCGCGACGCCGCCGGAAGTTGCGGCCGCGGAATGGGCGAGCCACGCCACCGGATGGCTGCGGATGGTGCCATCGCCCTCGGTGATTTCCGCCCACTTGGGGTCCTGACCCAGCCGCAGAAAGACCCCGGGCGTTCCCTGGTATGTGCCCTGTGCCAGCACAACTCTTTCGCCTTCGTGGAATTCCGTAGCAGCAGGCTCATTGCTCGTCATTTTCGTAATCTCCGATCCTGGCGGCAGATGTGCCCGTAGGCAATGTCGCTCAGTTTCCCCACAGACGGACATCGGCAGCTATTGAGGCACGCACGCTGTCTTATGTGGGGCAGGTTGGCAACCTGCGGCGGGTTGGTAACCCGCCTGGACGGCTCCGGCACACCGGTCGGCAGGCCGAATACCACTCGGCCGCAGGATACCGTCCTACCCCACAAACTCTACCGAATTCCAACCTGAGAAGGCCGGTCTATCGCCCAGTCGCCGTAGCGACCTCCGGCCGATTAGTCGTGTGTACCGCAACTTCCAAGGGACGCGACGATCGCATAATTCCCTTGGCCGTTTCCACCTCCGCCGCCGTGCCATGTGCCAGGAGAATGAACTTATCCGACTTAAGGGCAGCCTCATACTGCACAATGCTGTCCTTAGGAATGCCTAAGCTGTATAGACCGGCGCCGACCGCGCTCAGTCCGCCCACCACAACGGCGCCTTCCAGCGCGCCGATAATCCAGGCGACCAGAGGCCCGGCAACCAATACCGGTCCGATGCCTGGGATGGCGAAGAAAGCCGATCCGAACAGAAGTCCCCAGAAACCGCCCCAGAATGCGCCGGTCTTGCCCCACCGCATCATGCGGTCGCCGGCGTTGTAATACCCCACGACGTGCTCCTCGGTGTGGTAATCCTTGCCGACGATAGACAGCTTCTTCATGTCGAAGCCGGACCTCTGGAGTTCCTTCAATGCCTCCTCGGCCTGGGAATGACTCTCATAAATGGCTACTACCGCGTTGGTTTCGAGCATGTACTTTCCCCTCTCCTGGTTGTGGCGGTCAGGGGCTTGCCGGGTTCGGCCTCAGCCCCTGTCATACGCCACTCTCGCAGTTACCGGACCACGACTCCAATTTCCGTACCGATCACGTCTCCGGAGATTACCAGTTCCACCCGCCGGTTCAGTTGCCGGCCCTCGGCGGTATCGTTGGAGGCCACGGGATCGGCCTTGCCGAAGCCCTTGGAGGTAACTGAAGTTACCAGCATTCCCTGCTCGACCAGGAAATCGCGAACGGCGTTGCCGCGCTCTTCGGAAAGCTGCTGGTTGTACTCGTCGCCACCGACGCTGTCGGTGTGACCTTCTACGGCAAGCCTCAACCCCGGATGCCCGGAGACGATGCCGGCCACCTTGGCCAGTTTCTCGCGAGCCAGGGGCCTCAACGTAAATTTAGCCGTGTCGAAAAGGACATCCGACATGTTCACGATCAACCCTCGGGCTGTATCCCGGGTCTGGAGAATGGCGTTGAACTGATTCAGTAACTGGGTTCGAAGCTCCGCCTTCTCCGCCTGGGCCTGCGCGGTTGCCTGGGCTGCGCGATCGAGGTCGGCCTGGGCGCCGGCCCGTTGAGCGGCGTTCTCGATTCGCAAACGATCGGCCTCGTTATGCGCTACGGCCAACTGCGCGTCGCCGGCGTTCTTCAGCCGGTCCGCTTCAGTTTGGGCGGCCGACATCTTAGCGTCGTTCTCGTGTTTCAAGCGATCCGCCTCGGCCTGGGCGGCGGTCGTCTTAGCGTCGTTCTCGCGTTTCAAACGGTCGGCTTCGGTTTGCGCCGCCGCCGTGCGCGCCGCGTTCTCGCGCTGGGCGAGATCCGCATCGTTCTGAACGGCCGCCATCTTCGCCGCGTTTTCATGTTTCAGACGGTCCGCTTCCGATTGCGCGGCGGTCTGCGCCAATTCCGCGTCCCGCGTCACGCGCGCCGTGTCGGCTTGCGCCGCGATGCGCCCGCTTTCGGATTGCGCTTCGCGGTCCGCGCCGGCTTGGCGTTCGCTGGCCAGCCGTTCTTCATCGATCTTCTTTACGGTGATGATGCGGGCGTCCTCGGCCATCTGAACGGCCTCGCGCGCCACCGTGCCGATGGGCCTGTTTCCCGCTTTGCCCGTCAGGTAGCCTTCGGCATTCTCCAGGTCCTGGGTGGCCTTCAGGAAGGTATCGGGGGCGTATCTTTCGGCGCCGGTCCAACGTGCAATCTGGACGGCGTTCCGCGCTTCGTAGAGTTCCAGCGGCGTCTTCGAACTGAACTCCATCCGCTTGATGTCGGAGGGATTCACGTTCAAGGTATACTGGCCCCTCTGTAAGAGCTCGAATTTCGCGTCTACTTGTTCAATCGTTCCAGTCGTATCCTTCCGGACGAAATTCTCCATGACTACCACGTCGCTGGGTTGGGTCACCGCAAAGTATGGTTCGGCGGTAACAATCAACCCGAACGACTGCAATTGCGTGGTGGCGTCCAGTTTGCTCTTTTCTCCGTTGAGGAGCACTTCGCCGATGTTAGTGGCGCGGCCCTCGGGGGTAATGGCCCACATGACGTAGGTCAAATACTCGGGACCGAACAAGGTGGCGGGTTGCAGTCTTTCCATGCGCGCGTCGATCTTGATCACGCCCTGCTTACTCTCCACGCTCGCCTCGCCGCGCGCTTCGGGCAGCAATGCCGTTCCGCGAAAATCGATGTTCGTGGATCCGCTGCGGTGGTTGTAATTGATCGCCTTGGTGGTCCGGGCCACGACGGTGACACGATAAATGGGCATCGAGCCGGCGGCCATCGTGGCCGTAGTATCGGTTGACTGTCGAACCGGGTTCGGAGCCTGCGGCGCCTGGGCCGCTACGAGTCCGCAAACCGTCAGGAACGTACCGATGATCTTCATTTTTGTCCTTTACTGTTCTCTACCGCTTCAATTGTGCTCTTGCTGCGGATACTGGTTCAGGAGGTTCATCAGGGCCTCGGCCGAACGGGGAGCGAGTCTACCGTGGGTCACGATGTCCCGGTTCTCCAGCTTTTGGCCGTACATCTCGGCGTTGTCGTCCAGGTCCTCCCGCAGCGTGGCTCCTTCCAGAGCGACACCGGCGAACAGGCCCTGAGACCGCGACCAGGAAAGAATCTCCGCATGCATCTGGGCATCGGTTTGAGCTGTCGCCGTCCGTCCCACCGGGCCGGCGGCAACCGAGCCTTCGGCGCCTAGCGTGAACTTACTCTGAAGGAGTTTGTCCGCTCCGCGCTCCGACATGACCAGCATTACCAGATCCGTCGAGGAGCCGCCGATCTGGAAACCGACGCTGCCGCCTTCGATCCGGACCGCGGCGGGCGCGGACCAACCGGAGCCGCTCTTGTTACGGCAGGACAAAAAGCCCTTACCGTACTTACCGCCAATGATGAACGCACCCGTCTTGAGATCGGGCACAATCACGATGCAGTAGGCTTTCTCCAGCAGGTCGTGTGGAATTCCCTTGTCGGGCGCCGCCATGACTTCGGAGAAGACCGCCGCCGAGGCGCCCAGCCGCTTGCTCGAATCATTATCGATCGCAAATAACGATGTGGTAAAGGCCAAACCGGCCACAATCACTAGTCTCATGTTCTTGCCTCTTCTGTCGCAGTTGCGACGGGTTTACATCAGCACGGCTGGCACCACCTTCAAACGGCCGTGGCTGAATACGCTGCAACCTTGTAGGCTAAGGACATCCTGAGGTAAGTTAGAAAGAGTGTAATCTCCACCGGCCGTAGCAGCACGGCGAGCGGGCTCCAATAGATGCAATATCTGTTATGGGAAGTGCAGCTTCTGCTTATGCCATCGCCCCAAATACGGCGCGCTGCCCCGGTAGTTTGTTCCCTTGTAACGGCAAAAACTATACGGCGCCCGACGATCCGGCCGCTCTGGCGACGCTTAACCGGTGAGGTTTGGCGGCCAGTACCCGTACCACCCGATTCCGAACCTGCTGGCACTCCGGGCACGGCGGGAGGTCCCGGGATGCCCGAATGTACTCGTCCCGCGGGCCGGATATCGTCTGGCCGCAGAAGCTGAATACGTTCAGCGGGCGAAGAGTATGTCGGAACTGAAGTTGTGTATGCACGGCTATCTTATCCTCAATCGAAAAGCTCACGTCCAGCACGTTGCCTGCCAAATCACAAATACCCTGGAGTTCTACGAACACCGACGTTGTGGCGTGCGCACTCATGCGCGCCGCATCCCGACTCGTCGGGACGCCCGGTGGACGGAGGTTCACAGCCGGGCGTCGGGAAGAGCCGCGACGCGGCGCGCACGAGTGCGCAGGCGACAACGTCGAGCCGACCCGTGAGACAATCGCGCCAGCGAGCGATTCCGCAGACGTAGCAGATCTTAACTGCTTGCCCGCGCCGCGGAGGCGGTCTGCCTGGTCAGCACTTCGCTCAGAGTATTCCGGTAGAGCCGGATGCACTGGCGCGAATAGCTCACATAGCCTTGTTTCCGAAAGCGATTCATATGTTGCGTGACGATTTCTCGCGTGGTGCCGACATAGCGCGACAAGAGCACGTGAGTAAACGGCATCATCCGCACGGATCCGTCTTCCTCCGGAGTCCCCAGGCGCTCGGAAAGGTGGATGAGCGAACGCGCCAGCCGCCGTTCGATGCTATCGACCGACAAGCTCTCGATCCGGCGAGTGAGATTGGCGTTACGCTGAGCCAGGAACTGCAACAATGCCAAGGCAAGCGGTGGGCGTCTCCTGACCAGGGCTTCCATATCGGAAATCGCCCAAGTCATCAACTCGGCCCTCTCTATGGCGATGGCCTGTTCGGACCGGCGAGGAACGTTGAGGAAGGCGGATTCGCCGAATAGCTCGTCGGGCCGAACCAGTTCCAGCAGCAGTTCCCGGCCGTCTTCGGTTATCTGCGAAATTCCGACCGTTCCCGAAACCACCATATAGAGGTTCCTGGAATAGTCTTCCGGGCTGTAGACCATCTGACCTTTGCGATATGGCGTGGTGCTGGACGCCGGTAAGTGGTCTAATACGTCCTCAAGGTGCGTGTGTGTCTCTACCAAAACAGAGCTGGCTGCCATTGTCTTCTCCTTTTACGTTTATTGGCCCGTATATACTTCCGCCAAATGCGAGTGGTCGCGGTTGACGAGGTTGCGTTCTATGTCGATTGGTTTCATTGGGTGATTGGGGCCGCCAGACGGGCCCGCTGAACTCCAGCCGGCGCGATCTGTGTCAGCCGTACCTGCGCCATGGGCATTCTAACGGGTAGCGCCGATTCCGCTTTGCGAAGCGTCACTGCCGCCTGCCGTCTTGCCAGTTCAAAGGCGCTCATGTAGCGGCCCGCGGTGTTGCTCCATACCATCTCGCGGCCCAATTTGTAAGCGTTGTCGCTCATGGCGTTGCGGCGAGTTTCGTCGCGCAACAGGGCGCTTGCCTCGTGCGCGATCGCCTGCGGGTCCGCGAATGGCACAAGGATGCCGCGCCGGTCCCTCAGCAATTCCGCGGCATGCCAGTAAGGCGTCGAGATCACCGCCTTGCCCGCCCCAAAGGCATAAGCCAGTGTTCCCGATGTGCTCTGTGCTTCGTCCAGATAGGGAGTAATGTAGATATCCGCCGCTCCAATGTACTCGGTCAGTTCCTTCAGGTCCACAAAGCGATTGTGAAAGATCACATGGTTCCCGAGTCCGTGCTTCTCGACGATAGCTTCGAGGCTGAGGCGGTAGGCTTCGCCGCGCGTGCGCAGTTCGTGGGGGTGCGTGGCGCCTAGCACGATATACACGGCGTCGGGCGCCTCCGTTACTATCCCGGGAAGGGCATTGAGTACATGTTGAATCCCCTTGTTCGGCGAGAGCAACCCGAATGTCAGCAGTACCTTCCGTCCGCGCACGCCAAACTGATCCTTGTAATGCTCCGGAGCGACGAATGGCACGTCGGGGATGCCATGCGGGATGACGTCGATTTTGGCGGGTGGCGCCTGGTAAACCTCTTGCAGTATCCGCTTTCCCCGCTCCGTCATGACCACCAGCCGGGTCGAGTAAGCGAGTAGTTCCTGCATCACACGGCGCTGGTCGGCGTTCGGCTCGCGAAGAACGGTATGGAGCGTGGTGACCACCGGCACCGTCAGTTCGCGCAACAGTGTCAATAAGTGGCTGCCCGCCGGGCCGCCGAAAATTCCGAACTCGTGCTGCAGGGAGACAACGTCCACGCGGGAGGAGTTCAGAAAGTCCGCGGCCCGGCGGTAAGAGCCCGGATTCTGCTCCTCAATCTCGAAGCGAACCACGTCCGGATACCGGTAGCACCCTTTTATGTCGGTGACCGGAACGGCGAAGCATCGGCTTTGTGGATGCCGCGCCGCCACGGCCTCCAGCAGGTCGGATGTAAATGTGGCAATGCCGCACTTTCGCGGCAGGTAGTCGCCTAAGAAGGCGATGGTTCGAACGTTGGACTCTGTTCTCACAACTGGACCCTCTTCTTTTCCGCCGTCAACCCAACCGGCTCATCCAACTTTGATCTGCCATTCCGCCCCTTCGCTCACGCGGCATTTCCCAGACCCTCGCTTACAAAGTCGGCTCTCTCCTTCGCCTCCCGATCGGCGGCGTCCTGGCATTGAATACAGCGTAGGGCCCACGGCAGCGCTGCGAGACGTTTCGGGCTGATCTCCGACTCGCATTCGTTGCAAGTCCCAAAGCTCCCGTCGTGAACCCTGCGCAGAGCGGCCTTCACCTGACGCAGTAATTCCGACTCGCGGTCCACGTTTCGAATCGCCAGTTCGCGTTCCGACGCGTACTGAATTTCATCCATCTGGTCCGCGCTCTTCTCGATCGCGATTCCGTCCCGCATCTGCAATACCCGAGTCAGTTCGGCCTGCTTTCGTTCGAGGCTTTCCCGGACACCGTCCATCTCGATAGATGCCATCTCAGTCCCCTCTTTCCGCCTATACGGGCGTGTATCGTCCTAAGCACGAGATGGTCCAGAAAAATACCCTCAGAGTTTGCCGACAGTACTACTGAGCCGGCGCGGGTTAGCGAATAGTCATGGGAGCCGGCATGCAAACCGTGCATTTGACCGTGCGAATTTTGCCGAGCCGGCCTCCGGCGATTGCCGCTTCTACAGTTCACAACCCTCTCCGCGCGAAACACTTGTATCCAGATACGGTTACCTAACCTACACACTCGGGTCCGTGTGCCCGTTTCTGTGGCCCCAAAGCTGCTACACCCATGGATTAGAGATGAGGACGATTGATTATGAAGAGTTGGACTAGTTGGCCGGCGTTGGTGGCGTTAGTTGCCGGCGGAATTCTCGCGGGATGCTCACATACCGCGAAGTCGCCGGATGTTTCCGATAACCTGCGGAAAGCGCTCGATCAGGCGAATCTGAAGACGGTATCCATCGATCAGGATCGTCAGAAGGGCGTCATAACCCTGGGTGGACATGTCGCGGCAGACGCCGACAAGGCGCAAGCGGAAACCCTTGCACGGTCCATTGCGGGCTCACAAGTTGTTTCGGACCAGATTGCCGTGCTCCCGTTGGGCGGTGAAAGCGATGCCAGGGCCATGAATTCGGATCTGGACAAGGGCATCGAGCAGAACCTGGATGCCGCGCTCATCCAGAACAAAATGCACGACCGCGTGAAGTTTGCGGTCAAGAACCGCGTCGTGACATTGACCGGGGACGTCGATTCTCAATCGACGCGCCGGGACGCCGAATCCGTAGCGGGTTCCGTTCCCAATGTCGTGCAGGTCGTCAACGAGTTGCAGGTGCGGAATCAAAAGGCGACCTCTTCGGAGTGAAGGAGATTAACGATGCTGATACTACTGATAGTGCTGTTAGTGTTGATATTGGGCGGAGGCGGTGGATACTACGGTCATCGCCGCTGGGGTTACGGCGGGGGCGCGGGCGTGGGCCTCGGCACCATATTGCTCATTGTGCTGTTGGTCTACATGCTTGGCATCATCCACTAACGCGCCGTTCCGAAGTAACCGTGCCAACGCCTCGGAACAGAGCCGCGACCGTCGGGAGCCGTGAAAGAATCCCCCGCATCGGGGCGAGACGGCAGTTCGTGGCGTGCGTACTCATGCGCGCCGCCACGTTGGCGCGCCATTCATTTCACGGCTTCTTAAGAGAGCGGTTGCCGGCAAGTAACCTGGTATTTCCCCGACCGCCCCTTAGCGGATCCCCGGAACTTGCTTAGCATGAGTAACCCCGCGGCCACGCTCAGCAGCGAGAGCGCTCCCGGCTCGGGGACGGCCCCGGTGGCGTTGCAACCCCCTACGTCGGTTGTCCCGGCCAGAGTGTTCGCGTTCTCCGCGAACACACACCCGTTGATAACGCCCGCAAGCGCACCGCTGCTCCCCGCCGCGGCGGACATCGTGAAGGTATCTCCCGCCAGAATGTCGCCGTCAAACGCGATAGGTCCGGAGCTTCCGACGCTGATAGTGGCGTCGGTTCCAACAATCCAAAAGATGTTAGACGCCAGCGCTCCATTTTCCAGCGTGAACGTCATAGCGCCGTTCACGGTGAAGGCTTGGGAAATTCTGATAACGAAAACCTCGCCGGGGTTATTCTGGGCATTGAAGGTCAAATCGATGCCCGTCGTTGTCGAAATGGCAGGCTGCGTAAACGTGTACACATTATTGCCGATGAACGTTCGGCTCGTCGAGAGATCGGTAAACGTCTGCGTGGACGGCAATAGCATGGCGATATTGAACGCGCTTTCGAAGTCGGTGTATGCCGCTTCGACGGTCGGGTCGCTCGGCGCTCCATACACCGTTCCGGTTGCGGTCGCCGGCGGGAAGCCGGTTATCGTAGTGGTCGCCCCAACATTGCCGTAGATCACAGAGGTCCCGGTATTCGAGATCGTCCCGCCGAGCAGTCCGAAGGAACTGGCGCTGTTCAGATTGACGGATATCGGACCTCCAAAAGCGGGTACGACAGCCGCTGCAACCAGCAGACAGATCGATCGCTTTCGCATGCTTCCTCCGTTAGCCCTCAAAGCGCCCGATAACCGCGGTTGAAGAGTCTTCAGCCGCAAAATCGGGCTTTCACCGGTCCGTCTTGGGCAAGTCCGGGGCCAAAGCAGAATTTGCCTCTGCAGACGGCTGGAACTTCCAGTCACCCGCGCCCAGGTGCAACTCCTGCCGTCCGAAAGGTAAGAATTGCCGCGTTGAGGACGCGCTCGGGCTTGGATTCCCCTTCCCCGCTCAGGCGCTACCGGCTTGAGAAGGTCAATCGGGGAGCGGCAGGCTGAAATAGAATGTCGCCCCCGCTCCCGGTGTCGATTCCAGCCACATTCGACCGCCGTGCCACTCGATCGCCTTCTTGCAGAATGCCAGCCCCAGTCCGTTCCCGGGATGTTCTTTTCCGTGCAGGCGCTTGAACGCGCCGAAGATCCTTTCCCGGAATTCCGGGTCTATGCCCGGTCCATTATCTCGCACCGAAAATACCCAATCCGCGTCCGCGCGCGTGCATGAAATGTGAACCCGCGGAGACGTTGTGTCGCAGTATTCCAGGGCATTGCGAAGCAGATGCTGCAGCACCTTCGTCAGTATCGCGAAGTCTCCCGTCACTGCCGGCAGCGGGTCGTGGGTCACCGTTGCACCGCGTTCCGTTATCCGCTGGTCCACCGAAAGGAGCGCCTGGCGAAGCACCGCCTCCATGTCCGTCCGCCTGAACTCCCCGTCGCCGATTCCCGCGGCCCAGTAGTCCACCACGCCGGCGAGCAGCGATTGCATCCGTGCCGCCCCTTCCCGAATATGTTCGAGGAATTCGCCGGCCTGCGAATCCAGGCTGCCGCCATAGGTCTCGGCCATCAGTTGGCTGTACGAGGCCACGTTTCGGAGCGACTCGCGCAGATCGTGAGCCGCCGTCGAAACGAACTCTTCAAACTCCCGGTTCGCCCGGTCCAGCCGCTTCTGGGCCTCCAGGCAGCACTGCGTTTCCGCGTCCAGCGCCTGGCGTAAGCGCCCGATCTCCTCTTCCGCGCGGATTTGGCTGGAAGTGCCCATATCAGTTCGTCCGCCTGGGAGCCGGCTCCCTGCGGCCTCCGGGAATGGTGAATTTGAACGTAGCGCCCCGCCCTTTTTCCGATTCGATCCAGATCCGCCCACCCTGGCGCTCGACAACTTTTCTGCAAATCGCCAGACCGATTCCCGTACCGGGAATCTCGCTTCCATGCAGCCGTTTGAACATGCCGAACACCCGCTCGGTGTCTTGCGGATCGACGCCGATTCCATTGTCCCGCACTGCCAACAGCCATCCCTCCGCGTCTCTCTCCGCCGATACGTGGATCTTCGGCGCCTCGCTGCTTCGGTACTTGATCGAATTGGAAATCAGGTTCTGGAAAAGCTGCATCAGCGTGACCTCTTCGGCTACCACGGTGGGCAACGGATCCGCGGTTACCACGGCGCCACTCTCCGCAATGGCCACCTGCAGGTTCAACAGCGCTTTGGCGAGAACCTCCCCGCAATCGATCTGCGTGAAGCTGTCCTGTTCCCGCTCGGTCACCTCCCAATAGGCCAGCAGGGCCTTCAGCAGGGCCTCTATCCTCAAGGCCCCCTCCACGGAATACGAGATATACCGGTCGGCGTCCTCGCCCAGCTTCCCCGAAAACTCCTGTCCCAGGAGCTCCGTAAAGTTCACCACCATGCGCAAAGGTTCCTGCAGGTCGTGCGTGAGCGCATAGGCGAAATGCTGCAATTCGGCGTTGGTTGCCCGCAGTGCGTCCTCGGCCTGTTTGCGGTCCGTGGCGTCCTCGATCGCCAGCAGGATGGTCCGCGCTTGCGCATTCGGATTGAAGATCTCGCTGGCGTTGAGCAGCATCACCTTCCGCCCGACATGTTCAAACTCGTGCGTCACTTCGAAGTCCCGGAACGTGGCATGGGACGGAAGAATGTTCTCCAGCAGCTCGCGCAGTTTCGGAATGTTCCACTGCCCGTTGCCCAGGTCGTAGATCAGGCGGTTCTCGGTCTCCTCCCGCGAAGTGCGGAAGGTTTCGTAGAAAGTCCTGTTCGCTTGGATCACCTGCAGGTTCTGATTCAGGATCACCAGCGGTTCCCGCACCGTTTCCACAATGGCTTCGGCGAAATCCAGACCCCGCTTGGCGGCATCGATATCGATCAACATCAGTACCGCGCCGTCGGTCTTGCCATCCGGTCCCACCGACGGGAGAATGCGCAGCGAATACCAGTGGCCGTTCGCGTCGCGGATATCGCGCGGCGTCCGGTCGCCGCCCTCCATCGCATCCAGCAGCCTTCTCCGCAGGTCGGGCAGCTCGATATGCGGCTGAAGATCGGTTATCGACCGTCCCACATCGGAAGGAATCAGGTTCAGCATCGGTTCCATGGCGCGCGTAAAGCGGCGAATGCGCAAATCCCGCCCCACCATGACCAGAGGTATGCTGATGCTTTCCAGTAGATTGGCCAGGTCCCGGTTGACTTTGCTGAATTCCAGGTTGCTGATCTTCAGCTCTTCGTTCAGCGTATTCAATTCTTCGTTGGCCGATTCCAGCTCTTCTTGCGCGGTTTCCAACTCCTCGTTGCCCGCCTGCGACTCTTCGTTCGCGGCGCTCAGCTCTTCCAGGGTGGCCGCATTGTCCTCGATGATCGACCGCAGATAGTCTTTCGTCGCTATCAGCTCGCGCCGCAGCCGGGCGCTTCCCCCGTTGTCCTGTACCGCCGGCTTGCGAATCGCCGCCGGGCCGCCGTTTGCTGCGGCCTCTTCGAACAGGACCAGGAAGTAGCGTCCCTTTGAGGAGGGCGAGCCCAGGAACGGGATCACCTTGATGGTGACGTCCTTTACCTGGCCGCTTTCTTCCATCCGGAAGCCGGTTTCCTTGACCGCTGCGTTTCCCTTTCTGGCCGCTCCGATCGCCTTAGCCAAACCCGCAATCAAGCCCTCGCGCGCAAGTTTTAGCAGATTCTGGGTCGGCTCGCCCGGCGAAAGCTCCAGGTACGGAGCCGTGCGGCCCCGCACTTGAATGACGTTCAGGCTGTCGTCGATAATCGCGCCCGGCGGACCATGCTCGGCCAACACCAGGCGGTCGGCTTCTCGCAGCACGTCCGGCCCGGTGCCTCCCTCGGCGGGGCGCTTCCGCAGATCCACCCGGCCTTTGGCGCGGCGGCTCTCGCCGAGCGGTGGCGCACCCATTTCCTCGGCCGCCCGCATGCAATAGATCCTATGGGCCTTGTCAACTTGGTGAAACGACTCGGAAAGTGTGCCGACGCTCTCCGAAGGGCCCAGCACCAGGAAGCCCGCTGGCATGAGCGCGTAATGCAGAATCGACAGCACCTTGCGTTGCAACACGCTTCCCAGGTAGATCAGCACGTTACAGCAACTGATCAGGTCCAGCCTGGAAAAAGGCGGGTCCTGCGCCACGTTGTGCCTGGCGAAAACGCACCCCTCGCGAACCGTCTTCGCAATCTGGTACCCGCGTTCCGTTCGCGTGAAGAAACGCGCCAGCCGCTGCGGCGAGACATGCGCCAAAGCGGCTCCCGTATATATGCCGGCGCGAGCCTTTTCGATCGCCGTTGCGCTGATATCGGTGGCGAAAATCTCGAACGGAACGCTCAGTTTCGCCTCGTCCAGGAATTCCATCAGGCTGATGGCGATCGAATAAGCTTCCTCTCCCGTGGCGCACCCGGCCACCCAGATCCGGATGGGATCCTCGGCGCGCCTGTTCTCGACCAGGGCCGGGAATACCTTGCTCTTCAGTTCCTCGAAGACGCCCGGTTCCCGGAAAAATGCCGTTACCGTGATCAGGCAGTCTTCGCACAACACAGTGGCTTCCTCGCGGTTCTGCTCCAGATCCCGGCTGTAGGCTTCCAGCTCTTCGAATCCGCGGAGGGCCATGCGGCGCTTGATCCGCCGCGCCAGTGTGCTGTGCTTGTAGTGCGTGAAGTCCACTCCCGTGGCGCTCCGCACCAGCCGGAGTATCTTGGCTAGAGCCGGATCTCCCGTCGGCTCAATCGCCTCCACTGGATCGAGTCGCGCGTAAGAACTCTGCGCGATGGCCGCCAGTTGCCGCGCAATCTCCGCCGGCGGCAGCACGAAATCCGCCACCCCGGCGGCGATGGCGCTTCTCGGCATGCTGTCGTACTTCGCGCTTTGCATTTCCTGAGCGAAGGAGATCCCGCCCGCGGCCTTGATCGACTGCAGTCCCAGCGTGCCATCCGACGCGGTTCCCGATAGAACCACGCCCACGGCTTGGTTGCCCCGGTCCGCCGCCAGTGCCCTGAAAAAAGAGTCGATCGGCATGTTACGGCCACTCACCGGCCGGGGCACGGTATGAAGCAGTCTTCCGGCGATGCTCAAATTGCATTGCGGCGGAATCACGTAGACGTGGTTGGCTTCGGCGCGGGTTTCGCCTTTCACTTCCGAAATAGGCATTTTGCACGCCTTGGAGAGCAGTTCCTTCAGGTGGCTTTCGTGACTCGGATCCAGGTGCTGAATCAGCACAAAGGTCATGCCGGTGTCGGCCGGCAAATGGCTGAGCAACTCCGTGAATGCTTCCAGCCCGCCGGCGGAGGCGCCTATGCCGACAACCGTGGGGAGTGAACTGCCTAAGTCGCGCTCCTCGCCGGCCGGCGGCACGGCAGCCACCGCTGGGGATGTCCCGCCTTGCGGTGCTTTGGAAATCGCTCCCGTACGGCTGTGGCTTCGTTCGGTTCCGCCAGCGTCTGCGACCGGTTTCGTCATCGAACCATATCGCTTTGGACGGGGCGAGTCGGGCATACGCGCAGATCGCACAGCCCCGCCGCGCCGGGCACTGCCGGTCTTCTTAGCCAAACGCCACCATCGCCTTTCTCGCAAACGCCGAAAACGTAGCACGTAGCGTGCCACTCAGGCGCCTATCTGACTGAAGTGTAACTCCGTCAGCTTGTACTGGTGGCTGGGAGCAGATCCCGGATGATCTTGCCGATCTCCATGAATTGATCCAGACCGGCAGGCTTGGTGATGAATTGGGCCACCCCGAAGTCCTTGAGCAGCGCTTCGTCCCGCCGCGACCGCGAAGAGCTCCAAACACATACCGGAACGCCGTCCAGATGCTTCGCGCCGCGGATCTCGCGCAGAATCTCTTCGCCGCTGTATTTGGACAGGTTCAGGTCCACCAGGATCAGGTCCGGAACGGTCGCATCCGCATAGACCCCCTGTTGGCGGATGAAGGCGAGGGCTTCGCCTCCGCTCAGCAGGTGGACCAGGTCGAATCGGAGTTCCTGTTTCTTCAGCGCCCGGTCGAGAAGGAAGACGTCCGAAGCGTTGTCTTCAATCACCAGAATCCGGGCTGCGGTTACAACCGAAGCGTGTTTCAATCTCACCCCCGGCGACCCATCGTCGCCAGCCGCCTTTCATCATTCCACAATCGACGGCGCCGGCCAATCCGGAGACACCTGCCTGGCCCTCACGATCCACCGCTGCGGCGCCGGCCCGACGAAGTAGAAGGGATAGCACGTTACCAGCGTCAGGACGTTTTCGTTCGACTGAGCCAGCACCCCTACACTGTCGGGATCCACTATCTTCAACGACACCACTTCGTACTTGAAATTGCCATGCAACGTCGAGAATCGAATCTCGTCCTTGATCCTCAAATCCTTCAGCGGGCGGAAGAATGTGTCCCGGTGCCCGGCCAGGCCCACGTTACCGGTTTGTCCCGGCAGAGCCGTTCCGGGAATATGTCCCGCCGCGCGCCGAAGAGACTTATGGTCGATTCCTTCCACCACCACCACGGAAAACAGCAGGCGCGGAATCTCAATGCGGCCGATCGTACCCTCCGCCGCCGCGCCGCGCGCACTCCTCCGCGAGCTGGAGGATTCCGGCCCGCTCTCGCTCGCCGCGCTCCCGTTGCGCAGTAGCCGGTCCAAATCCCCGTTCTCGCGCCTCTCGAAAGTCCAGGCATCCACCAGTGCGAATCCGCAATAGCCCAGACAAAGGACGCCGCAGACAAACAGCGCACGCTGCGACCATTTCAAAATCCGCCCGAGTGATTCCTTTCGAACGACCACCCTCATTTGGAGCCCTTCTCATCGGACCGCGGTCCGCCGCTCGCGATGTAGCCGGTGCGCGTGCGCACGTGCAGTCCCTCGTGGTCCTTCAGCCCGGCATGTACCCGAATGGCGCGATAAGCGCCGTCGCGAGCCGGCTTGATGGGGACATATCCGATCGTATATTGACTGCGGATGTCCCGCGCGATACGCTCGCAGATACCCACCACTTCGCTCGGCTGGTCGGGAAGGAAGGCTTCGCCGCCAGTAACTCGCGCCAGGCGATTGAGCACGCCCGGGTTACGGTCCGGATCGTTCTCGTCGAATAGACCCACGGTATAGACGACGGCGCTCGATTGCTCGGCCAGTTTCATGACTTGGGCCTCGGTACGCACGCTGGCGTTATCGCCGCCATCGCTGACCACGATCATCGCCTTCTTGTCCCGCGTGCCTGCCTGCAATTCCTCCAACCCTTTGGCGATCGCGTCGTAAAGCGCCGTTTGACCTTGGGTCGGCACTCGTACGATCGCGCGCTCCAGCTCGGTGGCGCTATTCGTGAAACGAACCGTGCCGGGCAGTCCCAGCATCACTTTCTCGTTGAAGTTGACGACGAACATCTCGTCCTGGGAATTGCTGGACCGCACGAAGCTCATGGCGGCGGCGGTCACCTCGGAGAGTTTCGGCTGCATGGTGGTACTGTGGTCCACTACCAGCCCCACCGTAACCGGAATATCTTCGCTTTTGAAGAGCCGGATGGATTGCGGTACGCCGTCCTCGTAAACCGCAAAATCGTGCGCGCTCAGATTCGAAACGGCGCCGCCATGCCGGTCGGTCACGGTAGCGTGCAAAACCACCAGGGCGACGTCCACCGAGATCCGGAAAGCTCCCGGGTCCTGATATTCGGCCCGGCTCGCCAGGACCATCAGGAGAAGGACAGGGAGAGCGAGCGCTTTCCCCACTCCACGCTCTCCCGTCCGCGACAGCCCCCTCCTCATAGATCCTCGCTTCCCGATGCCACCGGGCAACCTAGCCCAAAAGCGCAAATGGCCGCGGATGAACGCGAATGAACACGGATAAGACAAACAAAACGGTCTTGGTTTTATTCGCGTTCATCCGTGTTCATCCGCGGCCATTCCGGTTTTGGCTTAGTTCACGGCTTCTACAGAAGGCGCTTTTGCGCCAACCGGAAGGACCATGCTCCAACCAAAGCCAGCAGTCCGAACAATGCGATCAGCGGCAACCAGCTCGCCGTTGCCGGAAGCACTTCCGCCGCTGCATCCGCCGTCCCGCTGTCGGGTGTGAGTTCCAGGGCTGGCGGCGGCGTGACTACCGTGGCCACTGCCACCGTTTCTCCCGTGGGCTGAATCGCCATGATGGGCGCCTGCTTCAACTGCACCACTACCGGGTGGTCTGTCGTAGTGATCGGATCCACCACTTCCGTCGGCAAATCGGCAGTCGTGAAGAGAACCGGCGTATTGGCGGTTTTGGCCAGTTCCATCGCTCTGGCTTTCGGATAAACGAATTCCTCGCCCCAGTTTCTGCCGGGATAGAACCATGCCCGGATTGCCTCCGGCTCACCGGCCGGCCGCTCCCGGAAAGTCACCACGGTCTTATCGGTCGCCTTGAGGCGATAGTTCGGGATGGCCAGAATGGTGGCGATGCACTGGGTTTGGTCTTCGTTGAAGATCTGGACGATATGGCGATCGGACGCCGAGTCCAGAATCTTGAATACGTAGGTGCCGGCAGGCAATACACCCCACCCTTTGAGGTGGACGCCCGGAATCTCTACGGGCCCGCTGAAAGTCAATACGGTTTTCCGATTCCACGCGTCCGCCCTTGCGGCTGGCGAAAAGATCGCGCCCATCAGTGCCAGGCAAAACCCGGCCGTCGTTACTGTTTTCAAAACGCTCATCTGGTTTCTTCTCCTTATGCTCTAGAAATCTTCGCGTCCGGCGCTTCACTCTGTCGTGCACCATGCCTGCAAATCCCGGCTGGCAGGCCGGACGCGATACTACGAGGAGCATTCCGAGGTCCATCGGCCCCTCTGGTGCGCGAAGAACGCGGTCATAGCCTGGTTGCAGGGCCATGCTTGCCGCACCTTGCGGGAGACCGGGCAAAGTGCAAGAGCCGGGAATCTCTTTAGACCGTCTTACCCCCGCGCTAGCGGCTCATGCAGTTCTTGCGGCGCACAATGCAGAAACTGCCGCAGCGCCCGCAAAAAGAAAAACCGCATCGGAGTGGCTCATGAACTGGCATGAGCCGCTACCGATGCGGTTCGCCCGAGTGCGGGCTGGGATCCGACGTCGGATCGTCTGGAATAGTACCCTAACTCACTCCTGGCGAAGTCCGCTTCCAAAGAAACCATCGCCAAAAACGCCAGACGGCTACCGCAATCGCGATCCCCGGAGAGACCGAAGCGCAAACATCGCGCCAAAATACCCCTCTGCGGCAATCGACCGCGAAACGTCGATTGAGCGGCCATCGAGAAACGAAACAGCGGTCCCCGGCAGACGCGCTGTCGCAACGGCCACTTTAAATTCCGCCTGCCAGTTGCGGCAGAGGGCAAGTTTGAAAGGCTACTTCGCCAACTCGATTAATGCCTAGCAACCCGACAGCCACATAAGCCACACGGGAACTCGAAAGCCGTTTCGATTATCGGATACTCGATTCGGCCGCCGCTATCAAGGCACTATGGGCCGGCGTCTCGCGACGCAATACGATCGCCCGCGGCGCGGCGTGGAAGGGTACTTCCCAACACACCCGGCGCCGCCGCCCGCACGTCCGGCACTCGTACTGGCCGTGTGACGGCCACATGGGCGCCGAGTGCATAACCTCGCACCAAAGATTCGCGATTCGCGCTCGGAGGGGTTTCATCGGTTCCGTTCCTAATCTGTATCCGCGGTTTCTAAGTGCGGGCTGCGGCGTGCTTTTCGGGCTCCGAGTGCTTCAGCGCGTGCGACCATTCGTCGGCCTGCTTCTCGGCCTCCGCCTTCGCCAGCCCATACCGCTCCTGAATGCGTCCCACCAACTGGTCCTTCTTGCCGTCCAGGGTCTCCCAGTCGTTATCGGTCAGCTTACCCCAGCGCTCGCGGGCACAGCCGGTGAACTGCTTCCACTTACCCTCAATTTGGTCCCAATTCATGATCTCTCCTAACTTGTTCCGGTTTCCCGGAGTAACTCAGTCGAGGCACGTTTGCCGCCGTTTGCATTCGACAAGCCTACGGAGCCGCGCCCCGAGCCGTCTCCGCGGCGCATTGCCGCGGCGAAATGTGCATTTTCCGATGCAACTTCTGCATCCGGCGGCGGCACGCACACTCCGCATCTTCGCGGCCCGGCGGCCCGCGGCGCTTGGCCCGGCTCGTGCACAGTTACACGCGGGACACTTTCAGAAGAAGGAAAACGAAATGACAAGAAATACGTCGGTGGTGGGAATCTACCCGGACCGCACAACGGTTTCGGATGCTGTCAACGTTCTGAAAAAGGCGGGGTATCGGGCTACGGACATCTCCGTGCTATCGTCCGATAACCAGGGCTCGAAGGATTTCGCGCACGAGAAACGCAGCAAGGCCCTGGAGGGGGCGTCGGTCGGAGCGGCGGCCGGTGCGCTGATTGTCGCCGCGCTGGCTTGGTTCGTTTCCACTCAATCTCTGCCCGTCCCGGCGTTCGCGCCGCTCGTTGCGGCAGGGCCGGTGCTGGCCGCGGTGGCCGGCGGCGGAGCCGGAGGGGCATTGGGTTGGATACTGGGATTGCTGGCCGGCCTGCGCATACCCGAATACGTCGCCCGGCGGTACGCGGGCAGAATCCGGCGGGGCGGCATCCTTCTCTCCGTTCACTGCGACAGTCCGGAATGGTGCGACCGGGCGAAGAAGTCCCTGAAAGACTCCGGCGCCCGCAGTATCTCCTCCTCCGCCGAGGCTGCCGCCGACTATGGAACGGCGGATAAGCCCACCGAGAGGGCGCCGGAAATCGTCACCATACCCAGTCAGGCGCTTGGCCCCCAGCCGCTCGAATGCGTCACTCACGAAGTTAAGAAATAGGAGGATAGGGCCATGATCGCTTATGTCGGACATATGGGAAAGCAGACCCGCGAGAATAACTACTTTCGCCGCGTGTTATTCACCGGAAAACACGTCCAGCTTGTGGTGATGTGCCTGGAACCGGGAGAAGAGATCGGCGACGAGGTACACCAGAACGTCGATCAGGTCTTTCGCATCGAACAAGGGGAGGCCAGGTTTGTCTTCAACGAAGGCCAGGACCGCCCGGCCGGAGATGGAGATGTGGTGGTGGTTCCGGCAGGCACATTTCATAACGTGATCAACCCGTCGAAGACCGCGCCCTTGAAGTTATCGACGCTTTACGCCCCGCCCAACCACCCGGAAGGAACCGTGCACAAGACCAAGGCCGAGGCCGTCGCTGCCGAGGCGCTGGAGCATAAATGATGCGGACTGGTCGTCTGCATGCATATCCGATAGCGATCTTAAAGGAGACGATTCCCATGTACTTCGTTCGATCTACCAGCATCGCCGCGCTGCTTCTGCTCTTTGGGACGATTGTCCCGGCATACGCACGCCAGGAAAAACCAGGCAAGCCTGCCGAAAGGCCGCAGGCCGCACCCGCACAGCAACAGCGCCCTCAGGCGCAGCCGCAACAGCAGCATGCGCAGCCCGCTCCACAGCAGCAACAGCGCGCGCAGCAGCCTCAGCAGCAACAACATGCGCAACCCGCACCACAGCAGCACGCGCAGCCGGCTCCGCAGCAGCAACAGCGCGCGCAGCAGCCTCAGCAGCAACAACATGCGCAACCGCAACAGCAGCACGCGCAACCCGCACCACAGCAACAACAGCGCGCGCAGCAGCCTCAACAGCAGCAACATGCGCAACCCGCACCGCAGCAACAGCAAGCCCGGCAACCCCAGCAACAGCAGCACGCACAGCCGGCTCAAGCGCAGCAACAGCGGCCGCAACAGCAGCAGCAACATGCGCAACCGGCTCAACAGCAACAGCAGGCCCGGCAACCCCAGCAACAGCAGCACGGGCAACCCGCTCAACAGCAAGCCCGGCAGTCCCAGCAACAACAGCCGCAACGAACCCAACAGCAGGCAGTCGCATGGCAACAGCAGCGCGGATGGGCGCCGAAGGGCTCATGGCAGGGGCACAGTACATGGCAGCAGGGGCGTGCTCAGAATTGGGGAAGCGAACATCGTACCTGGGGGCAGCGTGGAGGCTATGGGGGTTACTACATTCCTCAGGCCACCTTCAGTCTCTCCTTTGGGGATCAACACTGGTTCCGGATGCGCGATCGCCCCATTATGTACATGGGTTATCCGCGCTTCGCATACGGAGGCTTCTCGTTCCTACTCGTGGATCCCTGGCCGGACGCCTGGGGCGATGACTGGTACGCCACCGACGACGTTTACATAGGCTATGACGACGGATACTACCTTTACGACCGCCGGTACCCTGGTGTCGGGCTCGCCGTCACGGTCTCGCTCTAAATGTTCCTACGCCATCGGGAACGGCACCGCGCCGGACGCGTCGGCTGGCTGCGCGCTTCGGTCCTGGGCGCCAACGACGGGATACTTTCCACCGCCAGTCTGATGCTGGGCGTCGCGGCGGCGCACGCGACACACGGCAGTACCATGGTCGCGGGCGTCGCCGGCCTGGTCGCCGGGGCGATGTCGATGGCGGCGGGCGAATACGTGTCCGTGCACTCGCAGAAAGACACCGAGCAGGCCGACCTCAAGCTGGAACGCGCGGAACTGAAGAACAACGACGCGGGCGAGCGCCGCGAACTTGCCGACATCTACGTTGCCCGCGGTCTCAGCCGCGCGCTGGCCAAAGAGGTCACCCGGCAATTGATGGCTCATGACGCCTTGGGCGCGCATGCCCGCGACGAACTCGGCATCTCCGCGGCGTTCCGCGCGCGCCCCATTCAGGCGGCGTTGGCGTCGGCCGGCAGTTTCGCCGTCGGAGCCGCCATGCCTCTAGCGGTTACCGCCATTGCTCCGCAGGCCGGTCTCATTCCCCTTGTTTCCGGAACTTCACTGCTATTCCTCGCCCTTCTGGGAGGTTTGGCCGCGCGCGCCGGGGGTGCCGGCGTTACGGCGGGTGCACTGCGCGTCACGTTCTGGGGCGCGCTGGCCATGGCTGTGACCGCGGGCGTCGGTGCGCTATTCGGAACCGCCGCAGCCTGAAACTGAGGGCCGCGAAGCGTCTCCATCCGTACCCGGCAGTCGGGAAGTACCTGCAGCAACTGCCCACTTGAGTGCGGATTCTGCACCTTGCCGCTTCGGGCGCCCCGCTTGAGCATGCGCGGCGTTGCACCGCTACCGCCGTATCGCGAAGGTAGCCGCTTTGGACCCGCGCTTGCACTTAGACGCAGCGTAAGGAGAAAAAAGATGCTTTGGACAATCTGTGTAATTCTTCTGGTTCTGTGGGCGCTGGGACTGGCAACGTCCTATACCGCCGGTGGGTTGATTCACATCCTGTTGGCGATCGCATTGATCGTCATCGTAATCCGGCTGTTTCAGGGGCGCAGGCTTGTGTAAGTCTACGCCGGCGACTGGGCGGCGAATTGCTGTTTGAAGTCGCAGGAGAGTAAACAAAATGCCTTTAATTAACATCGTAATTGCGCTGATCGTGGTCGGCATCGCTTTGTGGCTGATCAACAACTTCATCCCCATGGCCCACAGTATCAAGACGATTCTGAATGTAGTGGTCGTCATCGCGGTCGCAGTCTGGGTCTTGAAAGCCGTCGGAATGTGGGGGCGGATCACCAGCTATAAGTTCCTGAACTGATGCGGCGCGGCCTCGGCGAAACTCCCATGACGTTCTTGAACGTGGTCCTGGTATGTGCGATTCCGGTTGCGGGCATGGCGCAACCCATCGAATCGCTCGCTCTGAGCGGCAGATTCGGCTCGCATGCCGTTGCCGCTTTCGGTCTGCAATCGACGTTGCATGAGAACCTGCGATATTTCCGGTCCGGCAGCGTCGTATTCTGGCCCCGAACGGCCCATGCGCTACCGGCCCGCATGGACAGCCGCGGCGATACACTGTCGGCGTGGTATCCGAACCGCCTGAATATTTGGCGGCTGGGAACGCTCCGGGGATCCCTCCGGTTTGGGTTCGATTCGGCCGGCAATCTCCGTTCCCAGTTCTGGCCGGACTTTACCAGGAAGGTTCTACGCCCGGCGCCATGAAAAGCGAAAGCCACGCTACCCTCGCCGGCCGGACGCACGCTGTCTTATGTGGGGCAGGATGGTATCCTGCGGCCGAGTGGTACTCGGCCTGGTCGGCATTTGCATGCTGGTCGGCAGGCCGAGTGCGGGCCGCAGGTTGCCAACCTGCCCCACATAAGACAGCGTTCGAGACTCAATCAACACCGGTGTCCGGTTGTGGGAAAAGTATGCGGCATTGGGTTTTCAACCAGCGGCGCGTTTGTAACCCGCCTGTTCGGTTCCTACATATCGGCCGCCTAAGAATTCCGAATCATTTCCGATACTCGAAAAACCAATTCTCATCGCGTACCGCCCGCTTCGCCACAACCCCCGCCATCCCGCCCCGTGCGATAAGCCGGCTAATTCCGGCACGCGCTCCCATGCCGCCTGCTAAAATGAGGGGCGATGCCCCGACTGCCTGCGGTGACGGGCCGGATTCTCATCGTCGATGACGACGAACGTCAGCGTCTCGCCTTGGCCGGCATGCTCTCCGATGGCGCCTTCGAAACCCAGCTCGCCGCCGACGGGCAAGAGGCTCTCGAACGCCTCGCGGCCTTCAATGCGGATGTCATCGTCGCGGATCTGGTCATGCCGCGCATGGACGGCTTCGAACTGCTCCGGCGCCTGAAGGAACGCGGCGACCTCACCCCGGCAATCGCCCTCACCGCCTTCGGCAGCATGGAGAAGGCGCTCTCCGCCGTTCACGATCTCAACGCCTTCTGGTTCCTGGAAAAGCCCGTGGAACCGCGCGCTTTCAAGACTCTGCTGGAACGCGCCATCCACTTCAAGAGAAGCCTGCAGAGAGCCGATGAACTCAAGCGCGACCTGAGCCTCCGCGGCGTGCTTGGGGACCTGGTAGGAACTTCCCCGGCAATGCAGCAGATCTTCTCGGTCATCCGCCAGGTGGCTCCCACGTCGGCATCCGTATTGATCTGCGGAGAGAGTGGCACCGGGAAAGAGTTGGTCGCGCGGGAAATTCATAAGTGCAGCCCCCGCGCCGATGGACCTTTTGTCGCGATCAATGCGGCGGCCTTACCCGAGGCCCTGGTGGAGAGCGAGTTATTCGGCCACGAGAAAGGCGCGTTTACCGGCGCCCTGGAGCGTTCCTCCGGTTGTTTTGAGCAGGCTCACGGGGGTACGCTGTTTCTCGATGAGATCGGCGAGATGCCGCCATCCACCCAGCCCAAGCTGCTGCGCGTTCTCGAGGACTTGCGCGTGCGGCGCCTCGGCGGTAAGCGCGAAATCGACGTCGATGCCCGCGTGCTCGCGGCCACCAGTCAGGATCTCGGAACGCATTTGCGCGAAGAGCTGTACTATCGGCTCAGTGTATTCCAGATCGTCATACCGCCGCTGCGTGAACACAAGGAAGATATTTCGCCCATCGCCGATGTGATGCTCCAGAATCTGAATAAGAAGCACGGCACGCATGTCAACGGGGTTGATCCCGACGTGCTGGATCTTCTCAACCGGTACGATTGGCCCGGTAATGTAAGGGAACTTCGCAACGTTTTGGAGCGGGCTGTCATCACCGCGGGCGGAGGTTCTATCCGGCGGGCCGACCTTTCTCTTCCGGGGCTCGGTATCGCCCCCGGCCCGTATTCCCGGCTACCCGGGAATGACGGTCCCATGGACCTCCAGCCTGGCAAGCCGCTCATGGCGATCGAGGAGACGTACATCAAACTCACCCTCGAACACGTAGCCGGCAATCGCAAACGCGCCGCCGAAATGCTGGGGATCAGCCTTCGAACCCTGCAGAACCGGATCGCGGCGCTTCGCGAAGAAGCGAAAACGACGGGTTCCAACCCGTAAACCAGTTCCCGTTGCGTGCCACTGCCGGCCTCCATCCGGCTGGAACCTGAGATGGGCGGACAGTCAAATCCATGGGCGCCAAACGCTTCCCGCCCCGGCGGCGCTCTCTCGGTGCCTCCGTTCAAGGCGCTCCTGCGAGTCCTCCGGCAGGCGTCGGGCGAATGGGTCGTCGATAATGCTCCGCGCCTTGGCGCGTCGGTGGCGTTTTATACCCTGCTGTCGCTGGCTCCGTTCATCGTCATAGCCGTCGCCGCCGCCGCCGCGGTTTATGGGCAGGAAGCCGCCCAAGGCCGCCTTGCCTCGGAAATCCAAGGTCTGGCCGGGCCGGGCCTGGCCCACACCGTTCAACGCTTCGTCAAAGGCGCCTACCAGCCCAGAACAGGCGTCATTGCGACTTTGCTCGGCCTGGCCATCCTGGCATTTGGCGCCTCTTCCGTCTTCGTGGAATTACACGACGCCATGAACGCCATCTGGCACGTTCCGCAGCCCGTCGATAGAAGCCATGCCGCCACGCTCCTCCGTGCCATCAAGGATCGCTCCTATTCGTTCGCCACCGTGCTGGCGATCGGTTTCCTGCTGACCGTCTCGCTGGTGCTGAATGTCTGGATCGCGGCGATGAGGACCGCGGTGCCGCCCGCCGCCATGTTCGCCATCTTATACCTGGTCATCGCGGCGCTGTTTGCCTGCCTCTACAAAACCCTTCCCGACGTCAGCGTGACGTGGAGCGACGTCGCCCTCGCGGCCATGATCACCGCGCTGCTGTTTCTGATCGGCAAGCAACTCATGGGGCTATACTTCACGCATACCAGCTTCGGGTCCACTTACAGTGCCGCCGGCTCGCCGATTGTCGTGTTGCTATGGGTATATTACTCGGCTCAGTTGTTCTTCTGGGGCGCTGAGTTCAGTAAGGTATATACCAGGACCATGGGATCCCAACGCGACCGGCAGGCTTGACGGCGGCTGCGTCCTTTGGGCACCGGATTGCTTTGTGGAGGGGAATGCGAGTCCCGCTCCCCACGCGTGGGTTGCTGCTGATCCTGGCATCGGCCACCGCCGTGCCCGCCCAAATCGACGCGCGTGACGTGGTCCGCCGCGCCGTCGCGGCCGACGAACGCAATTGGAAGCTGGCCCGGAATTACACCTTTTCGGAACGCGTGGATTTGCGGTACCTCGACTCCCAGGGTCGCGTGAAATCCCGGGAGGCCAGCCTCCACGATGTCATGCTGCTGGACGGCTCTCCCTACCGGCGGCTGGTGGCGCGCGACGGCCGCCCGTTGCCGCTTGGCGAAGAAAAGAAGGAGCGGGAGGAACTCTCGAGGAGCATCGCCGAACGCCGCCAGCAGACCGCCGCACAGCGGGCGCAACGTCTCGCCGAATATGACAACCGTCCCGAGTGGCAGCGCGAAGCCTGGCGTGAATTGCCCGAAGCGTTTGACTTCCGGCTCACTGGGGACGAGGTATTGGACGGCCGAGGAATGTACGTAATCGAAGCCATGCCGCGCCAGGGATACCGGCCCCGGTCCACCACGGCGAAGATGCTGGCCCACTTGCAAGGTAAGCTCTGGGTGGACAAGCAAGATTACCACCTGGTAAAAGCCGACGTGGAAGTTATCGATACCATCTCGGTGGGACTGTTCCTGGTTCGCGTCTCCAAGGGCTCCCGCGCAACCTTTGAGCAGGCCCGCGTGAACGACGAAGTTTGGCTGCCCCGTCATTTGCGGGCCTACGTCTCGGCCCGTCTGGGACTGCTGAAGGTGTTGATCCTCGAACAGGAGATCACCTACAGCGAGTGCCGCGAGGTTCAGGCCGATTCAGCGGCCGTCTCGCAGACCAAAACCCGGTGAACCTACTTGCCCGGTCCACAACTGGCCGAAATCTGTTCGATCTTATCCACTTTGAACGCGCCCTTCGGCTCCGCGGACGCAGTCCCGCTAACTTGCACCTTACGCCCCACATACTTGGCGAAGACGTCCTTTTCCGAGCCGGCGGATTCCAGGTTGGTTATCTTCGCCATCTGATCGTCGAGCAGTACGTACTGCCCCTTCTGTTCATCGACGCAGCCCGTCAAAGTCTGTGCGGCCGCCGGGACGGATTTGCCCGACTGGGCGCCCCCGTTCGGCTTGCTGCCGGCCTGGGCCAGCAGGCACGCAAGAATCCCCACCAATATTACATGGCTCTTCATCTGTGCTCCTTGTTAGCGGGATGCGCCCGCCGGTTATACAACCGTTCCGTGGGTTACCGGACTCTTGCGCACAAGCGAGATACCCGGTTGAATGCCGATCCGGCAATAAATCCGACCGCCGCCGCGGCCGCCAGGGAGCCCGCCGGATGCTTGCGGCTAAATCTCCATAAGCCATTCAGAGCGCGCCGCAGGTCGTGATCTTCGACGTATGTCGCCGTAGCATCCAGCCGATCCGCCACGCCGGTGGCCAGACCGTCGATCGCCTCGGAACTCTTGCGCCCCGTCGATCGGACGGAAGATGCCGCCGAATGCAGCGCTCCGCCCGTCTCCTCACGTGCCCCATCCAGTTTCCTGCCGGCCGACCGGCCCAGTTCCTCGATGGATTCCCTGGCGCCCTTTCCAAAGTCCGACGCCGTCTCCGTTAGCGAATCAAATGTAGTCAAGATGTTCCTCCAAGCCTCGGGAAGCGCATTCTCGTACACGCCCCCGACGCGAAAGACAAAGCACGTTTGCCTCCACTGTCGATTGAAAGACGAATTGAGAGAGCCGCCGCGTGCCAACCAGCCGTAGCGGCAAAGACTGCACTCTCCATGGCAGTGTCTGCACTTTCCCGCCAGCACCTTCCGCCGTGTGGATTCGCTCGAGCGATGTGGGGCCGGGCCGCAGGATACCATCCTGCCCCCCAAATTCTGCAGCATTCCCAATACTGGGAAAAGTATGCGGCATTTGGTTGAAAACCCGCCCCACATAAGACATCTGGCGAGCCTCAATTCTAAGCCGCGCACCGCAAGGTTGGCCAGACGCGTGCTCACTGCTTCTTTCGGAGTCTACGAAAATGAGAACACTTATAGGGCTATTGGTTGTAGTATGCGCGGCTGGTCTTGCGCAGCGCGGCGGCGAGCCCCGCGGCGGCGGTCACCCCGCGGCGGTTGGCGGTGGACACATTCCAGCTCACGGCCCCGCTCCCGCGCGTGCTTCCGCACCGGCACGAAGCCGGCCCGCCACTACCGAGAACCACGTTGCTGTGGACCAGAGGGGCCATCCCGACGTTCCGCACGTCCACGCCAGAAACGATCAGTGGATCGGCCACAATAGCGGCCCCAACGACGCGCATTACCACCTCGATCAGCCGTGGGCGCACGGACGCTTCAACGGCGGCTTCGGACCGCAACATGTCTTCATGCTTGGCGGCGGGAATCGGGAACGCTTCTGGTTCGGCAGTTTTTACTGGGATATCGCCCCGTACGATTACAACATCGTCGAGGGCTGGAATTGGTCCGGCGATCAGATCGTGATTTACGAAGATCCCGACCATGTCGGCTGGTATCTCGCTTACAACCCCAGGTTAGGTACGTACGCTCACGTCGAGTACCTTGGTGGTTAAGCCTCTACCTGCCCAAAGTGCGCATCTGCGCTCTGCGCCAGGAATTATATGCTCGATAGCTCCATGACGCCGGTAGTACGGTCTCTCGAAATTCAAGATCCGCTGGCGGTTCCATCCGCGCCGGGGCGCGTCGCTGCGGCTCCGGCCGGAACTGGCCTCCCAGGGAAGTCCAGGCCGCCTCGCCGGCGCCGCCGTTGGCTGTGGGTGACGCTGGGGATTCTCCTCGTACTGGGTCTGGTCGCATGCTTTGTCTCGTCCAGAATCTCTTCGGCTAAGGCCGCCGCCGCCGTGAAACTTGCCGCGCAAGGTCCCCCGCCTGTACCCGTGGTGGCGGCGGCATCCCGCAAGGGGGATATCGGAGTATATTACTCGGGGCTTGGCGCTGTTACACCGTTCGAGACGGTTACGGTCAAAAGCCGCGTCACCGGGCAGTTAGTGAGCATTCGCTATCGCGAAGGCGACACTGTCCAAAAGGGTGACCTGTTACTGGAGATCGACGACGGCCCCTATCAGGCCGCGTTGACCCAGGCCGAAGGGCAACTGCTCAGGGACCAGGCCGCCCTGGATAACGCACGCATCGATCTCATCCGCTATCAAGAATTGGTCCCGCGCAAAGCCGCCCCAGAGCAGCAACTTGCCACCCAGCAGGCCACCGTTCATCAGGACGAGGGCGTGGTGAAGCTCGACGAGGGCCAGATCAAAGCCGCCCAGGTCAACCTCGCCTATTGCAAGATCGCGGCCCCGGTCACCGGACGCATCGGGCTGCGGCTGGTGGACCCCGGGAACATCGTTCAGGCTTCCGACACCACTGGACTGCTGGTCATCACGCAGATGGATCCGATCAGCGCCATCTTTACGATTTCGGAGGATCAGCTTCAGGTCGTGCTCAAAAAGATGGCCGCCGGGCAGCCGCTTCAGGTGGACGCCTACGACCGCGACGCCAAGACCAAGCTGGCGCAAGGGTCGCTGACAACCCTCGATAACCAGATCGATCCAACCACCGGCACGCTCAAGTTGAGAGCCACATTCCAGAACTCCAAAGGCACGCTATTTCCCAATCAGTTCATAAACGCGCGATTGCTGGTCCAGGAAAAGCGCGGAGTTACGCTGGTTTCGACCGCCGCCGTGCAGCGCAACTCTCAGGCGACTTATGTCTACGTGGTGAAACCGGATTCCACGGTGACCATACGTCCCATCACTTTGGGCACTTCCGAAGGCGCCGACTCCGAAGTTACTTCGGGGCTGAGGCCGGGAGAGGTGGTAGTTATGACCGGCGTCGATAAATTGCAGGAAGGCAGCAAGGTTTCCACCTCCACCTCCAACCCCGCTCCGAATCCCGCGGCTAAGAGCGCCACGGCCCGGAAAGGCAGTTAGATGAACCGCCTGCCGGACCTTCGCCTCGCGACGCTCTTCACCCTGCTTCTGTTCTCGGCCGGATGTTCGGTGGGGCCCAATTACAAACGTCCCGTGGCCGCGGTTCCGCCGGCGTTCAAAGAGCAGCCCCCTGTCAACTTCAAGGAAGCCGAGGCTGCCGGGTGGAAGCCATCGCAGCCTGGGGATGCGTTCTCCAAGGGCCGATGGTGGGAACTCTACAACGATGGCGCCCTCAACGCGCTGGAAGAGCAGGTGAGCGTTTCCAACCAAAACGTCCTGCAAGCCGAAGCGCAGTATCGGCAAGCCAGGGCGGCGGTCGGCGTGGCGCGAGCCGCGTTGCTGCCCGTGGCGTCCACCGCTCCGGCGGCCACCTTCGCCGGGGGATCGTCGGGCGGGACTGCCGGCGGAAGCGGTTCCGGAGCGTCGGGCAGCCGCAAGAGTTTCACTCTGCCGTTCAACGTCTCGTGGGAGCCCGACCTTTGGGGAAACATCCGCCGCGGCGTAACGGCCGGCACTGCCACCGCCCAGGCTCTGGCGGCCAACGTCGGAAATGCCCGGTTACTCTATCAGGCCGAGCTCGCGGCAGACTACTTCGGCCTTCATGGCAAGGACGGCGAGGCGGAGTTACTCGCGCGCACCGAGGCCTCGTACCGGGAGTATCTGGCGCTGACACGAAATCGCGTGTCCTTCGGAGTGGCTGCTGACCTGGACGTTGCCCAGGCGGAGTCGCAACTCTACGAAGTACAGTCGCAATTGATGGACCTGGGCGTGCAGCGCGCGGCGTTCGAACACGCCATCGCCATCCTGATCGGTAAAGCGCCCGCGGAACTCACCATTCCGGCCGCCGCCGTAAGCGCCTCTCCGCCGCCCGTGCCGCTGGGGGTTCCGTCGGAGTTACTCGAGCGGCGGCCGGACATCGCCATGGCGGAGCGGCAGGTGGCTGCCGCCAATGAGCAAATCGGAATCGCCATCGCGGCCTTCTATCCCACTCTGAGCCTGACCGGCAGCGCCGGCCTGGAGAGTTCCAGCCTGGCAAAATGGTTCACCTGGCCCAGTCGCTTCTGGTCGGTGGGCCCGCAACTGGCGGAGTCGCTCTTCGATGGCGGCCGCCGCCGCGGCGTGGTAGTGGAAGAACGCGCCGCCTACGATGCCACCGTGGCGGGCTATCGGGAGACCGTGCTGACGGCCATGCAGCAGGTGGAAGACAACCTGGCCGCATTGCGCATCCTCGCCGGTGAAGCCGACAAAGTGCAGCAGACCGTTCAAGCGGCCACTCGCGCTCTCGACATATCCACCGAGCAGTACCGCGCCGGCACGGCCAGCTATCTTCCGGTCATCACTTCTCAAGCCGCGCTGTTGACCGCCGACGTGACGGCAGTTACTCTGTTGACCCGCCGCTTGACCGCCAGCGTCCTGTTGATCGAAGCCTTGGGCGGAGGCTGGAATGCATCGCAGTTGCCCACTAAGCAAGCTGTAGCGGCGCAGGACCGCCAACCGGGGGCGGCAACACCCGAAAAGGAAGTTAGATGAACCCCTCCCGGATGTTCATCCTCCGGCCCGTGGCCACCACCATGCTGATGGTGGGCATCCTGCTGGCAGGCGCCGTGGGATACACGCAGTTACCCGTTTCCGCCCTGCCGGAAGTGGATTACCCGATCATTCAAGTCACCACGTTCTATCCCGGCGCCAGCCCCGACGTGATGGCGTCTTCGGTGACCGCGCCGCTGGAACGTCAGTTCGGGCAGGTGCCCGGACTTCAGCAGATGACTTCCACAAGTTCCGACGGCAGCTCCGTAATCACCCTGCAATTCAACCTCAGTTTGAGCATCGACGTGGCCGAGCAGGAAGTCCAGCAGTCCATCAATGCCTCGGGTACCTACCTCCCGGCGGACCTGCCGGCTCCGCCCATCTACAGCAAGACCAATCCGGCCGATACTCCGATCCTGACGCTCGCCCTGACTTCGACCGATCTGCCGCTCTCGAAGGTTGAGGATCTCGCCGACACGCGCCTGGCGCCCAAGATGTCGCAGTTGCCCGGGGTCGGCCTGGTCAGCATCAGCGGCGGGCAGAAGCCGGCCGTCCGGATTCAGGCGAATCCCACGGCGATGGCCTCCTACGGTCTCAATCTGGAGGATCTGCGCACCTCGCTCGTGGCCGCCAACGTCAATCAGGCCAAGGGGAATTTCGACGGCGCGCACCAGGCGTACCAGATCGGCGCCAACGACCAGTTACTCTCCAGCGGCGATTACGCCCCGCTCATCGTCGCCTACAAGAACGGTGCCCCCGTCAGATTGACCGACATCGCGACGGTCCTCGACGATGCCGAGAACACCCGCCAGGCCGCCTGGATGAATCAGACTCCTTCGGTCATCCTGAACATTCAGCGGCAGCCCGGCGCGAATATCATTTCGGTGGTGGACCGGATCAAGAAGTTGCTTCCTCAACTTACGTCGTCGCTGCCCGCGTCCATCCACGTCGCCATTCTGACCGATAGAACCACCACCATTCGCGCCTCCGTCAGCGACGTGCAGTTCGAGTTGATGCTGACCGTGGGCCTGGTGGTGATGGTCATGTTCCTCTTCCTGCGTAACATTGCCGCGACCATCATCCCCGGCGTGGCCGTTCCGCTGTCGCTGGTCGCCACCTTCGGAGTCATGTACCTGCTCGGTTACAGCTTGAACAACCTGACTCTGATGGCCTTAACGATATCGACCGGTTTTGTGGTGGACGATGCGATCGTCATGATCGAGAACATCACCCGCTACATCGAGGCCGGCGACTCTCCCATGGAGGCCGCCCTCAAAGGCTCCGCGCAAATCGGCTTCACCATTGTTTCGTTGACCGTCTCCCTGATCGCCGTCCTCATCCCTTTGTTATTCATGAGCGATATCGTGGGCCGCCTGTTCCGCGAGTTCGCCGTCACGCTGAGCGCGACTATCCTGGCCTCGGCCGTGGTTTCGCTCACCCTCACCCCTATGATGTGCTCGAAGCTACTGAAGCAGAAGTCGGAAGCCGGCGAAGGTTGGTTCTATCGCGTCTCCGAGCGCGCATTCAACTCGGTGATCGCCTTCTATGGCAAGACTCTGCGGTGGGTGCTCGGCTGGCAGCTCGCGACGCTGCTGGTGGCCGCAGCCACTCTGGGTGTAACTATCTGCCTGTTCTTTGTAATTCCCAAGGGCTTCTTCCCCATTCAAGATACCGGCGTCATTCAGGGAGTCTCCGAAGCGGCCCAGTCGGTGTCGTTTCCGGAAATGTCCCGGCAGCAGCAACTGTTGACCAAGGTCATTCTGCAAGACCCGGCGGTCGATAACCTGTCCTCTTTCATCGGAATCGACGGGACCAATACAACCTTGAACAGTGGGCGCATTCTCATCAACCTGAAACCGCTGGCTGTGCGAAAGATCGGCGCCAGCGATGTCATTCGCCGCCTGCAGCCCGAACTGGCCAAAGTGCCGGGCATCACGCTATTCATGCAGCCGGTGCAGGATCTTTCGGTGGAAGATCGCGTCAGCCGCACCCAATTCCAGTACACGCTGGAAGATCCCAACGTGGACGAGTTGAACGCCTTCGCGCCGCGGATGCTCGCCATCATGCAGAAGTTGCCGCAATTGAGCGACGTGGCCAGCGATCAGCAGACCCTCGGGCTTGGGGCGAAACTGGTATTCGACCGCAATACCGCCTCGCGCCTGGGTATCACCACGTCGGCGATCGACCAGACGCTATATGACGCTTATGGCCAGCGCGAAGTGTCCACCATGTTCACGCAGTTGAACCAGTATCATGTGGTGCTGGAAGTAAAGCCCGTTTTCGACAGAGATCCCTCCGACTTGAGCCAGTTATTCGTCCGGCCGGCCACGGTCGCTTCCAGCGCTCCTTCCATTCAATCCTCCACGGCGTTTCGGAATGGCGGCCAGATCCCGCTCAACGCCTTTTCCCGGATGGAGACCACCACAGTTCCCCTTACGGTGAACCACCAGGGTCAGTTTCCGGTAGTTACTCTGTCATTCAACCTGGCGCCCAGCGCATCCCTGGGTGATGCGGTGGCGGCCGTGGACAAAGCCAAGAGTGCATTAGCCATGCCCCCGAGCATTCAGGCCGCCTATCAGGGTACGGCCCAGGCATTCCAGGCGTCCTTGGCCAACGAACCCGTGCTGATTGCCGCCGCGCTGATCACGGTCTATCTCGTCCTGGGCGTCCTGTATGAAAGCTACATTCATCCGTTGACCATCTTGTCCGCGCTGCCTTCGGCGGGAGTCGGTGCCTTACTCGCCCTCATCATCTTCCGTAACGACTTCAGCGTCATCGCTCTCATCGGAATCGTCTTACTCATTGGAATTGTCAAGAAGAACGCCATCATGATGATCGATTTCGCCCTTGCGGCGGAGCGCAAGGAGGGCATGAAACCGGAAGAGGCCATCTACCAGGCATGCCTGCTGCGCTTCCGTCCCATCATGATGACTACCATGGCGGCGTTGCTCGGCGCGGTGCCGTTGGCTTTCGGCTCGGGCAGCGGCTCGGAGTTGCGCCGGCCCCTGGGAATTACCATCATCGGCGGGCTGCTCATCAGCCAACTGTTGACGCTGTACACCACGCCGGTAATTTACATTTGGTTCGACCGGCTGGCGGCGCGAATCTCGCGGCGGTCCGAGGCCACCGCGCTCCCCGCCGTTCCGGAACCGGCTCCGGCAGGATAACCCATGAACATTTCGGAGCCCTTCATCCGGAAGCCCGTCGCCACCACACTCCTGGTGGCTGCCATCACGTTGGCCGGCGCCGCGGCCTACAAGATGCTTCCCGTATCGCCGCTTCCCGAGGTGGAATTTCCCACTATATCCGTGAACGCCGGCTTGCCCGGAGCGAGTCCCGAGACCATGGCTTCGTCCGTCGCCACGCCGCTGGAGCGCCAATTCGGACGAATCGCGGCGGTCACCGAGATGACCTCGTCGAGCGCCCTCGGGTCCACTAGCATTACGCTGCAGTTCGATTTGGATCGCGACATCGACGCGGCTGCGCGCGACGTACAAGCCGCCATCAACGCCGCCCGCGGCAATCTGCCGTCTAACCTTCCGAACAATCCTTCGTACCGTAAAGTCAATCCCGCTGACTCGCCTATCTTCATGCTGGCGCTAACTTCCGCCGTCCTTACCCGCGGCCAGATGTACGATGCCGCCTCCACTATCATGGCGCAGAAGTTGGCCCAGGTAACCGGCGTGGGACAGGTGACCGTGGGGGGAAGCTCGCTTCCGGCGGTTCGCGTCGAACTGAACCCCACGGCTTTGAATAAGTACGGCATTGGCCTGGAGCAGGTCCGTACCGCGTTGAGCGGCGCCAACGCCAACACGCCCAAGGGACATTACACCAACGGCCTTCGCATGTGGGAAGTGGAATCCAACGATCAGATCTTCCAGGCCAGCGACTATGAACCGCTGGTGGTGGCTTACCGCAACGGGTCGGCCGTGCGCATCTCCGACATCGGCCTGGCGCAGGATAATGTAGAGGACCTTCGTAACTCGGGCTATGCCAACGGCAAGCCCTCCGTACTCGTCATCGTCTTTCGCCAACCTGGCGCTAACATCATCGATACAGTGGACCGCGTGCGCGCGATCCTTCCGCAGATACAATCTTCCATTCCGCATTCCATCGACGTCAAGGTGGCCATGGACCAGACGGTCACCATCCGCGCCTCCGTAAGCGACACGGAGAGGACGCTGATAATCTCGGTCATGCTGGTGATTCTGGTGGTCTTCGTGTTCCTGAGAAGCGCGCGGACCACCTTCATTCCGAGCGTCGCCGTTCCCGTATCGCTGATCGGAACCTTCGGCGTGATGTATCTGTTCGGCTACGGCCTGGACAATCTATCTCTGATGGCGCTGACCATTTCGACCGGCTTCGTAGTGGACGACGCAATTGTCGTGATCGAGAACATCACGCGCCATCTGGAACGCGGTGTAGGTCCGTTGGAAGCTGCGCTGAAGGGCGCCCAGGAGGTCGGCTCAACCGTATTCACCATCAGTGTATCGCTGATTGCGGTGTTCATTCCCCTGCTTCTGATGGGAGGCATCGTAGGCCGTTTGTTTCGCGAATTCGCCGTGACGCTCTCCGTCGCCATCGCGGTTTCCATGGTGATTTCACTTACCGCAACCCCCATGATGTGCGCGTACCTCCTGAAACAGGAGCCATCCCATGGCTGGATGTACCGCACCAGCGAGCGGGCGTTCGAGTGGGTGGTGAGGCTGTACGGGACGACACTGGGAGCCGCTCTCCGTTTCCGGGCGATTACGCTGGCGGTACTGCTGGCCACCATCGGACTTACCGCCTTCCTGTTCATTCGCATACCCAAGGGATTCTTCCCCCAGCAAGACAATGGACGAATTCAGGGATCGATTCGGGCCGACCAGGATACTTCGTTTCAAGCCATGGACAAGATCATGCTGCCGATGATCGACATTGTCGCGGCGGACCCGGCGGTGGATACCGTAAATGGATTTACAGGGGGCAGCACTTACAACACGGCGCGTCTGTTTGTCTCGCTGCGTCCGCTCGCTCAACGAAAACTCTCGGCCGACCTGGTCATCGCGCGACTGCGGCCCAAGTTGGCCAAACTGCCCGGCGCTACCCTCTTCTTGCAAGCCGCGCAGGATCTCCGCGTCGGCGGCCGGCAGAGTAATGCGCAATACCAATTCACCATGCAGGGCGACAACCTGCCCGACCTCAACCTGTACGCCCCCAAAATGGTCAACCAGTTTAAGAAGATTCCGATCATTTCCGACGTCAGCAGCGACCAGCAGAACCTTGGTTTGCAAGCCATGATTCAGTACGATCGCGGGACCGCCGCGCGGTTTGGCGTCACGCCGCAACTCATCGACAACACCCTCTACGACGCATTCGGCCAGCGCCCGGTATCGACCATGTATACCCCGCTGAATCAGTACCACGTGGTCATGGAGGTCTCGCCGGAGTTCTGGCAGAATCCGCTATTTCTGCGCCAGATCTATGTGGATTCGCCGGGCGGGGAACAGGTTCCGATGAGCGCCTTCGCCACCTTTGCCTCCACCACCGCTCCGCTGACGGTGACCCACCAGGGCCTTTTCCCGGCGGTCACCATCTCCTTCAATCTGAAACCCGGTGTCGCGTTGGGCGATGCCGTGAATGCCACCACCGTGGCCGCGGCGAAGATCGGGCTTCCGCCCACCATCCAGACTGAATTCACCGGCACGGCACAGGCCTACCAGGATTCGCTCGCCAATGAACCCATCCTGATTGCGGCGGCGCTGGTGACGGTTTACCTGATCCTGGCGATGTTATACGAGAGTTACATCCATCCCATCACCATCATTTCCAGTCTTCCGGCGGCCAGCGTGGGTGCGCTGCTGGCGCTTCAGTTGACCCACACCGATCTCAGTATCATCGCGATCATCGGCATCATTCTGCTGATCGGCATCGTGAAAAAGAACGCCATCATGATGATCGATTTCGCCCTGGCCGCAGCGCGGAACGAGGGTAAGAATTCCTACGACTCCATTGTCGAAGCCTGCATGTTGCGCTTTCGCCCCATCCTGATGACCACCATGGCGGCGCTTCTCGGCGCCTTGCCGCTCGCCCTGGGAACCGGAACCGGATCGGAACTTCGCCGGCCGCTGGGCATTACGATTATCGGAGGATTGATCATGAGCCAGTTACTCACGTTGTACACGACCCCCGTGGTCTACCTGTACTTCGACAGCCTGCAACACTGGTGGAGCCGGTCTCCAGCCGCGGGCCGTGACAAGACTCTTGTCGCGGAGGGCGCCTCAGGCTAAGAAACGAAAGGACTTATAAACTCCCCGTGACAAGACTCTTGTCATTTGCGACGGGTTTCGGCAATAGTTCCCATTCACCGGCCAGACATGACTTATAACTCTTCCGGCGCCAAGGCCGCCAGACGCGCGTTTGTTTTGCAGGGCCGCTTCCGCAGATTCTTCTCGAATCTCGGCCCCGGTTTGATTACCGGCGCGGCGGATGACGACCCGTCCGGCATCTCCACCTACTCGGTCACCGGCGCCGGGTTCGGATATGCGCCCCTGTGGACGGCGATCTTCTCTTTCCCCTTGATGGCGGCCATACAGATCATGTGCGCCCGCCTCGGCATGGTCACCGGACTCGGACTGGCGGGCGTGATTCGCGTGCGCTATCCACGGTGGGTCCTGTGGGGCTCGTGTGCGCTGTTGGTGGTCGCCAATATCGTCAACATCGCCGCCGATCTCGGTGGCATGGCCGATGTAACTCAGCTTCTAACCGGTGTCCGGTCGTTCTATTGGACTCCCGTATATGCGCTGGTTCTTGTGTGGCTGCTGTTCTGGACGAGTTATCGCACCATCGCCCGGATATTCAAGTGGCTCACTCTCGTCTTATTCGCCTACATCGCCGCCGCCTTCCTGGCGCATCCGGACTGGCCGGCCGTCGTGAGGGCCACCCTGATTCCAAACGTGCAGTGGACCGCCGCGTATTGGGCCACCCTGGTCGGTATCCTGGGGACCACTATCTCGCCGTACCTTTTCTTTTGGCAGGCCGCACAGGAAGTCGAGGAAGATATCGCTTCGGGTAAGGCGACCGTCGCACAGCGTGAAGGCGCTACCCAGCGGGAACTGCGCCGCTCCCGGAACGACGTCCTCACGGGCATGTTCTTTTCGAACCTGGTGATGTACTTCATCATTCTGACCGCGGCCGCCACGTTACACGCGCACGGCAATACCACCATCTCCACTGCCCGCGAAGCCGCCGAGGCGCTACGTCCGTTGGCCGGCCGCGGCGCGTATTGGCTCTTCAGCTTGGGTTTGATCGGAGCCGGCATGCTGGGAGTCCCGGTATTGGCTGGATCTTGCGCCTACGCCATCGCGGAAGCGGCGGATTGGGTTGGCTCGCTCGACGACCACCCTCCCGTCGCTCACGGCTTCTATGCGGTTATCGCCATCGCGATGGCGCTCGGCCTGGGCCTGGATTTCGCCGGCCTGAACGCCGTCAAGATGCTCTTCTGGTCGGCCGTGCTCAACGGAGCGCTGGCGCCACCCTTGCTCATTCTGGTGGTGCTGCTCACCAGCCGGGCCGACGTAATGGGCGAGCATCGCAATGGGCCGCTGCTTCGAACGCTCGGGTGGACGTGTGCCGTGGTGATGCTGGTGGCGACTGTCATTATGTTCGTGACCGCCCGACTGTGAGCACTGGCACCCCACGTGCAGAGAGAAGCGCATGAAGAAACAAGCCGATGAAGTAACGCGCACATACGCTACGGTTTTGACCGAACAAGAGGGGGTAGGTCCGGATTCAGCCGGCCAGTCCGGGGACACCCAGGGACTGTCGAACGTCGCCGAGGCAGGCGCGGAGAGCGTGGAAGAACTGGCCGAAGAGGGACAATCCTTCGAGGCCGAGGCGACCGGCGGCGTGGAAGATGCCCCAGACCCGGACGTCGCTGAAGTTCACACGAAACAGGTCCCCGAGGACGATGTGCCCTCCGAGTACCTGGGAAGCGACTAGCCTTTTGCGGGGCAGGTTGTCAGCCCAATGCCGCATACTTTTTCCAGTACTGGAGATGCTGCGGAATTTGTGGGGCAGGATGGTATCCTGCGGCCGAGTGGTACTCGGCCTGGTCGGCACTTGCATGCTGGTCGGCAGGCCGAGTGCGGGGTGCCCACTTGGGGCCGGGCCGCAGGTTACCAACCTGCCCCACAACGGAATCTTGCGAGACCCAATCAATACGGGTGTTCGGTTGTGGGAAAACTATGCGGCATTGGGCTGTCAGCCTGCGGCGGGGTGTCAACCCGTCTGCCCAACCGGCCCTACATAAGCCATCTCGCTAGCCTCAATCAATACCTATGTCCCGTTGTAGAAACTAAGTAACATAGCGTGCCGCGTCCACTCCCAGCTTGCCGCACAGTTCCACCAGCGCCGCCTTACGCTCTTCGCGATCGGCCGTGTTGAACCGGAGGAAGAACGGGCGCTGCTCCCAATCGAACGGCTCTCGGGCCTTTCCGTGCACGTACATCAGCAGCGCCGCAAAGTGAACCGCACTCTCGCCATCGCGCGCCAGAGTTCCGCGGAATAACGCCTCCACAACTTCCTGCGGATGGAATTCCGCGGCCTGATCCAGCGCTTCCGAGAGGCCGCCGTATAGCTCCGCCGTCTCCAGGGCCTTCACCAAAACGGCAGCCCGTCTGGTGTCCGGTACCAGTTCCGGCGCATAGCGCGCCATCGCCAGAGAGATTTCCGGATCTCGAGCGTCGAGGGCTGCTTTCAGGATCTCGTCCGCTTGCGTCGTACCCAGCGCGGCGAGCGCTTCCACATCCCGCCAATCCTTCACGCCGTGGCGGACCAGCAGTGTTTCGATCTCCTTCCGTTCTTCCGGCGTGGCCGCTTGCAGCGTGGCGATATCGTAGCCCGTGCCGTCGTGCCACTTCTCATAATCCATCGCCATGCTCCGCTCGAATCGCCCGGCCGCCGTGCCGGGCTCAGGCCGGGGCGGCAGAGGAGGCTCGAGGAGATAGAAGAAGCCCCGGTCGTCGGTGAACCACGCGGAGTAAAGGGAACTGTTGAAGTCCCGGAACTCCAGGCCGTCCCCCGATGCCCGTGGACGCGTGCCGACCGGCTTGGTGAGCATGAAATAGGCGCCGGCCGGAGGAGCCGGGAAGGAATGACCGGCCTCGGCGATCTGGTTTCCCGCTGCCAGTTCCGCGTCGAGCAGAGCGCGTAAGACGCGCGGAAATGCATCGGCATCCCGGCGAAACTGAGGCGGAATCGAACCCATCGCCCCACACGATAACATATCCGCCTGGCCGCTCCAGGCCCTAACCCCCGGTCAGGTCGGGTACGTCCATCCACGCGCGGCGGCGCCAGGATTCCATCCCGATCTCGGCGAGTTGCACGCCCTTGGCGGCTTCCAACAGGTTCCAGCGGAACGGCTCATCCTTCACCACGTGCCGCAAAAACAGCTCCCATTGAACCTTAAACGCATTGTCGAACTCCTGGAAATCGCCCACCTTCTCCCAGCCTTCGAAGTAGTTCAACGGGCTCTCGACATCCGGGTTCCACACCGGACGCGGCGTGGCGGAGTACGGCTGCATCCAGCAGTGGCGCAGGCCGGCGACGGCCGAACCGAGCGTGCCGTCCACCTGCAACGTCAGCAGGTCGTCGCGCCGCACGCGCACGCACCAGGAGGAATTGAAGTGGGCCACCGCCCCGCCTTCCAGCGCGAAAGTGGCGTAGGCGGAATCGTCGGCGGTACAGGCGTAGGGCTCGCCGGATTCGTTCCACCGGCGCGGAATGCCGGTTGCGCCCAAACACGTCACCGCCTTCACGTTGCCGAACAGGTTGTCGATCACATAGCGCCAGTGGCACAACATGTCGAGGATGATGCCGCCGCCGTCCTCTTTGCGATAGTTCCACGAGGGCCGCTGCGGCGCCACCTTGTCGCCCTCGAACACCCAGTAGCCGAACTCGCCGCGGACCGAGAGGATGCGGCCGAAGAATCCGTCGTCGCGCAACCGCGCCAGCTTGACCAGGCCGGGTAGCCACAGTTTGTCCTGCACCACGCCGTGCTTCACCCCGGCCGCGCAGGCCCGCCGGTACAGGTCCATGGCGGTGGCCACGTCGCCGGCCACGGGCTTTTCGCAGTAGACGTGCTTCCCGGCGGCGATGGCGCGGCGCACGGAGTCGGCGCGGCGGTCGGTGGTCTGGGCGTCGAAATACACGGAGTATGCTGCGTCGGCGAGAGCCGCATCCAGGTCGGTGGTCCAGGGTAAGCCGCCGCAGCTTTCGGAGATGGCCTGCAGTTTGGAAGCATTGCGGCCCACCAGCAGGGGCCGGGGCACGATGGCCTCGCCATTGCCCAGGTCCACGCCACCTTGGTCGTAGATAGCCGAGATGGAGCGGCGCAAGTGCTGGTTCAGCCCCATGCGGCCGGTGACGCCGTTCATGATGATGCCGACGGTGTGGATCATGGTTTCTCCGTACATTGAGGATACGCCCCGGAAGGCAGCGGCGGCGCCTCGGATCCGGCGCGCGGCAATGTGCCTTCCAGTTCCTGGCGCCAGTGAGCCACATCGCCGGCCGGGCCGTAACAGTAGATCATGCGCATGGGCGAAGCGCCTGTGTTCGTAAGCTGGTGGAAAACGCGCGAAGGAATGTACACAGCCTGGCCGGCGGACAACTCGCGCCGCTCCTCGCCGAGACACATTTCGCCGCTGCCCTCCACGATGAAGTAGACCTCTTCCTGCTCCTGATTGTGCCAGGGCACCTGGCCGCCATGTGGTTCCAGCGTGACGTGGCCCACGGAGAAATTGGTGGCCTGAATGGGACTGGCGCCGCCCACCAGGTTCTGGGTGCGGCGTCTAGCTGGATACGTGCGGCCGGCGATCTGCGCCAGGTCGGCGACTGTCATGAAAACTTCCTCCTATAGTAGTTTCGGGTAGCGGCAAGAGATCCCGGTTGCCCTTCCCGGGGATCGCGCCAATAGTGCTGAACACGCAATCCTAACACGAGCGCACGCGGAGTGGCTCACCCACTGAACGGCGAGCGTCAACGAGCGGCCCGGTTGGCGCGCAGAAAGAAACCACGCCTCACAATTCTCGCGCGCGGAGGTCCCCGGCGGATTGGCGAGTAGGATCGGGAATAAGTGGCCGTTGATCCTGCTAGTACCGGCCGCGCCCTGAGAAGCCGTGAAATAATTGGCGCGCCGCCGTGGCGCACGCGCTCATACGTGCCGGGCCCGGAGGGCGCCCCGCCACTCGTGGTGATGCCCGGCGGAGAAACTCTGAATCTACGGGTGTTCGCCGAGCATCCCGATGAGTCGGGATGCGGCGCGCATGAGTGCGCACGCCACGAACTGCCGTCTCGCCTTTGTGCGGGGAATTCTTTCACGGCTTCTGACCCTCGCGGCTCAGTGTGGCAACCGGCCCGTGGCGCGAAGATGTCGCGCCTCGCCGCGCTACTTCAGGTTCTTCTCGAATAGCCCCAGGATGCGCTTGTACTCGTCGGCCCAACTGGCGGGCTTCACGAAGCCGTGGCTCTCCACCGGGAATACCGCCAGTTGCCAGTTCTCTTTCCGTAACTCGATCAGCCGCTCCACCAGGCGGATCGTATCGGCGAATTCCACGTTGTTGTCCACCATGCCGTGGCAGATCAGCAGCGCGCCCTTCAGCCCTTCGGCGAAGTAGATGGGCGACGAGCGCCGGTAGGCTTCCGCATCGCTCTGCGGCAGATTGAGGATCTCGGCCGTGTACCCGTGGTTGTACATCGCCCAATCGGAAACCGGACGCAGCGCCGCGCCGGCCGAGAACGTGTCGCCCGCGGTGAACATGGCCATCAGCGTGAGGAACCCTCCGTAGCTGCCGCCATAGATGCCGATCTTGCGGGCATCCACGCCATGTTCCTTCACCACGTATTTGGCGGCGTCCACGGCGTCGTCCAGGTCCTTGCCGCCCATGTGCTGGTAGACCGCGGTGCGCCAGTCGCGGCCGTAGCCTGCCGAGCCGCGATAATCCACGTCGATCACAACGTACCCTCGCTCCATCAGCAGATGGCTGAACATATACTCGCGGTAGTAGTTGCTCGACCACCACTTATCGACGTTCTGCAGATAGCCCGCCCCATGCACGAAAACCACCGCGGGACCACCCTTCTTCAAGTTGGCCGGCTTGAACAGGCGGGCCGGAACTTTGACGCCATCGCGCGCGGTGAACATGACGATGGGCACGTCCAGCCACGGATACTGGGCGAATTCGGGCGAAGGCGATGTGGTCAGCCGCGTCTGCGGGGCCTGCGGCCGGTTCTCCTGAAGAAACAGATCGGGCGGCTTGTTGGTGTAGGAATAGAGGTCCACGAACGCGGACTCGTCGGGCGAGAGCGTGGTGGTGTGCTTGCCCGCGGCCTGGGTAACGCGGGTGAGCGCGCCTCGCTCGCCGTCCATGACGTAAAGATGGTTCTCGAAGGGACTGTCCTGGCTGGCCGTGAGATAGAACTTCGACTTGTCCCTGGACTGCCGCACCGTGATCACCTCCCAGTTGCCCGAGGTGAGCGCGCGCGGTTCGCCGCCGTCCCAGGAAACCGCGTAGAGGTGCTGGTAGCCGGTCTTTTCGGAGACGAAGTAAACTTCGCGATCGTTCTTCAGCCAGCCGAACTGAACGGAGTTGCCGCCGCCGGGGCCGAAACCGCCGGAGACCGGGCCGCCCACCCAGGCGTCGTCGTGTTGATTGGCCAGCACGCGCGTTTTGCCTGTGGCCGGGTCGAGAGCCAGCAGCCAGCGGTCCTTGAAATCGGTGGAGCGCGCCACCACGAAGGCTTTGGTCCCATCCTCGCTCCAGACCGGCTGGCCTAGATTCACTTCGCGGTCGCCAGTCGCGGGCGGATTGGCCTTCTGCCCGTGATCCACCCAGGTAACGTTGCCGGTCACCACGTCGATAATGGCCAGCTTCGTAACGTTCTGCGCCTCGCCGACGTTGGAGCGGCCGGTGCTGTCCTCCACATAGCCCGTATCGGTGATCCAGGTGGGCACGATGGTGCTCTTGGCCGCGACCGCGGGAGTTTCACTAATGGTGGCAATCACGTACTTGGCGTCGGGAGTAAGTTGCAGCGCCATGGCGGTCTGGCGCGCCTGAAGCGTGAACGGCTTCCGTTTGGGAGGCTGGTTCTTGGTCTTAGCGGCAGTCTCTTCGCGCTGCGCGGCCCGCTCGCGGACCGTCTCGAAGAGTTCTTTCTGCTCTTTGCGCAAAGCGTCCTGGCTGGCGCTTCCCGTGGATTGCTCCCCGCCCGCCGCCGCATCGCCGCGCCCGCCGCGTCCGCCTCCTTGTCCACCGCCTTGTCCGCCGCGACCACCACCCTGTCCGCCGCGTCCACCGCGTCCGCCGCCCGCGCCGGCCGTTGGGGCCGCCGTATCGGAAGCCGCCGCGACGATGTCGGTCATCTGTTCCAGAAATCCCGTTTCGAGCGACTGGACGTAGAGGTTGCCGCCGCGCACGTAGGAGATCCGCTTGCCGTCCGGCAGGAAGTGCGGGTTCGATTCCACGTCGGTGGTCTTGGTGATCTGCCGCAGCTTGGCGTCGGTGGCGTCCTGGATGAAAATGTCGCCGTTCTGCGAGAAAACCGTGTAGCGCTTATCTTTGGAGATGTCGCCGCCGGCGGGAGGCAGATCGCGCGCTTCCGCATCGGTGAGCTTTCGCAGGCCGGAGCCATCGCGGTTCACCGTGTAAGTGTCCATGGGCGCATCTTCCTTGTCGGTGGCTTGCTTCCACTGGAAGTAGATGTGCTTGCTGTCGGCGGACCATCGCACCTGTGCCGGTTCGTAACCCACCAGCGCCGGGCCGCGCATGATGTTGTCGATCGTCAACGCGAACTTTTCCGCCGGCCGGGCCTGGAAAAGGAACAGCGCAAGGCTGCAAGGGATGAGGAAGGATTTGGGGGTCAAGCCAATGATAATAACGCAAACGGAGGCGCCCCGGGAACGCCTTGCGCCGGTCTACCGCGGATTGCCCGCGGCGCGCTGTTTCCGCGTCAGAATCTCGCGCACCGCGTAGATCCGCCGGTCCTGACTTTCGAAGTACGTCCGCATCATCATCTCGCCGATCAACCCCGTGGTGAACATCATCAGCCCCGCCAGCAGCAGCAGGCCGCCCAGCATCATCAATGGACCGTGATCGGCGACGATGTCGTGGCCCAGAATCTTGTCGAGCAGCAGGAACCCCATGATGCCGCCGCCCAGCATGGTCCCGATGAGGCCCAGCAGCCCGAAAAAGTGCATCGGGCGGGTGAAGTATTTCAGCAGGAACCGGATGGTCAGGATGTCGAACATCACGCGGAAGGTGCGGCTGATTCCGTAGTGCGAATCGCCCGCCGCGCGCGGCGTATTGCGAATCGGCACTTCGACGATGCGTGCCCCGTAAAAGCTGGCCAGCGCCGGAATGAACCGGTGCAACTCCCCGTACAGGTTCACGTCCTTGAGCACTTCGGCGCGGTAAGCCTTGAAGGTGGTGCCGAAATCCCGCAGGTCCACGCCCGAGGCTTTGGCCATCAGCCAGTTGGCGATGCGCGAGGGAATCTTGCGCATGATGGCGTTGTCCACGCGATGCTGGCGCCAGCCGCTGGCGATATCGAAACCCTCGTCGATCTTCGCCAGCAGCGCCGGAATGTCTTCGGGAGCGTGCTGCAGGTCGCCGTCCATGGCGATGATCACTTCGCCCTTGGCTTCGTGGAATCCCGCCGAAAGCGCCGCCGTCTGCCCGAAGTTGCGCCGCAGGCGGATGACCTTCAAGTGCCCGTCGGTCTCCACCAGGTTGCCCAGCAGGTCGAAGCTGCGGTCGTTAGACGCGTCGTCCACGAAGAGGATCTCGTAGGGCCGCTTCACCTGTTCCATCACCGACGTCAGGCGGTCGTAAAGCGGCAGGATGGAACGCTCTTCATTGTGAACCGGGATGACAATCGACAGCATGGTCTGGAAACATCCAGTTTAGCATTGTCGCGAGTCCGGCACGGTCGAAAGCCGCCACCGCGCCCCCCGGCCACTTCGGTGTGCGCCCCCCCGGAATCCGCCTGGCGCCCACGCGCACTATCAGCCGTGGCGGTGCCCGGCGCAATGCGCTAGCATCTGTGATCTGGGTAATCCTTTGCGGAGAAAATCGTCATGAAGATCACTGCCACGCGCCGTAGTTTCCTGGGAGCCGCCGGGTTGGCCGGATTGGCCGCCACCGGTGTCGAGCCCGCCACCGCCGTCATCGAACCCGAGCCTTGGGGAATCAAGCTCGGCATCGCCAGCTACACCTTCCGCAGTTTCGAACGGGCCAAAGCCATCGAGATGATCAAAGCGGTCAAAACGCCGTGGGTCAGCATCAAGGACGTGCATTTGAAGATCGATGCCCCGCTCGATGAGGTGCGCGCGGGGCGCAAGGAATTCGACGACGCCGGTCTCAAAGTGATGAGCGGCGGCAACGTGGACATGAACAGCCCCACGCGCCGCACCGAGGAAGGCCTCCGCCACAGCTTCGAGTACGCCAAGGCGGCCGGCCTGCCCATGATGGTCTGCGCGCCCATGCCCGACAACATGAAGCTGATCGAAGCCCTGGTGAAGGAGTACAACATCCGCATCGCCATCCACAACCACGGGCCCGAGGACAAGTACTTTCCCACCGTGCAGTCGGTGCTCGCCGCCGTCCGCCCGCTCGATGCGCGCTGCGGGCTGTGCATGGATATCGGCCACTCGGCGCGCACCGGAGTGGACGTGGTGAAGTCGATCGCCGAAGCCGGCGACCGGCTCTTCGACATGCACGCCAAGGATCTGGCGAGCTTCACCGCCAAAGAAAGCCAGTGCGACGTCGGCGACGGGATCATGCCATTCCCGGCCATCTTCAAGCAACTCAAAAAGATGAACTACCGCGGCTGCGTGAACCTGGAGTATGAGATCAACTCCAAGGATCCGCTCCCCGGCGTGCAGCGCTCGTTCAGCTACATGCGGGGCGTGCTGGCGGGACTGGCCGGTTGACGGTCGGCCGTCCTTGGCGCCTGCCGGCGGGGCTTGCCGGGCCGGCGCGCGGATGTGTTTTACTGTGAACTGTGACCTCTGAAGCGTTGCTCGGAACCAAAGGCGAACAGAAGATCCTCGTAACCAGCGAGGTCGTCATCAACTTTCTCGGCATGGACGAAGCGCGGGTGCTCTCCACGCCGCACATGATTGGGTTGTGCTTATGGAGCGGATTTGATACCGTGGAATCATGGAGACACAGCCGCCCCGGACGGTCCTTTCGCTTGTCCGTGTTTCCGGCAAACCGCAAATTGACCGCACCGGCATTCCACGCCAACTTGAAGACATCGCCATCCACTGCAAGACGTACAACCTCAAGATCGCTGACGGCGGTGAGTACCGCTTTGAAGGGTTGAGCGGCGCATCCGTTAAGAAATCTCCCAAGTATCGGGACATGCTTCGCCGGATTGCAGACCCACAGATCGCCGGTCTTGTCTTCAGCGACGTGTCCCGCTTTTTTCGTCCAGAACTTCTTTCACAATATTCCATCCTTGAGCATTTCGAGACGGGCAAATTGATGTTTAAAGTGGACCCGGTTGTCAAGACCATTTTTCGCCCGCAATAAGCTTATTTAGGATCGGCGGGTCCGATGTTGTGGGGCGGCCGTGACCGCCCCTTGCCATTCCGGCGCTTGAGTCGGCGCTC
>Ga0181529_10000453_pt1 | contig 59520 bp, 40 predicted proteins | sample PEATcosm2014_Bin_36_FD_119763 | JGI IMG/M metagenome (GOLD analysis project Ga0181529, IMG submission 119763) | Peatland microbial communities from MTU Mesocosm Facility, Houghton, MI, USA - PEATcosm2014_Bin10_30_metaG | ecosystem: Environmental > Terrestrial > Soil > Wetlands > Peat | place...
CATAGCGGCGGTCGTGTCCTTGGCGATCCTTGACGAATGAAATCAGATCCGCGTATGGCCTTCGCGCAGGCTTGATTTCGTCCAGGATGCTGCAAAGCTGCCGCACCAACTCGAGGTTAGTCATCTCCTGGCGGCCGCCGATATTGTAGGTCTGGCCCGGCACGCCTGCCGCCAACACCGTCCGTAGGCCCTCGCAGTGATCATCCACATAAAGCCAGTCGCGGGTATTCAATCCATCGCCATACACCGGCAAAGGAAGGCCCTGGAGAGCTCTCAGCAACATCAGGGGAATCAGCTTTTCCGGCATCTGGCGCGGGCCATAATTGTTGGAGCAATTGGTGGTCAGTACCGGCAGGCCGTAAGTGTGGAAGTAAGCCCGCGCCAGATGGTCTGAGGATGCCTTGGAGGCGGAGTAGGGACTATTAGGCGCGTACGGCGTCTCTTCCGTGAAAGCTGGCGAAGCAGGAGAGAGGGAGCCATATACCTCGTCGGTGGAAACATGCAGGAAGCGAAACTCGCTCTGCTCGCTGGACGGCAGCTCGCGCCAATACTCGCGGGCCGCTTCCAGCAATTGGAAGGTTCCCTCGATGTTGGTGCGAACGAATTCCGCTGGGCCGTGTATCGATCGGTCCACGTGGCTCTCAGCCGCCAAATGCACAATCGCTCGCGGACGCTTTTCCTGGAGAATTCGGCGAACCAGCGCACCGTCCACAATATCTCCGCGGACGAAGCTAAAGTGGAGATCCTGCTCCCTATCCCGCAAACTCTCCAAACTCCCGGCATAGGTCAACTTGTCCAGGACTGTCACTGGCGTCCGTTGCCCGGCCAACCACTGCAATACAAAGTTAGAACCGATGAAACCGGCTCCGCCCGTCACGATGATTGGCGAATTCAATAACATTCCTTATCACCTCGTCCCACGGGTGCAAACATCCCGTGTCGTGGAAGGTCAACATTGCCGTTGGAACTTCAGTCGATGGTCCTGAGGCTGTTTGGATTACGGGAGGCGCTCCACGGACATGGCTCAGTTGCACCGTGCCGGAATCCCCGCGTTTACAGAAGAACCACGCTAAGAGCCTGTTCCAGCAATTACCACGCCGATAGTGCGCAGAATGATCTTGAAGTCAAGCCAGACGCTCCAATTCTCGATATAAGTCACATCCAGTGAGATATAGCTATCGAAAGAGGGATCCTGGCGCGACTGCACCTGCCACAAGCCGGTGATGCCAGGAGTTACGTCGAGACGGCGCAGGTGGTTGAGTTTGTACTCTTGCACCTCGCTGGCCAGCGGTGGGCGCGGACCTACGATGCTCATGTCGCCATGAAGCACGTTAAAGAACTGAGGCAGCTCGTCGAGAGAGTATTTGCGCAGGAAGCGGCCCAGTCTCGTAATGCGGGGATCGTCGGTGATCTTGAACAGCACACCGTCGCGTTCGTTCAAGTGCAGGATGTCGGCGCGACGCTTCTCCGCATCGTTCACCATGGTGCGAAACTTGATGCAGCCGAAGACACGCCCCTTCTTGCCGATCCGTTCAGAGAAATAGAACACAGGACCAGCCGAATCCAGCTTGATGGCGATGGCGATGGCCAGCAACACCGGTGAAATTGCGATCAAGATCAAGCTGGAGATGATGATATCGATCCATCGCTTGACCAATAGAGCGATCTCCGGCACACTGCCGTGTTGCAGAGGAATGGTCGGAAATTGGCCGATGTATTCGATCGGGCTGTCCCAGACCAGCCCATCGTACATGTCGGGAACAACGCGCACATCAACGCCGTGTGCACGGGACTGCTCCAGCATGTCCTTGACAACGCCTCGCTGCTCACAGGGCGCGGTGAAAAAGACTTCATCCACAAAATGCTTGCGAGTATGCTGGAACAGCGTGTCGAGCGTGCCCACAACGTCGCTGGAGAGATCTGCGGAGCGATGGCAGCTGCCGGGAAACGCGATGAAACCCTTGAAATTGTAGCCGAGGTGGCGGATGCGATCAAGATGATTGCGGAGCGCCTGAGCCTCAGGTCCGGTTCCGACAATAAAAACGTTGCGGCTGCCTATGCCTCGCTCGAATCGGTGGTAGAGCAGGAAGCGATATCCAAACCGGCGCAGGCTCAGCCCGAGTGTGACCACTAAGATCGTAATGACCACGATGCTGCGGGGAATATCTTCAGCGTGAAGCAGGAAGAGCGTGCCGGTTAGCAACAGCCCTGAGATCAAGCAGGCCTGAATACTGAGGCTTTGCTCGTGCAGAATGCTGCTGAGGCGCTTGGGCGTGTACAAATGCATCCGCTGGCTGGTCATGATGAGCGAGAAGGCATACCCGCACAGGGCAGCCAGCAAAATGCCCATCGAACGACTTTGAATGAGACCTCCATGCCAGAGGCTTCTCACGACGGCAACGGGCCCTGTGTGCCGTTCGTAGAGTGTGACGAGCACCGCGGACGCCAGGATCGTGATCCCATCCAGGATCATCCACAGCGCGACCATGCCGCGCGAACTGTGCGCGGAACCTACCGCCGGCCTTTCCGCCCATGGTTGGGAGGAAGACATATTGGCAGTAACTCTTTGCCAAAAACCTGATGTCGCCATAACTATCTCGAAGACCTCGCGCTTTCAGAGATTCAGGGAAGAAGATGTGAAGGGATTTCCCGACAAAGCATCCGGGGTGGAGATGCCAGCACTGTCCCTAAATAGGGACACGGACATTCTCATCGTTTCAAATCAATTCCGAGCTCAGGACAGGAATTCTATAGCCTCCAAGAGTCATTTCTCCTAACTTCTCAGCTCACTCGGTGGTCGCGCATGCATCAAGTAAAATGGAACCCGGGAGAACGCCGCTTTGAATCGATGTACATCCTGGCTTCAAATCCGACCATCGGCGGGAAATCCGTGCATGCGCCTGTTCTGTCTACCCCACGCGGGCGGCGGAGCCACTGCTTATCATTCCTGGATCACCAAACTGCCTGAGTTTGTGCAGTTATCTCCGGTTCTTCTGCCCGGTCGGGAGACGCGTCTGTCAGAGGCTCCTTATATCCAGATCGATCCGCTGGTGGAGGCTATGGATCGGGAACTGCGTCCCTGGCTTGATATTCCCTTCGCCGTTTTCGGTCACAGCATGGGCGCCTTGCTGGCCTTCGAGTGGGCGCGCAAACTGCAACGAGAGGGGGCTTCCACGCCTGTCTGGCTCTTTCTCTCCGGCCGTCGTGCACCGGATTCGCCCGGTGATACTAATCTTCTGCACTCCCTCCCTGATCGCGAATTCGTGAGCGAACTGACTCGCGTCTACAACGGAATCCCCCAGGAGCTTCTGGAGCACGAGGAACTCATGGAAGTCTTTCTGCCGATTCTGCGCGCCGATGTCGCGGTGGTCGAGAGTTATCGCTTTCGGCAGGATGAGCCTCTCGATTGCCCGATCACAGTTTTCTCGGGAGTAAATGACGCAAGCGTTAGTTGGGATCAGTTGCTAGCCTGGAAGCGTCACACACAGCGACGCTTCGCAATGCAGGTCTTTCCCGGAGGCCATTTCTTCCCCCAGCTCCCCCTGCTGCAAGCGATCTCGGCGACCCTTGAAGAATGGGATCTTCTGCGCCAGTGAAGGTACGAATTCCACGCCGGGACTGCGGCGCGTGAGAACTGGTTGCGGTTGCTGATTGGCCGAAGATAAGTCCTACAGAGTTCCAGCACGGTTCTTTCCGGCCGCTTGCTGTATCGCTGCCAGGGATGTTGTGAGTCGCGAATCAAAAGTGTAGATCCACGCCTCAGTGTTTTTTAGAGGAACCCATCCGATAGATCCCGGGTCTGGCTGAGACATGGAAACGATGGCCCGGACCCCAACTCTGTGAAATGCCTGGATGACTCTCTCGCGTTGTTCCAGCGGCAGTTGCCAGAAAGCAGTTCCCCAATTTTTGTCCGCCTCCTCCGGTCCCGCATGGTCAAGTGGCGTACGGAATGGTGGTTCAATGCGCCACGGAAGTCCGCCGAATTCGGCAACAATACGAATGCGCGCTATATAAGCCCATCCAAGGCTTGGAACCTCATTCCCGCGTCCAATCAGTGCGATGGTATCTCCAGGTCTTAATCCATTCGCTGTCACAGCGGTGGCCAGCCTCCATTCGGGATTGAGATGCAAGTCCCGGTGGCCAAGCGCAGTCCAGATTGTCGCGCCCTCATACCGCTGCAACTCCGCAAATCCACCGGCAATGTATAACACGGATATCAACGCCAGGAGCGACCGCTTTGCCTTGAGTGCCGGATCAAACAAAAGAGTGAGCGGGAACAGGCTGATGACAAGCAGAAGTGCGCTAAGATAGCGGCCCTCCACGTGGACCAGCATGTAGGTAGCCATCACTAGTAAGGGAAGAACAAGCAGTGGCCAGAAAGTTCTTGCACTTCGCAACCCCGACATAAGCCAATCGCGTTTTAAGAGGATGGCTAGGAACACCAACAAGAGTGCGCAGACGATCTGGTTGCCCTTAAAGATTCCCGCCAGACCGTAGGCAGTCCGGCCCAGAGCCGTCAGTTGATTCCCGAAGCTGAAGAAATGACGGAAGCCCCTATACCAATAGGCCATATTGTTGTAAGGAGGATAAGTGCTTGCGAATGGTTCGCGGAACGAAAATGCTGGTAGATCTTCGACCAGTCTAACGGTAGGATGAAGCGGCGTGCCAAACTCTGGCGGACCTCCCTGCCAATTTGTCCAGTGCGGCAGGTGGTTGACGTGAAAGGCATAGTTCAATTCACCGGAAGAGCCCAGAGTAAACTGGCCGTACGACCAGGAGATGGCCGACACGTATGGAACCATAAGTGCCAGAAATACCGACGCCACGATTGCGATTGTGCGCCACCGTATCTTCCCGGCAAATCGGGTCAGAACAAGGACCAGCATGAAGATTGTGGCATAAGGAAGAAATACGCTCTTTACCCAGTATCCCAGTCCCAGGATCAACCCCAGAATCGCAGCCTGCTTGGCGGAGTGGAGGCGGATAACGCGGAGCACCTGCGCCACGCCGAGAATGAACAACATGGAGACCAGGAGATCGGGAGCGATTCTCGACACCTGATCGAAGCAGAGTTCATAACTCAAGAAGACACTGCAGACCGCCCAGGTCACGGCCGGCCGGCAGACTTCACTTGCAGCGAGGTTATCGTCGAATGCCGCGGCCTGCCGTATAAGGTATCGCACAGATGCGTAGGTTGCGAGGAAAATGACCCAGTTCAGTGCGGAGATGGCGTACCACTCACCCTCGGAAGTGTGCGGAGCCAGACTTCGCGCGAGAGCAATGAGTGCCGGATATCCTGGATTCCACATGGGATCGAAGATGTCTTTCCAATCGAGGCTGGAAACGGCCTGGCTGACATTCAAGTAAGATACCCAGTCGCTCATATAATGGGTGCGTCCATACAGGCCCTCCACGGCTCCTGATAGACCTACAAGCATCCAGCTAAGAGTGAGATGTATCCTGTCGCGTTTCCAAAATGTCATGCTTTGTCCCAGGAGTGACGATTCATCCGTTGCGGGGTAAATGCCGGTTCTTGTTTCAAGTGCGCAGTCTCTCGCCGTATAAGATTGCCGGTCTCGGGCACAGAGTCGTCGTCCGCATGTTAGTTCGGCACTTAGCGCATCCCCGCCAGTTGTGCGATCCTTTTGTTTTGCTCGCGCGCTTCCGCCGGGATGTGCGGACGGCCCTTCACGGCCTCCTTTGCCCGCTGCAGGATTGTGAAGGTTGCGCTCTTGAGGCCGTCCGATACGGGATGGGCGCCGGGTGGATGCGGCGTCAATCCTGCTCGGCGAAGATGGTAATTTGCCCGATACAAGTTCGCCCAGTGCCGGTCGTGAAACTGGAAGTTGACATTTAATGTTACTGAGATGTTGTTCTTGTTGCGCAGCCAGTGCGGGGAGTTAATGGGAATATGCACGCCGGTTCCAGGGCGCATTTGATAAATCATAGCCCTGGATTCGAACTCCGGCTTATAACGCGCTGCGCGGTTGTCGGCGGTCCAGTAGACTTCGAGTTCCTGGTCCGGGACTATGTCTTTATCGGCGCGGTCGAAAACGTGAATCTCCTTGTCACCCTGAAGCTGAAGAATCCAAGAAACCTCGCGATCCAGGTGATACTCCGTTATGCGATTTGGCGAAGTGATAAAGAGGATAGCCTCGAACCATTTGATCTTGTGTAGAAGTTGCGGTCCGGAGAGTTGCAGTATGTCGCGAATGCAGCTTTCCAACACCTGGCGATAGCCCGGTTCACGTTCGATATGCTTCAGGATGATCCATGCCTGAGCAGTATCGATCTTGCGAATCAAATCGACAGCAGCGGTTCGCGGCAGGTTTGGATTCGCCGGTTTTTGGCCTGGCTCAATCAGCCCATCATTGAAGTACACGTCTCCCCCGGCCAGGTGGGGACTGCTGCGCGTCGCCACCCTTTCGGCCAGATCCACGAGCCGGGAAAGCTCGAAGATCGGATCTCCGGCAAGAGTGTGAGCAAATTCGTAAGACAGCCGATTCAGGTTTTGTTTAAAGACGCCGGGTTCGCACTGGATGACACTATCAGTTACTAAGGACATAAAGGTCTCCCTACCTACCTACGAGGATCTGGAAAACTGGCTGAGAGTTTTAGACAATTGGCTTCTATTCTGGTAAGGGGCTCGTCGGCGCGGGGTCAATCTGCCACAGTCGCGCGATGCAAATGAGAGATGGAGAGGACAGATTCAGGAGTGATTGAGGCAAGCCGTAAGGCAAATCATTGGCCGTCAGAACCGATCGATGACACAATCCCCTTCTTGTTCGCCGGCCATGCTTCCAACAAAGCTCCGGGATATGGGCTGGCGCGCGCTTTGAGGACCTCTGGGTCCTCGCCTCGCAGCGTCTGACCGAAGAATGCCACCACATAACTTCGCACCACGTTCTGAATCTGCCACGCTGGAAGCGTGCCCCGATGCGAAATGGAGCGCAGCGGCGATATTAGAGGCTGATCCGTGAAATCCTCGTGGGAGGCTCCCTTCACTGACAGTGTGAATCCGCCAAACTTGTTCAGCGATGTCTCCGTATCTGCGAGGTCTGTCGCGTCAAGTACCGCCCCCACCTTTTCGCCGGGATCGGGAGTTTCGCCTGCCTGTTCGGGCGCTGTGTACATTACAAGCAATGGCTGGCTCGGTCCTCGCTCGCGGATGGCGCCGAAGAACCACCCATCCATGTTGACGGCCGCGTGAACCCTGCGGTCCTCGTCGCACACAGCAGTAGCCGCCGCTCCACCAAACGAGTGCCCAATAGCCCCGGCATTGTTGGTGTCCAGGCGTCCAAACCAAGGTGAGCCGACGGTACGGTTCATAGCCTCCAGACGATCGAGGATGAAGCGCTGGTCCGCTACCGACTTCGCCAGTTCCTTGTCCCAAATTGCCCTGACTTGCTCCACGGTGCTGGTCTCCGGATCGTTGATCGCGTTTGCCGCAGTCCCACGCACAACCCGCCCGTCAGGAAATGCCACCAGGCTCGCATTGTATGTGTGATCGATACTCGCCACAATATAGCCGTGACTTGCCAGTTCCTCGGTAAGGAATGTGTCGTTGGTCCGCCTGCCTCCCCAGGCATGGTTAAAGAGGATAACCGGAAACGGGGCGCCCACGAGCGCAACCGGAGCATCGAGCCGCGAATGGGTGAGAATGGCGCTCTGGTAGGAACTCAGGGTGTTGGTCTCCCGCGGTTCGCGATAACGGGCTAGGCGGTTATGCGATGGCTGCGCCGGATACCAAAGCTGGACCATCAATTCTCGTGCAAGACCGGTGACAGGCGCTGCGTCCTCAATGCGAGTGGAGTCTTTGAAGTACAGGATCGATGTGCCGACTGGATAGGGCCCTGTAGGTTCGGGTAGCCTGAACATCGGGAGAAGGAAGGAGAATAAGACGCTAGCGGAAGCGAACAGCAAAGCCGACCAAGCTGTGAGTTTCTGCCATCGATTCTTATCTCCGGCTCGCTTCAAGGCCGTCAAGCAGAGAATGCCTGCGGCTACGTACGCGGGAGCCATCTGCCAGTGTGCCCCCTCAAGAGACCCATGCGCGATCGCGGTCAGCAAGGCGGCAGCCAAGAGCAGCTTGCCACTTCGCTGCCAGCGGCCCAGAAGCAGGCAAACCGCCGTGCAAGCGATCATTAAAACGAGGATGATCTCAAGTGGACGCATAGCCTGGCCACGGTCCTTGGCCGCGGGGTTGCTTTCCTCCCAAGGTCACTCGCAGTGAACCGGGTTTGTCGTGGTCTCTGCCCGTCAGGCGCGAGCCCTTTCCCGCCGTGCCGGGTCCTTTGCAGGCGCTGAACGGCGCTGCCTGAACGATTGCTCATACCTGCTAAGTTCTGTCTTCAGGGCGCGATCCGCTCGCTCCAGACGAATCTTGTTCAGAACCACTGCCACGCCGGCGACGTCCAGACGCTCGAGAAGTCGCGCTGCGCGATCCAGCTCCTGTTTGGTCGTCGTGCTGGACTTCACCACAAGAACAGTCACATCGGAGACCCTGGCCAGATACTCCGTATGCGCGGAAATCGGCAGCGGACTCGCATCGATCAGGATCGCGTCGTATTGTTCGCTCACGTGATGCAAACCCTGCATCACTGGATTGAGTGTTGGAGCTTCCTGTCCCATTCCGAATTCCGGCCGGCTTTGAGGGGGTGCGATCGGTGCAAGGGCGGCGATCCGGATTTCATCGTTCTTGTTCCGCCTTTGCAGCAGCAGTTGAGAACGCCAGGAATTGCCGCCGGGGGCAATTTCCATCCCTTCGGATGCCGATGCCACGATCGTCTGTGTTCTCAGATCGAGACTGCGCAGCTTGTCGCTCACCTCTCTCACAACGGTGCTTGTCCCGCTGCCATGCGACGGAGCTGTAAACAGAAAGACTCGCGCCCCGGAGTTCCTGACGGCATGATCGATGCCTGCGGCCAATCTCAAATAGTATTCGCCGGCAATCTCACGACGGAACTCGCGATTGTCAAGCAGCACTCCGAGCGGATAGAAGCCCATAACTCGCTCGACGTCGTTCGCGGTGAATATTCTATTGTCCAGCAGGTCCATCGCGACCGGCGCGGCAATGGCGAAGGCCAGGCCCACAAGGACCAGACCGAGAAAGTAAAGTCGCACTTTGGTCGGTTCCGGACTAAGTGGAGTGAGCGCTCTCGTGGATACATGGATTGATCCAGGAGAACTACTTTCAAGTTCGAGGTCGCGGATGCGGTCGTCGATCGCGCTATAAGCCTTTTGCAGACTGTCAATCTCCGGCCCAAGCGCCGCGGCTCTTTGAAACTTCGGAGCCGCCGATGTGGCCGTGTGTGTCCTTTGCGCCAGTTCCTGGGTTAATTGCAGCTCAATCATGCGGGTACGCGCCACTTCCTGGCGCAGCCTGTCTTGCAGGTGTTCGCCAGCCTCGCTCCGCAGGTTGTTCATCATCCCGTCGATCGAACTCAATTCGTCCTTGTCTTTTTGGTAGATTGGATGATCTGGCCGCATGCCGCTCATTTCTTCCATCAAAGCGGTTCTCCGGGCGTTCAACGAAGATCTCACTCCTGACAGCCCCGAGTCGGAGGCGATCGCCTGATCCTCATCAGCCTCCATCACACTTGATCCCCCAGGGCTGTTTCCTTTCAATACGGCGGCCAATTGTGCCTCTGCCGCTTCGCGCTGCATGCGCGCGGTGACCTGCTCGTCGCCCAGTTTTTGCAACGTCGAATCATAGACATTGCTTCCACCCTCTTTGGCCGAAAGCGTGGCCACGCCGAGCTGCTGCATCAACTGCGCCTGCTCCGCCAGACCGTCATCCATCTGCTTCTGCAGCCGGACTTTCTCCTGCCGGAGGGTATTCAGGCGATCGTCCAGCCCATAGAATTCCTCGCTCTTCATGCGCTCCACATAAGTGTCGGTAATGGTGTTCACGATCTCGGCGAGATCGTTCGGTGTCGTGCCGTGCAATACGATTGCCATCTCATACGTTGTGCCAAGTCTCTTGACTTCGAGTTGCGACTGCAAGACCTGAATCTCATAAGGCAATGCCGGGCCCTGATAGGACGGCGTCAAGCCTCTCCTGTATCGCACGGCATAGGGAAGCTTCGAGATGGAATCCGCGATGATGTCGTGCCGCGTTACCGTCGAAATCTGGTCCTGAACATAGGAGTCATAAGGAAGTTCAACCTCGGTATCGCCGACAAGCATCTTGGGAAACTTCGGTGATAGATAGAGCACGCTGTGGGACTCATAATCCGGCTTAGCCTTCTTCAAGAGTGCTAGAGCACCACAGCCGGCAATGACAACAAGCACTACGGCGGCGACATACCAGTGGCGGCGAAGACTGCCGAGCACATTGATAGCTGGACGCAGCCCTTCAGTTGTACCACCTGTCCGGCGGAGCGGCACCGATGGCAGGCTCTTGGAGTTTCCCGGAAGCGAATTGTCGGATGTCGAATTGTTCATGATCAACCTCTCCAAGTCAGTGACCTGCCAATGCGGCAAAGCTTGCCATCGTCAGAAATGGCGCGAGTTGCTGCATCACAAAGCCCATCTTGGACAATCCACTCTTGGGCACGTAGACGATATCGCCGGGATAGAGCGAGACTTCCATCCCGCCATTTGGTTTCAGGAGATCGTTGAAACGGACAGTTTGAGTCTTGTCTCCCTTGGAACGGTGGACGATTTGAATCTCCGGATTTCCACCGGCTGCATCGCTCACCCCGCCTGCCTCACCCAAAACCGAAGCGACCGTTGAGTCATGCTTCAAGGCAACCGGCCCCGGATGCTGCACCTGTCCCATGATCGTGATGGTTCTTGTCGACAGGGCGGGCACAAACACCACGTCATTGCGGCGTAACCGAAGATCCGCCAACGGGCTGCCCGATGTCAGCAGTTGCTGTAATTCAACCCAATACACCTGATCTCCACGGTAAATTACACACTGCTCTGGCATGCTGCCATCGGGGCGGGCGACGATGCCGCCTTTGGAGAGTACCTCCAGCAGAGTCGGCGTCTGTTCAAAGCTCACCATTCCAGGATTCTTCACGTCTCCTAGCAAAGTGACATGATTCGAGCCGTATTTCTCCACCTGGACCGTTGCTGTCAGCTTTGTATAGTAAGGCGACATCGCCTCGGCAATCTTCTCCCCCGCCGCCTCGCGAGTAAGGTCGGCGAGCTTAATTGGCCCGGCAAATGGAAGCGTCACCCGCCCGTCGGGACCAATCACATCCTTGCTGGACAAATCGGGTCGTCCTGGATATTGAATGGATATCTCATCCCCCGCGCCCAGCGTGTACTCCTCATCCACAGAAGGTTCGAACTTCCGCAATGCCTCGATCGGGCTCAGCTTCAGCTTCGGATCAGGCGGGCTCTCTTGGTTCGAATCGCCGCTTGTCTGAACGCTGTCGGACGCGTCCTTGGCTGACGGCTGGCCGTCTGCTCCCTTGGCCACGGCGGGCTGCGTACAGACCGCGCCGAGCGCAAGAAGAGCAATGCCGCATAGTGTGAACGCACGACGTTGACTCGACAGCTTCACGGATAACTCCTTCAGCAGTTGGTTGGCGCTTCGCTTCGAGAAGCGGGCGGCAAGTGTAGCCGCAAGAACAGAAAATCGATGCAGCGGCACGTGCCGCGTCTCGCGCCGATTCATTGGCCATCTCCCGCGGTGTCGCGGGCAGTTCGCACCCAAGAGGAATTGGCGCGGGAAGCACGCCATACCTCAGGGAGAATCCATAACTTCCAGAAGATATAAGCCGGAGCTGTCGCCAGAACTCTTATCGTTCCCCGCAAGCCGGAACCACAAGCGGCAGCCGCTGTTACGTGCAAAGTGAGAACGAGAAAGCCTCCCAACGCATATAGCCTGAGCCAAGCAACAGGCAGGCAGGCGGCAACCAGCAGCAGGCATACCTCCGTGGCGATCGGCAAGGCCAGCAGATCGAGCAGAGGTTCCAGCACCCGCGCTCGTCCGCGCACCAAGTCTCCCATAAGACGGGGAGCCCAGCGTCGCATCATTCTCCGGCGGCCGCCTTCCCATCGAGCCCGTTGTGTTCGTGCCCCCTGATCCGACTGCGGCATCTCGCCGCTGACCGTGGCCGTCTCGACAAACTCCACGCGAATGCCGGCTCGAACCAGGGCAAGATGATACTCCAGATCCTCAACGACGGAATAGGCTCCGTATGGAATCCGCGTCAACACATCGCGGTGAAGAGCGAAGCCATTGCCCAGGATTCCCGCCGAAAAACCCAACCGCTCGCGGCCGCGCGGACGAATCACATTGAATGCTTGAAAGGCAAGCGTCATCAGCCTGGTGCGATCGCTCTCCTCGGAGTTATAGACGTCATAACGGCATTGCACGGCTTGTGCGCCACTCAGAAACCTTTGCCGGACCGCCTCAATCAGGCCGGGGCTAACTACGGAGTCCGCATCGATGACCAGCACGGCGCGCGAGGGCCCCGCCAGAGCCTCGGCGAAGCCATAACTGAGCGCACAGCCCTTTCCCTTTTGTTCGAGATCGTTCAACACCAGAACCCTTGCTCCGGCAGCCTCCGCCTCTGTTGCCGTCGCATCCGTGCAGTTGTGGGCGATCGCTACCAGGTCCACGCCAGGGCCGGCCGAGGACGCGATACTGCGAATGCAGCGCCCGATAAGAGCCTCCTCATTGTGAGCCGGAACCACGACAGTGATCGGAAAATCCTCTGTTGCGCAGTCTTGTTCCCTTGCTCGAGCGGGTCGAAGCAAAGATGCCGTGGTCAGCACTAGGAGTTCCGCCAGCAACGGCAGCGTGGCCAGCACCAGCGCGATCCCGACCATGTCAAGCACTTTCGAAATAAGCATAGGATAGGTCTCCGAATGTCCTGGCTCTAAGGCACTGCGCTCGCCAGGAGGCTATTGTCATGCGTTCTATTGCATCGACTGTAATCGAGCGATTTGAGTCCTCGGCCGATGGCCGCACTCCGCTTTCATGCGGCATCGGCAGGCGTCAGATTCTGCATCAAACCATCCAGTTCACGCCCGCCTTGGGGCATCATCGGCACAGACTCGACCGCGAATCCACGGCTGAGCAATTGCTGCACCTGGTGGTATACAGAAGGCACTTCCTGGACGGGGATCGGAACCAATTGGCCCCCAATGCGGAAGAACGCCCAGTCCTTACCGAATTGCGAAACCGGCGCCAACTCCGGTTGGATGCGCCGCAATGCCTCGGCGACCTTTGGGGCCGTGCGAAAGAAGGACCTCAGCCGCGAAGCTCCCACAACGTTGACCAGAAGGCGATCCAGCCCAGCCAGCCAGAGTTCGCGCTTCCAGCATCGGGCCACATTCATGACGTATATCAGCGAAGCGAGCGCGTCTGCGCCAATGTACGCCGTGTTGCTCATATCGAGCACCACGTGAGAACCGGCAACAACGGCGCTGCGGACGTCTGACTCAAATTGCGGCAGGAGCGCGCCGGTGAAATCGCCGACAATGTGGATAACGAGAGCCGCGCCGATGGTCTCTTGCGATATCCGCGCCTGCCTGCTCCGTTTCCCTTGCATCGCCATCGCCGCAAGTTGCACCGGGAGATAACGCAGCAGACCCGCGGCATTGCCGAAATAGCGCTTCGCAAGCCGCGATGGCTCCTGCATCATACGGTAGAGCCACTCCATGCCGCTCTGCTGCATCCATAAGGGGGCGCGGGAAACTTTGCCGCTCAAAAAGTCGAACGATGCGCCGACTCCAATGCAGACGGGCACCTCAAGCCGATGCCGGTGCATGGCCAGCCATTTTTCCTGCTTGGGATTTCCAAAGGCCACCAGAAGAATGTCCGGACGGGCCGCTTCGATCCTTTTCAGGATTTCCTCGTGATCCATCTCTTCCAGTGGCTGATGCTTCGGGCAATAGCGTCCGGCAATGCAGAGGCCAGGATAATTCTTCTCCATCCACGCTGCCGTGCCGGCGGAACTCTCTTCCTCCGCCCCCAGCAGGAAGAGTCGATAGCCGCGACGGGCCGATAATTCCGCCAATCGCGGCACGAGATCCGCCCCCGCCACACGCTCTTTTAGCCCCGCTCCCAAGAGTCGGGATGCCCACACGAGCGGCGCTCCGTCGGCCAGAACGAGATCGCAACTGGCAAGCGTCTCGTAGAGTTCCTCATCCCGGATTGACTTCATCAGGAAATCCACGTTTGCAGTCGCAATTTGATGGAAGCTACCCTCGGCGATGTTGGCCTCCACTGCGTCCAGAACTTCTTCCATCGTCAGGTTGTCAACAGCAACACCCAGGATGGCAACACGGGGATCTTTGCATTCTGCCATGGTGATCGCTCCACAGTGCTTCGTCTTGTTACGGGTACGCCCTGCTCTTCTCGCCTTGATATCTAGAGCAATCGAACCCGTGGAAGGGAAGAAACTAGGCTACGGCGGTCTCATGACCGGTAAAGATAAATGGGGAAGCCTGCAAGAGGCGCTCTCCTCTGGGAGGCGCCCGTATCGCGGTGGCTACATACTAGGAAGAGGTTGAATGCGCCGCGATTCGCAACAGCAAGTTATGATTCCGGTAAGGCGGGATAGACTGGCATTTCCCGGTTGTGAGCGCCCCGTTCGCGCCGCTCCCTGATCTATGCGGATAGTGAAATTCTCCGCGGTTGCGTTTCAGGATTGAGATCAATTATTTCTGTCGATACAGTCTGATCTGGATCGATCGTGAACGGCTTCCACGTCGCTCAGAGCAAGCTCTGCCGAAATAGCTTGAGAGAATACTGAGATCGTAACGATGAGACGAAGATTATTCTTGACTCGCGCCAAGCGTCCCTGTATGCCGGCCAGGGGTCCTCGCGTAACCTGCACAAGAGTCCCTGGCGTCAATGCGTCGCAGCGGTCACAGGGAATGCTGCTGCCCAGAGTGCGGTAAACAGCCTCGATTTCGAGATCGGAGATCGGGCTCGGAGCGTGGTTCCCACCCAGAAGCCGAACCGTGCCATTCGTCTCAAGTACCTTGACCCGGTTTCGTAAACTGGGTTCATAGTGAAGGAACAGATAGCCGCTGAACGCAGGCACTTCGATTACCTTACGGCGATCCTTCCATTGGTGTACCTCTCGCAGCAATGGAAGATACGTCCTGAATCCTTTTGCGGTTAATCCGGAGGCTACCCGCTGCTCGCAGCGATAGCCGGTCTGCACTGCGTACCAGGCGTGATTAGGGTTATCCCCTAACGGCCAGTTTTCGATCCTATTTTCAGAGCTTAAGCAGGCTTCGCCCATGTCACCCCCATCAGAGTGCTGACAATTCTGTTCTGATTTGTCCAGATGAATCAGGAAAGGTGCAAGAGCGAATCGCTCCTGACACCAAAGCAACTTCAGCAAGTGAAGCCAATCGATCAGTTATTGGTGAAGAAGGTTTTCACCGACCCCCACGCTTGTCCTAATAGTGCCGGTTTCCTTCATTACCGTTTCAAATAGCCAATCCGCATCGCACCCCAAGATCATTGCGATCTCTTGCCGCATTTGCTGCCGGGGCACACGAACTCCGTTAATGATGCGGCTCAGATACGCCTCATCGATCCCCACCAGCTTCGCCAGCCTATTCTGGCGCATGCCGGTCGTGTACATTCGCAGCTTGAGATTGGGATAGATACTTCGCTCCTTCTCTGCTTGATGGCGATCAGTTGGCTCAGTAGAGTTGTGACTGCCGCGTTAAAACGCATGTGTCGGCTGTCACAGCGAGGCTGATTTCGCCACCGCTAAACTTGCAGTAAGCCAAGAGTATGCGAAACGACAAGTTTTTGCCATAAAACTTTAGTAATCTTGACGTGTCTCTTCGGTGAAGAAATTGAACATTAGCTCATTATCAATCCGTTATAAATATAAGAATTCAAATCAGTTAATAATCACACCTTCGATTTCGCGCTCACGGCCTCTCTATAAAATCCTTACAACTTTCACACCCCAGCAATTTGTCTTCGCGCAAACTCGCGCACCTTTCACATCTTGTTCATTGGCCTGCTCCGAGGGCGCCGCTATTCACGATGATCCGGCAAAGCCCACAAGCGCCTCTTCGCAGTCAACGAAGTATTGATGGATCGACCAATCTCCAGTTGGAGCGGCGACTGCTCCCCTAAAGCCATCGATCGGTTCCAGATCTCGTATGCGCCAGTTGAACTCGCTTCTGTCGCCCTCTGCGCAACACAGCTTCACCTGATCCAAAGGCTCAAGGGAGACGTCAACCCCCTGCATCCCGCCCAGCAATCCAAAACCGGCTGCTTTCAATACGGCTTCCTTTCGCGTCCAGAGACGCAGAAAGATTAGGGCCTGTTCCTGCGGCGTATTTGCCGCTGCAATCATTGCAGCTTCGGTTTGCGTGAAATGCGCTTCGGCAATTTCAAGGGCCCCCACATCGCGTTGAATCGCCTCCACGTCGATACCGACCTCTCCGGCGGTTGTAAAGGCGATTGCTCCCAGCCCGCAGGAATGAGATACATTGAAATGCAGCGCGGAGTTCTTGGCAATGCTAGGCTTGCCATGGCAATTCGTTTGCAGGGCGATCTTCCGTGGTGCCGTATCCAAATACCATGCCAGCCCCAGCCGCAGCATGGCCCGGCAAAGTTTGAACCGAGATGCGTCCTTCGAAGAAAGATAGCGCTCTGCCCGGTTCCGCTCTTCGACGGTCAAGATTTCGTCGAGATGTGCTCCTGGATTTGGCTGTCGGTCCAGATTGATCGTCCAGATCTCGATGGTCGTGGCCGTTGGCATTTTACGAATTGGAAAGCCCTCGTTCATTGGTTTCCTTTAGTGAGAAGAGAATCGCGTGAGCGGCACCTACGATCATCACCGCTCCGCACAAACTGCAAAGTCCACAACTGTTCCGAAATCGCCGTAGGGAGGCACTCCGAGAACGCTATGCACATTTTCCCGCTCGTCATCCTTCTCGGTTGGATTCCTTTCGGCGCGTTTCTCTTCCGCCGCTATCCCGTCCGCATTGCAATTCTAGCGAATTTTCTTGGCGGCTGGGCGATTCTGCCGGGTGCCAACTATCAGACCACGGCCGACGCATTTCCCTATTGGATTCTTGGCGTCTGCCTGCCAACTGACCATTCTCTCACCAAGGCGACGGCCACGGGGTTGGCAGCATTGGCGGGAATTCTATTTGTTCATTTCTCCGACTTGAAGAAATTCAGGCCGAGCATCTGCGATCTTCCCATGGCTGTATGGTGCTGCGTGCCTCTACTGTCAGCCACCGCGCATTGGAACACGCTTCACGAGGCTCTCATCGGCGCAATTTATCAGACCGTCTCCTGGGGCGTGCCCTGGCTCTTGGGCCGCATTTACTTTTCGGATGACGCCTCGCTGCTTCTAGCCGCCAAGGCATGCGTAATCGCGGGCATCTGTTATGTGCCAATCTGTCTTTTCGAGATCTGCGCTGGACCTCAACTCTACGCGTTCTTTTATGGTTATCAGCCTTACCGATTGGTTGGCGCGGCGCGTTACATCGGCTTTCGTCCCATCGGCTTTTTGGAGGACGGAAATCAACTGGGTATATGGATGGCAGGCGCGACCCTGCTTGCCGTTTTCCTCGCTCTGCATCGGCTTTCGGGCCGCATTATGGGCTTGCCGATAGCGTGGGCATCAACAGGCTTGGCTGGCGTTACGCTGCTCTGCCAGTCCGCGGGCAGTATTCTTCTGCTTGCGTTGCTGCTCCCTTTGGCGCTTCTGAAGCGGCGCTTTTTCCCGCGGGTCTTCGTCGCAGCCTTGGTTGTGAGCATCCTGGCATTCGCACTTTTCCGGATGACGAATCTTGTGTCCCTGCGCGCGCTGGCGCAGCGGGAAGGGGTGGCACATTCCCTCTCGACCGCCTTGACCGAAATGGGCCGCCATTCGCTTGCCTGGCGCTTCGCTCGAGATGAAAGCCATATCACGGTCGCGCTCCGGCGTCCTTTCCTCGGCTCTGGACAATGGAACTGGTGGCAGAACGGCGATTCCCGGCCTTGGGCCCTGTGGCTGCTTGTCTTTGGCATGTACGGATTGGTTGGCCTCGTTGCATTTGGGACGATACTGCTCTTGCCCGTCGAACGCGCAGTGTGGCCGCCCGCGGGAGCGAGCCCTCGCAACGAACCGAATCTTCGCCTGGCAATGGCCGCCCTCATCCTGATGGTGGCCATCGACAACCTGCTCAATGGTGCAATGATTCTCCCTTATCTTCTGATCATGGGTGGCCTGGCAGCCGGCTCACGGAATTGCACAGAGGCCCTTGCTGCGAAGATCGAGACCGACACGAACGTTGCTTCCATTTCGCACTAAAGAGTATCGGCCTCAAGAGGAAGTTCCAGAAGAGGTTCGGAAGCGACACCGGCGATTTGCAACTCTCAGCACTTCGGAGGAGATTTGGTGATGGACACTTCACAAAAGATTCACATGGCTTATGACCTAGCCAGGGAGCGATTCTCCGCGATTGGAGTGGACACCGAAGCCGTCTTGGAGACGCTGGACGAGATTCCCATCTCGATTCAGTGCTGGCAGGGCGATGACGTTCGCGGATTCGAGAACCCGAAAGGGGAACTGACGGGAGGAATTCAAACCAGCGGAAACTATCCGGGACGCGCACGGAACGGCGATGAATTGCGCGCCGATCTTGAACTCGCACTCACGCAGATTCCGGGCAGAAAGCGCGTCAACCTTCATGCAATCTATCTAGACTCGGCAGTTCCGGTTGAACGAGACACGATCGAACCGCGACATTTCGCGCAGTGGATGGATTGGGCAAAGGCCCATGACCTAGGTCTGGATTTTAATCCGACATGCTTTTCCCATCGCTTGAGCGAAAGAAACCTGACGCTGAGTCATCCGGATCGAGCGATAAGGCAGTTCTGGATCGATCACTGCCTGGCGAGCAGAACAATCAGCGAGTACTTCGGAAGAGAGCTTGGCACGCCCGCCGTGATGAATATCTGGATTCCGGATGGGGACAAGGATCAGCCCGCAGACCGCCTCTCGCCAAGAGAGAGATTGTCGGAAGCTCTGGACGAGATCATCTCCGCTCCATTGGGCCAACACCATAAGGTTTCGGTAGAAGGCAAGCTCTTCGGCATCGGCGCTGAAAGCTATACAGTAGGGTCCAACGATTTCTATCTGGCCTATGCGGCGACTCGCAAAGTGATGTTATGCCTGGATGCGGGGCACTTCCATCCGACGGAAAATGTGGCCGACAAAATCTCCACGGCTTTATGTTTTCTCGATGAGATTCTGCTGCACGTCTCGCGGCCGGTTCGTTGGGATTCCGACCACGTTGTGCTGCTCGACGATGCGACCCTGGGGATCGCGCAGGAGGTTGTTCGATGCAATGGCTTGTCGCGTGTGCATCTCGGACTGGATTTCTTCGATGCGAGCATCAACCGTGTGGCGGCCTGGATCATCGGCGCGAGAAATCTGCGCAAGGCATTGCTGCTGGCACTTCTGGAGCCGGCGGCAAAACTGATCGATGCGGAGAAGCAGTGGGATGGAACTGCCCGAATGGCTCTCTTCGAGGAACAGAAATCAATGCCATGGTCCGCGGTGTGGGAATACTACTGCGCCAGCCGGAATGTCCTTCCCGGCATTGAATGGCTCGACAGAGTCCGGAGCTACGAGATATCTGTGACGAGCAAGCGCAATGATTGAAGCCACACCTCAAGGATGCAGCCCCAGATAGTTGCCATATCCCACTATCACGGTTGACCCCACCAGTGTGAGCAAGGTCCAGAAGACGAGTGCCTTCGTGCGCATGCTCACACCGCGCCACTCATTCAGAGCGATTCCCCACAACGTGCTGAAGATGATAATGCTGGCCATGTGCAGCGTCCAACTGGAGAACCTGTAGCGGCCCATCTGCGTCTCGCCCATGGTGTAAAAGAAGAACTGCATATACCATGTGGCGCCGGCCAGCACGGAAAACAGATAATTCCATCCCAGCGAGGGCGTCGTGCGAGAGTCGATCGCAAGTCCCAGGGCCATTTCGGTTGCGGCAGCGTCATTGATATTCTCGACGGGCGGATGTTCTTGGGATACCTTTTGACTTGAATCCTCAGGAATGCGCAGGTATTCGCCGTAACTCCGGTTACGCACATTGAGCGCGGCGCACCACACAAAATTGGTAGTGAATCCCCCGGCCAGCACGACGACCAGCACTGGAAGTCCCTGCCACATCACGCTGGTTCCGTGGGTCAGCGTAAGAGCCTTGATTGGATTTCCGGCATCGAGGCCGAAGGCAAAACAGGAGCTCATGATGCCGCAGAATGTCGCCACACCCAGGCCGAGTTTGAGGTTGAATTCGCGAATGCTTGCCACTTTCTGCTCATCCGAGAGTTCTTTCTCTTTGGATATGCCTGCGGCGCCGGCGAAGAGAATGCCCAGTAAGCAAATGCCCACGCCGATCAGGATAATGACGCCCGAGCGCTGCCCGAGCAGTTGCATGAATTGCCCGTGGAAAATGGGTGGAACAAGTGTGCCGAAGACAGCCGTATATCCCAGTGCGACCGCCATCCCCAAAGACAATCCGAGGTAGCGCATGGTTAACCCGAAGGTGAGCCCGCCCATTCCCCACAGCACGCCAAAGAAGTAAGCCCAGAGAATCGCCGAGGTGGGCGCTCCACGCAGCACAGGCAGCAGATCGCGGGTTAGCAGTCCAGCCATCACCCACGGCGCAACGATCCAGCTCACGATTCCGCCGGTCAGCCAATAAGTCTCCCATGACCAGCCTCGCACCTTGCGGTACGGGACGTAGAAGCTGGCCGAAGCAAGGCCGCCCAACCAGTGCAGAAACACTCCCAATAACGGATTCGCGCCCAAGGTGATGGCTCTCTCTGTGCGGTTCAACACCCGCGAACTGTCTTATCGTGACTCGAATGCTGTAACTCTGCCGCGGCCGCTCAAAGCCGTCTTGCCAGTGAGTACGGTTGTTTTGACTGGTTGGTGCTAATCATGCGTAGGTCAGTATACCCCGATAAAGAGACACATCGAAAGAGCATACCCATAGACGCAGTAATCGCGCGTGTGTTTTGATTCTTAGGAACAGGACGCGCAGGCGAGACGTCATGCTTCTCGAGGACGATTTGCCGCATTCTCACCCACGGTTGGTCCATGGAAGTTCAGCGGCTGCGCTCCAAAAGGCAAGGCCATGGCAGGGCAGCGATACATCTCACAAGATGGGCTTGGAGGCCCAACGGCAATGATCGAAACGGAAGAGGGAATCTACCGTGCAACCGCGTGGCTTCACAAAGCGTCGTTTTACGCGGGGTTCATGATTGCAGTGGGTTCGGCCGTGGCGAGTGCACAGGCCCTGAGTCCCGCTGCACTCCGCGTCGACGAATTGGCTACGCCACTGGGAATTGACGATCCTCAGCCACGATTCTCCTGGCAACTGCGCGACCAGCGTCAAGGCGCAAAGCAGACAGCCTACCGGCTGACCATATCTTCGAGGCCTGAATTGTTGGCAGCGGGCAAGGCAGACGTCTGGGACAGTGGACGCGTTGTAAGCGGCCAGTCGGTAGCCGTCCCTTATGCGGGACCGTCCATTGTTCCTTCGACACGATATTTTTGGCGGGTCTTGATTTGGGATCAGAATGATAAGCCGTCACCCGGCAGCCCGGTAAGTTGGTGGGAATCGGGACTGATGAAACAGGAATGGAAGGCGAAGTGGATTGGCTGGGAAACTGCTGAGGAACAGGCCGTCCGCAACTCCCGCGCAGTGTGGATCACAGACCCGGATGCCGGTCCTGCCCCGGCGCATGGCGATGAAGAGCATATTGCCTATCGGATACGCCTGGACCTAACCAAGCCGATCAAGCAGGCAACGCTCTATGTTACTGCCAAAGATACGGCCTCTGTCTGGATCAATGGAAGAAGAGTAATGGAGCGCGCGCCACTCCCGGCCTGGAAGCAGTTGCCTTGGAAGAAGGACACGGCGCTGGACGTGACCGGAGCCCTTGGCGCCGGCAGCAACATCCTTGCGATCGAATCGACTCAGTACGTGTTGAATCCGAGTGGGAGCCAAGTCAACACGAATACTCCCATGCAGGCTACGCTGGTTGTTAAGTACGCCGACGATTCTTTGCAAAGTTGGATCAGCAGCACAGATTGGAGGTCTTCGCTCAATCCGGCGGATGGCTGGACCGGGGTGAACTTCGACGATGGTGCTTGGAAGAATGCGATCCAGTGGACAGAGCCGAAGGGTGCGAGCTCCCGAGATGATCCCTTGGGTGAGCCATGGCCAGCCGAGTCGGTAAAGGCGTTGCGGCGCAGTTTTCAAAGCAACGGCCCAGTGCGCTCGGCGCGGCTCTATGTCACCGCGCTGGGCGCATACCAGGCGTTTCTGAATGGAAAGCGCGTCGGCGACGATGTGCTTGCGCCGGGATGGACCGATTATCGCGAGCGGGTTGAATATCAGACGTACGAGGTGACCGCAGACTTGGTTTCCGGTGCTAACGTGCTTGCGGCGCTACTTGCACCTGGTTGGTACTCCACGCCGCTGAAGTGGTTCCAGCAGCCCAACTGCTATGGCTTGACGCCCCCGGCGCTGCTTGCCGAGTTGCGCATTGAGCACGCCGACGGCAGCGTGGAATGGATTGCCACCGATGAACAGTGGAAGGCTCGTCAGTCGCCTATCCTCAAAGCGGAGATCTACGACGGAGAGACCGACGATGCGCGGCTCGCGCAACCCGGATGGGATACGGCGAGCTTCGATGAATCAGGTTGGTTCGCGGCGAAGGTGATCGAGCCGAAGCCCGTAAAGATTGAGTCTCAGGACTTCCCGCCCATTCGCGAAGAGGCGGCACTCCCAGCGAAAAAGATTACCGAGCCCAAGCCGGGAATCTATCTCTACGACTTCGGCCAGAATATGGCCGGAGTCGAACGCATTCGCGTGCATGGGCCGGCGGGTACTGATGTACAGGTGCGCGCTGGCGAGGACATTAACCCCGATGGCTCCCTCTATACGGAGAACCTCCGCACCGCTAAGGCAACTGACCACTTCATTCTCGCCGGCAATGGCGTGGAGGAGTTTCAGCCTCGCTTTACCTTTCACGGATTCCGTTATATCGAGATCAGCGGTCTGTCCTACGCTCCGCAAAAAGAGGATGCGCAAGCAGTCGTTCTCCATACCGATGTGCCTTTCACAACACAATTGAAGACGGGCAGCGAGATGCTGAATCAGCTCTGGAGCAATATCCTCTGGGGACAGCGATCCAACTTTGTTGGCGTGCCCACAGACTGCCCGCAGCGCGACGAGCGCTTAGGGTGGACAGGCGATGCAGAGGTCTTCTGGCGAGCCGCTTCCTATAATGCGGATCTTGCGGCCTTCTCACGCAAGTTTGCGGCGGATCTGCGCGGCACCCAGGCGGGAACTCCGTATTATGGCATCGTTGCGCCCGGCTCGGTTGTGAGTTCGGAATCCTCCGCCGCAGGATGGAGCGATGCGGGAGTCATCGTTCCGTGGACATCGTGGCTGCAATCGGGAGATAACAGGATCATCGAGCAAAATTGGGATGCGATGGAGAAATATCTGAACGCTATCGAGCAGGCCAATCCAGATGGCCTGTGGCAGCATGATGCCGGCATTCCCTTCGGCGACTGGCTTTCGCCCGAAGGGCGCACGCTCTATCCGCTGGTAGCCACAGCTTATTGGGCATACGACGTGACGCTTATGCGGCAAATGGCGCACACACTCGGCAAGAGTGAAGAAGAAGAACGGCTCACCAGACTCTTCGACCACATTCGCACCGCTTTTGACCAGCAGTTTATGAAGTCCGACGGTTTCATCCTGGGTGCGGAGAAAGGACCATCGCCCTTTGGAAGGATCAACAACCCCGACGCAAAAGCCAATGGAGGCGATACCCAGACCGGCTATGTGCTGGCCTTGAACATGCGTCTCGTACCCGATGCGTTGCGCTCTGCTGTAGCCGCCAAACTCGCGGCAAAGATCGAAGCAAATCACGGCTCGCTCGGCACGGGCTTCCTCGGCACGCCCTATTTGCTCGCTACCCTGGTCGACACAGGGCACGCCGACCTTGCCTACAGGCTCATGTTGAATACCGGATATCCTTCGTGGGGTTATTTAGTGGGGCACGGCGCAACAACAATGTGGGAACGGTGGAACGGTGACCAGATGCGTGGTGATCCAAGCATGAATTCCTATAACCACTACGCGTACGGTGCCGTTGCCGATTGGCTCTACCGCTATGCCGCAGGCATCGACGCAACCCCGCTCGATCCGGGATTCCATACGGTGTTTCTTCATCCGGTCTTCGATCGGGAGATCGGCAGTCTGGATCTGAGATTCCAATCGCCGTATGGCGAGATTCACTCGATCTGGACAGTCGAAGGGGATAAAGCGCACTGGACGTTAACGATTCCGCCGAACGCGGTGGGCTGGCTTGGAGTTACCGGCGCCGAAGCATCGAGATACAGAATGAACGGCACGTCGTTGGCCGACAGCAAACTGGCAAAGCAATCCAACAATGATGGTCAGGTGGGTTATGAACTTCAGGCCGGTAACTACCGTTTTGAAGTGGCCGGCGTGAAATAGCTGCACTCGTGTTTAGCGCGTGACCGGATCGCCATAGAAAACGCCGCGGCCATGTGTGCCAACATAAACTCGTCCGTAAATGCGAGGGTCGCCGCTGATTTGCAAGATTAGTCCCCATTGGTGTTGGTCGTCGTTGATTCTTACCCAGGTGCGCGCTTCATCGATGGAGCGAAAGATGCCCGGCTGTCCGTTAACTGTACCTGCAAGATATAGCGATGGATAGGACTGGTTGGGAGCGGCTTTGCCGAAGCCGAAGGCGTGGATCTCTTCGACGCCCGGCATGCGGACGAAGGAGGTGTCTCGGGCGCTGGCCGACCAATCTGGCAAATCTGCCCGGTAGAGGCCGTCGAAGGCGGCCAGCCAGAGATCTCCGGTGCGCCCGGGCGCGGCATAGAGGCGATCTTGGCCTCCGCGTGCATCGCCGCGCGAGGAAGAGTCTAGCAGCAGGTGATTGCCGGGCAGCGTGATAGGTCGGGCGGTGAAGGTGGCTCCTCCGTCTTTGCTGCGATAGAGGGTCAGGGCCGCGAGTGAGAAAGCATAGAACGTATGAGCATCTACAGGATCGGCGACGACGCGAACTCCAACTGGAAGTCCTTGCGTGACGGTCCAGGTTGCACCCATGTCGTGGGTAATGTACGGCGCTTCGTGTTGCGGGGTCCAGATCCATCTTTCGCCGTCGGCGGCAACGGCTATGGATCCGGAACGGCTGGTGGGAGTTGGCGATGCATGGGTCGGTTTCCACGTACGCCCCGCATCGAGTGAATAACCGATGTTTCCGCCGGATTTGTGCTCGGCGTCGTTGCCGACGCGGACGATGATCTCAGGGTCGTTGGCTGCGGAGGCCACACTGGTATTGTTGCCCATACGCGGCGGTGCGGAGGCGCCATCAGGCGCGGGGTGGTCGAGGTCCCACTGAACGAATCCGCCGTAATCGCCTACGGCAGTGATGAGATGAGCGCCATCCGTAGGACTATTGAGGTCGAGGTCCACCGTCTCTTCGATGCCTGAGGCGAGGATGTTCCAGTGGGTGGGCTTGCCTTGATCCGCGGCGGTCAGGTCAAAGGTCTCCCAGCCACCATAGCCGGTGGTGAAGACGGCGTGTCCAGGGTTGGTCGGGTCAATCTCGATATCGAAGAGCCAGTGGATGGGTGTGCTCTTCACATAGGGCGCCAGGGAGTAGTCGTATACTCCACCGCCGCCGAAGATGGGCTTCCACGTGGCGCCTCCGTCCGTGGAGCGGAAGATGTCTTCGCCGCCCGCTGCATAAGGACGGCCAAAAGAACTGACTATCACCGAGCGCGGGTGTTGCGCATCGACGGAGACGGCCGCATAGCCAAATTCCTTTTTGCCAACAATTGGGTGGTCGGGCGTGATATCGGTCCACGCGCCGGTTTGCGTGTCGAGCTTCCACACAGCGCCGTCTGTCATGCGAGAGGGGCCTGGAGCGTTGCCATAGGTGACGTAGAGGAAGCCGTCGTTGGAGAGAGCGGCGCGAGTGGGGCGATACTGGGTGGGGGCTCTGGGGACCTCGTGCCAGTTTGCTCCCGCGTCGTTTGAAACGAAGAGGTTGGGACGATTCATGAGGGAGACACCGACATAGATCGTCTGGGAGGCTGAGGATGCAGTTTGCGAGCCATCTGCGGAAGCGAACTTGACGAAGACGATGCCACTGCCGCGCACGGGCATACGCCAGTAGTGTTGTTCGGGTGTCTCGCCGGGGATCTGAGCCGGAGGGTCCGGGACAGCTTCGGTGACGTCCGGAAAGCTGGTAACTCGCGTGAATGTCGCGCCGCGATCCTGAGATCGCCAGAGCCCGTCGTGGCGCGTTCCGAGATAGAGGATGCGACCGTCGTGAGGATCGACGGCGAGACGCTCACCGTTTCCGCGGCCGTCTTCGTTCCCGCCAAACTTGAAAGGCACGTCGGTCCTTAGAAAGGTCTGGCCGCGATCGTCGGAGCGGAGGATGGCGCCATTGGAGGTGCTCGGGTCGGTATAAGTGCCGCAGGCGAAGTACACTCGGTTGGAGTCCCCTGGATCGACTGCGATGGACTCGACTCCCATGAGGTTGAGGTCTTTGTAAGGCATCCAGTCCAGGATCGGCAGCCAGCGATGCGCGTCTTCGCCCCAACGATAGGCGCCGCCTATGTCGGTGCGGGCGTATCGAACGCCCGACGCTGTGGGATGAAAGATAATTCCGTCGACAAACCCGCCACCAACGATTTGAACGTTCTTCCAGGAGTAAGGTGTCTGTTGCGGAGACTGCGCAGAGGCGGTCAATGCGCCGAGGAGGCAAAGGAGAACTGGAACTTTGAACTGCTTCATGATCTCATTCCGTTTCTCGGCGAGGCAAGTGACTCTATGCAAATGGCCAGGATTGCAACATGTCCGCGGCGCAATGAATAAGGGTAAAGCGAAAGGACCATGGGTTCGAATCTCTCTGTGGGAGTGATCTTTTCAATTCCGAACAACAGCGGGAGAACAGATCGGATGGGTCTGGACACACCGATCGAAGATCAATACCAGGACTCAGCCCGCATCTCACTCGAAGCGACTGCGGTCTTTTCAAAACCTGAGGTACGCATCAACACAGGTGCTCTTTTCGAGAGATAGCTTCGGCTCGGTGAAGGTCCGAATCGCTTGAGCGATACCGGCCTTTGCCGAGCCGAGATGTAGATGACTATTGCTGCACCGTGAGCGAGATCAGATAAGTATTCTGCGAGCAGGGTGCTTGATTGGAACTTGCCACTCCGGTCTTCGGATCAATACCGCAGGGCTGCACCGTAGGATCGGAGGTGCTGGCAGAAGGCGGGGCCAGATATGGATCAGCATTGGCGTATACGATGATTGTGCTGGAACCGGTCGGCGTGGCGTTCGGAAGAGTATGAACGCTTCCGGCGCAGGCCATAATCCCACCAGCAGAAACTGCCAACAGAGCCATCCCGATCAGCATCGCGAACTCTCCCCAGGCGCCTCGCATCAACCGGCGTCGCGTCCCCAGCAGCGACAATCCGGCCAGCCCGCCCAACCACCACGGAATCGAACTCTGCAGCGGGGAGTTGGGAGGATTATTCACCACCACTTGCAACTGAGTTGTGGCCGGAGGATATGGAGCCGCTGCGGTGTTAGGGTGCACCGCAACCTGGCCAGGTGAAAAGACGCAGATAGCATTGGCTGGCAACGAAGAAGGCTCGCATTGATAACCGACCACGCCCATCCACCCGCCGTAACTGGTGTTGGTGAATGTGATGGTGCTATTGCTGTCGCCGCTGTTCAGCGAGGTGCCGCTTGCAGTTACGCTTACCGATCCGCTTGCGGGCGAGACATCGAAGGTCCCGGCTGCTGAACTCGACCCGGCGAAGTCGGAGTTGCCGTTATAGGTAGCAACAACCGAAACCACGCTGAATGCAGCTCCGTTCGCCGGAGCGGTTGGTATGTAGGAAGTTTGGACCGTTCCTGCGTCGGCTGCTGTAAGAGCTACGGTTATCGGTGGAACTTGAGTACCGTCTGAATCCGTGATGGTAAATGTGACACTTCCAGTTAGCCCCCCAGCAAAGGTGGAAGACACATTTGCTGTCAGGTTGATCGCGGTACCCGCAGTTTGGCTTGCCGGAGTGGGGTATTGTGTCGCAAACGATAGCATAGTCAAGCTGGCGACCGGCTGTATATTCACCGTGGTTGTCGGCGTGGAGGTACTTTGTTCGTAAGCGTTGTTCCCGGAAATTCCTCCCGTGTAACTAGCCGAAAAACTGATTGCTCCCCCGGAAAGATTCCCGCCGCCGGGCAGCGTGAAAGTCGCAGCACCAGAGGCCAGGGAAACGGTTTGGATGATAGCGCCCGTTGATGCGTTGACTAAGTTCACGGCGCCAACTGTGACTGGAGTAGTCGAACCTGCCACCATGACTGTCGCGGTAAGTGTGATCGACTGGTCATAAGATGGATTTCCACTCGGTGAGGTGACCGCCAAGGTCGTCGTGGTCGGCAGTGTGACGCCGCCCGAGCCTGTGAAAACAAGCTGCGGCGCCGTAACGTTTGCAGCGTTCGTGCTCAACGTGTAGGTCTCGGAGTACGATCCACCAGTGGATGGCATAAAACTCGATTCAAGGCTACAGTTCGATCCGGAAGGCACCGATGCGCCGCTGGCACAAGCGTTGGTTTCGGAGGATGCGAGTTGGAACTGCGTGACGTCTCCGGTGACCGTATAGTAAGGTGTACCAAGAGTCAACGCGGCATTGCCCGAGCTCTCCACGAAATAAGGGAGAATTCCGCTTGTCTCACCCACATTCCATTGGCCAAATGACTGGCTGGAACCGGTGCGGCTCACCACATAAGCGACGGCGTTCACATTGTCACTCACATAAAGGTTGCCAGCGGAGTCGATCGCGACGCCGTAAGGAGCCTGGATAATCGCTAATTCCGAAGAGTTCAACTGGCCGATAACATTGTCCGCACTGGATTGATCCAGTGCACCTGAGTTGTTGGGGATGCGCCAAATCTTTTTATTCCCTTTATCGACAACAAAGACGGCGCCCGAAGCGTCGACGGTCAGAGCGGATGGCGTGCTCAAATTCGAGGCGATTATTATCTGAACTCCGTTACTTATCGGAGCCGTCAATTCGTAGACATCGCCATTGCCAGCATCGGCGATAAACACGTTCCCCAGAGCATCCAAAGCGATTGCCGAGGGGCTGGCCAGACCGGAGCCGATTGTTAGAGCCAGCGAGAGATCGTAACTGCCAACGTACGGAAGATAGACAACTCGCTTGTTGCCCGAATCGGCAACATAGAGACCGCCCAGGCTATCGACCGTAACTCCGGCAGGATTTTTCAATGTCAAGCCGGCAACGGTGGTGCTGCTGGAGATCAAGGTTGTTTGTGCTGCAGTGCTGAGCGCGCCATTGATAACAGGAATCTCCACGATCTGACTGTTTCCGGTGTCGGCAACATAGACGTTGCCGGCGCCATCGACTGCCACGCCAGTGGGAGCGCTGAACCCGCTGCCCAGCGAGACTGCGGTCGTGCCACCGGTTGGCACTTCCAGAATTGCATTCTTGCTGGAGTCGGCAAAGAAGAGGTCGCCCTGATTGTCGATAGCTACACCGGTGGGGGCCGCGTATCCGCCGCCAAATGTGGCCACTGTGCCGGGGTCGACGGTAAGTCCCGGGCCAGTACCGACGCCGGAAATGTCGGCCGTTGCAATGGCGGCGCCGGTCGCGTCGGTCAATACGACGCCCCCTTTTGCTAGTCCGGGCAATGTTGGTGTGAAGCTCACATTCACTGTGCAGCCTTCAGCCTGTATATACGCGGTTGCTGAACAGGTACCGGTGCCGCCGCCGTTCGAGAAGACGCCCGTGCCGGTAACGACTGAGATAGAGCCCATGGTCTCGTCTGCATTGAAGACGACGTTCAAGGTTCCCGATCCGGTCGCGCCTAAGGCCGTTGATCCAAAATTCACGCTGCCCAATGTGACCTTATAGACCGACGAACCGTTGTTGGCGTAATAGAGATCTCCGAATTGGTCAACCGCCACGGCGTTCGCAATGGTAATGTTCGTTCCCATTGCCACAATGAATTGGTCGTTCGGATTCAATGCCGAGGCCTCATAGGGAATCTCGTAGATCGCCGAGCTTCCGCTGTCTGCGACGTACATGTCACCCGCACCGTCGATGGCGACACCAACAACAGTTGTATATCCGCTGCCGAAGGAAACGGGAGTTGCGCTGTATCCGGGTGCAGTTGTGCTTGTGGCCGCAGTGGTCAACTGCAACTCATAGAGGGCACCGCCGGAGACATAATAAATATTGCCGCCGGCGTCGATCGCGATGGACGTAATCGGATTGTCCATGGAAGGCAATAAGACAGCGCCGGTCTTGAATCCATTGAACCCGTACTCTACAAGCAGTTCGTTGACGAGAGGGCCGCTGCTTATATTCGCACCCGGCCCGGCGCAGCAGGCAACGTCTGTCGCGATAAACACATCGCCGGTAGAATCCGTTGCTACGGCCGAACCGTTCCAATAGTAACTGATAGAGCCGAGATTGCCGATGATACCACTGAAAGTGGCCTCTGAGGCCGGTTGCGGCGTGCAGTTTGTGATCGGAACTTTATATAAACTTCCCGTGTCGCCGTGAAGGAAATATAGGTTGCCTTTTGCGGGGTCGATGGCAAGGGGAACGGGACGGTAGTTGTCGCCGCCTGCGGCTATAACCTTTGTGGCCGCTCCGCCTCCTGCGGGAATCTCATCCACCTCCCCGCCGTACTGCTCGATTGTGTAGATGTTTCCGCATGCGTCCAGAACAACATTAGACTCATCGCCCGCAAGGCCCGTCGCGGGGACCGAGTTCAATGTGGAAACCACGGCCACCGGCACCGAAGAACTGGCCTCGGACATTGCCGGCGACGCCACCAAGATCAGCGCCGCAAGCACTGTCAGCCACATGGTCCGCCGAGTCCAACCTTTCATCCAATCTTTCCTCAACATTTCAAGCCTCCAAAAAATGCGGCTCTGTGCCGCGTGTTGCCTGAGTTTCCTTTTCCGGCTTCCGGCTAACCTGCTCCGTCGCCCCGATTCCCTTCGCGTGAAGTGCGCGAGGGCGCAACCATGTTGTGCCCTCAACCGTGCTCAGAAGTTGTACTTCACGCCGAATTCAACGATGCGCACTCCAAATTTGTAGGGCGTATACCCGAAGCCGGCATTTTGCAGTGTCATCCCCGAAAGCGCCGCCGACTGCGAAAAAAAGCATCCCGCTCCGGTGGTCGTATTGCAGCTTGGATCGGCAAAAGTCAAATCTAGCGATGACAGGTTATTGTTGTTGAACGACGGGATGGGATGGTTGAGGAAATTGAAGCCCGACATGCGGAGCTGAAGCTGCTGCCGGTCGGTGATTTGAATGTCCTTATAGACGGAGAGATCCGAACTGAAAAAGGCCGGGCCATGCACATCGGGAAGAGTCCACGCCCCTTGCGTACCGAGTGCTGGAAGGCTGAAGCAGTTGCCGTTGACATACTGCCTCGACACCTGGGTTCCAGACAGAAGAGCCGAGTGCAGGCCTTTCCTCGGATCGCAGGTAACCGCGGGCTGCAAGAGATAGTCCGAGCTTCCAAGCCACTCCGGCGCACCGGCGAGTATACCGACATTGTTGCTTAACGCAGGACTTGTGTAGTAGCTCGCGGATGCGGACATGCTGTAGTTTGTGCTTCCATTGAGGACGGAGAGGTCCGGTCCGCTAGCCAGCTTTGTGATGCCCGAAAGCTCCCAGAAGTTCAGCAGCCAGCCCAGTTCGCGGTTGCCATGGAACTTTGTTCCCTCCTGGTAGGAATATGTGAAGTTCAATGACTGAGGTCGGTCAAAAGAGACGATTCCATAGTCATGATGCGGGTTTACCGGGTCCCCCGTGTTCCCCGTGTCATAGTTGCCGCGAACTCCCAGAGCTTTTGACAGCGTGTAGTTGGCTCCAATCACCAGGGAACCGCGCTGCTTGGTGAGCGACACCTGCAGCGCATTGTAATTTGCCCAGTTGGTATGGTGCGGAACGTAAATGCCCGTATAGTTGGGATAGGGCCGGTACTGATTTTCGATGATGCTGCTGGCTCCGATGGATACGATGGGGACGGTTTCGCCGGTTAGCGCGGTTCCGTTGATTTGGGGATCGGGACCGAAAAATGCGCCCAGGGGAATTACATTCTGGTTTTGCAGGCTATAGAGCGCGTTGGAGGTATTTCCCAGGGTGGCTAGATTCGCACTCTGGTTTCCTACGTAGGCAACCTCGAGCATCGAGCCAAACGGCAATTGCCTGTCGACCGTGAAGTTATAGTTGTAGGTGATTGGCTGTTCGTTGTCATGCGGGTCGTCGGCATAGACGGGGGGCGTGAAACCACCGGTGGCGGCGGTCGTGGTTACATTGGAAAAACCTACGGTGTTGTTGCTATAGAATCCACACTCGACAACCTGTGAACCCGTTTGGGTCGCGGTTTTCGGGTCATAGCCATTCATCAACTGGTCCAGCGTGCAGCTACTCTGAGTGCCATAGATGCTATGGTCTACGAGATTGATACCGGTGGTAACCGCGCCGGCGACTATGTTGTAAGAATCGCGCGAGCGGTAGGCTCCCCAGCCTCCGCGAAGGACTGTCTTTCCGTCGCCTCGCAGGTCATAGGCTACGCCCACACGGGGAGAGTAAAACAGAGGCCGGCTTCCAAAGCCTGCCACGGGTACGCTCGGCGTCAACTTATGCCACGTGATGCCAGGCCACGTGCTGGCGTCAAGAGTCATGCCCGTATCGAAGACATTGGGCAGAATCGGGCTATACTTCGTCGGATCCCATACAGCAGCGCCAACACCGTGAGAGTCGGCCCACGGAGGAAGATGGGAGAGCCGAATGCCGAAGGTAAGTGTCAGCTTTGAATTGACCTTCCACTCGTCCGTTGCATAGAACTCAAGCGTGTTGAAATACATATCCACACTTGGATCTGTGCTGCTTTGGCTGTAACCGCCGACGCAACCTGCCAGGAAGTTGGCCGTGGTATTTCCGAGCGACATAAAGGGTGGAGTGACATAAGTGCTGTCTGGAGGAGGTGTTTCTATGGGCGTCTGTTGGTTCGGATAACATCCCGTGTAGCGATTGAAGGAGATATTGCCGTTTGCGTCGCTGCCGAGAGTAACCTGGTTGTTTCTCGTCTGCTCTGCATAGACGCCCACCTTAATCGTGTGCGTGTGATAGACCTTGGTCAGATTGTCGCTGACATTCCAGGAGGATTTCCTGAGATATTGGCTGCCCGGAGGCACATTTCCAAAGGAAAAGTTGGGAATGCCGGTCGACTCAAAGGAATTGATGCGCGGTAGCTGGTTGACGCCGTTCTTCAAAGGTCCGCCATCATATCCTGCCGTGACCCAGGGAGTACCGGTGTCAAGGGCCAAAGACCGATTCTCAAACTGCTCCGGCTGATCGAAGTACAATCCGGATGCGGCGAGCTCGTTCGTCATGGTGCTGCTCAAGACCTTCGTCAAGTTGAGCGACGCATAATTCGAGTTACCATGCGAATCCAGGGGCGTTGGAAAGGGGATGGTATCTGGAGGGTTGTAGTAAACGTTATTCAAAGGCGACTGGGTGTTCACCTTCTCCCAGTTATAAGTACCATATAACTTCAGCGAATCTGAGAAGCTCTGGTCCACACGGCCGTGGAACTGGAAGCCGTTATTGCCCGCCATCACGTTCTTGGCCCAGTTGTAGCCATCGGAGGCATAGCCATTTGCGGTTTGCGGGACGCGATTGATGGCCGGATAGAGCTGGGTATATGTGGCCATCGCTGGATTGATTTTGGTGAGGATTCCGTTGGTGATGGTGTTATTGTTCTGATCGATTCCGGTCGGCGAGTGGCAATCGCCGCCGATGTTGGAATAGGCGGCGGCAATGAGGTAGTCAGTGGCGCATCCTGCTTCGATGCCAACAAGGTTGTCCGGATTAGGAGTTGGCGGTGCGTAAGGCGTATTCAATGCCAAGGCGAGAGCCTCGTTGGAGAGGTCTCCGCCCAACATGCGAGGAGTGGGGATGAACGCGTATTGCGGCCCCGCGAACGATCCATTTGCATTGGTTAGCTGATCGTAATACTCGAATCCCGCCCAGAAGGTGAGCCTTTTGCTCTCGTTGAAATGAGTAAAGGGTATTTTGACCGGTCCGCCGATCGTGCCCCCAGGATACAAATACCTCGATGGCGCCTTGGCGACGACAGGGGTTTGGTTGTTCGACAGCCAGTCATTCGAGTTGAAAATATGATTTCGAGCGTAGCCGTAAAGCGATCCGTGATATGCAGTTCCGCCCGATTTGCCGATCGCGTTAATGACGATCGGCCCTTTGGCTTCGTCGGCGCCGAAGTTGGATGTTTGCACATTGACTTCCTGCACTTGATCCATATTGATGTTGGCGGTCGTGCCTCCCATGTCGCCGGCATCGATCACCTGGGCTCCGTCAGAAGTGATGCTAACCAGGCCTTGCTGGGGTGCGGCTCCGTTGGCGCCGTAACTGCCAATGTTCCCCGATCCAAAGCTGGTCGTCGTGTAATCGGCACCCGAATTATTGAGGCCCGTTCCCGCATTCAAGGCGAAACCGGGTAGCGCGCTGACCAACTCCAGCGCATCGCGCCCGGTGGTAGAGAGCCGGGCAATATCGTCCGCGCTGATCAGGGTGCTGTGTTCGCCTGAGTTCTGCGCAACGCCTGCCGTCTCGGCCGAAACCACCACAGATTCAACGACCTGCCCGACGGTTAACTCGATTTTCGGTATGGTGAGGCTGTCACCGGGATGCACCTCGACGCCGGTTACCTTCCAAGACCTAAAGCCCGTCAACGTGACTTGGATGCTGTAGGTCGCCGGTTGCACCGCGACGAAGGTGAAATAGCCCTCGCCATTGCTTTTCGCAACGCGAGTTGCTTTGCTGGCCTCATTGATGAGAGAGACCTTTGCGCCTGGCACCAGGGCGCCAAGGGAATCACGAACTGACCCGGCGATCGATGAGGTTGTCTGCGCCTGGGCTGCCGGGATGAAGAGCAGCAACCCTGCCGTCAAGAGGAAGGTGCACCACAGCCGTTTTTGTGCATGGAGCTGTGCAAACAAGGTGCGGAGAGGGTGGATCATTGAATTCGACAAAACGTGCCTCCAAATTTGAGAGCCTTCACTTCCGGCTCATAAGTAAATCGATTTCCTGCCTGAACCTGAAATATGCCCGCTCAGATTTCGGCGGTCCGCGAAACAACTCGGTTCATTCGTCCTCACTTCATATCGAAGCGGCCTGGCGCTGAAACAACCCAAAGAATGCACTCGGGATGACCGCGATGTAAGGCCTGGTTCCCTCTTCGCTCGTTGGTTGAGGTTCTGTTGTCCTGCGAGAGGTGTGCCCCTCAAGTCACTCCTCTCCCCGGCGAACGCGACTCTGAACAGGAAAACTGGATCTCCCAAATATGCCCAATCGTTAGTCGCCCCGCACTCGGTCCGGACCCCTACACTGCAAAACCAGTCCTCTGTCTGACTGAGGAACCTTATGCCGGGCGAGAACCGATTCGAAAGGTTAATCTTGTACGGTCTCGTACGGCAGGTTTCATCAACAATGTACAAACACGTACATGATTGATTAAAGGTCGTATAGATTGGGTGTGCCAAGCGGAGTGTCGGTCCCGTTGCATTCCCGTACCGATGCCCGCTATCATGGGGGGCTGTAGAGATCGACGCCGTCGAGCAGGAGCGAGATCATGCCGGAAATCTCCGTCCTGTCTTCCCGGGAGGCAGAACGCGACGAACTAGATGCAGTCGTGGAAGCACTGGCGAGACTCCCGCGCCTGTCGCGCTTGGCACGCTATCTAGGGGAGAAGTACTTTCTAGGCGAGGGTGACCAGCTCCACGAATACAACATTGCAACAGAGGTCTTTGGCCGATCAAAGACCACATTCGACGCCGGAGAAGATGCGATCGCGCGGGTTGAGGCTCACCGGTTGCGCAAGAAACTAAAGGAGTTCTACGAAAAAGAGGGCAAAGACCACCCGCTACAATTCTCGCTGCCGGCCGGAAGCTACGTTCCACATTTTACAAGTCGTACAGAGAAGCTTCCACCCGCTCCTTTCGACGAACAGCCGGAAACGCGCGAGCCGCGCAGTGAGCTTCTTCCTGTACTGGAAAATGCGCCTTCGGCAGACGATGGGACGGAGAGAAGCGGAAAACCCACACTTGGGCTGAAGGGTCAGAGGCGGCTATACGCCTTCCTGGCCGCCGTAGCCGCTCTTGCCGTTTTGGGGATCTACCTGGCCCTTCATTCCAGCGCGATTAATAGAGGCATCAATACGGGAAACACTCCCACTCAACTTCAGACCGCTTCGCAGCCCTTTGTCTCCAATTCGGCATCGTTGCCGATTCGCATCATCGCCGGCTACACTGGGCAGCCCCGCATCGACAGTGCCGGCTCGGTTTGGGAGGCAGACAAGTATTTTCATAACGGGGGAATCTGGACCCGTTCTGCGGGCTCCATTGCCCGAACCAGCGATCCTCTTCTCTTTGAGCAATGGCGGACCGGGGATTTCTTCTACGATATTCCTCTGAAGCCCGGCGTCTATGAATTGCACCTCTATTTCATCATTCAAGACAACAGCCTGGAAGCCACCACGTTTACAGTTTCAATCAACGGAAACCAGGTCCTTTCAGGCTTTGACGTGAATTCGGATGCTTTGGGAGAGAACGTCGCAGATGAAAGAATCTTCCGCGATGTCTCTCCTGACAAAGACGGCTTTCTTCACCTCAGCTTTACCAGTGAGCGCGGAGCACCTTCGCTCAATGCGCTTGAGGTCTTGCCGGGGATTCCGCACAAACAAATCCCCATCCGCCTGGTCACGCAACCCACGTCCTTTACCGACCATGATGGCCAGTTCTGGCGGCCGGACAACTACTACATGAACGGCCGCCTCTCAACCCAGCGCCAACAGATCGCCGGGTCGCCCGATCCTGATCTCTTTGCTACAGAACGCTACGGGCATTTCACCTACGCCATCCCCGTCGATACGCGCGACCGATACACGCTCGTGCTGCATTTCGCCGAATTCTACTTTGGTCCGCACGCATCGAACGTTGGTGGGACGGGAAGCCGTGTCTTCCGTGTGATGTGCAACGGCGCCACGCTTCTTGACAACTTCGATATCTACAAGGAAGCAGGAAGCCTTCATGCGCTCACCAAAAACTTCTATCACTTGAAGCCGACGGCGCAAGGAAAACTGAATCTCACATTTGAGCCAATCGTGAACAATGCCACGGTCTCCGGTATCGAAGTCATCGACGAATCGGAATAATCCAGCGGTAATGCGCCTCTATCTTCCTGGAATGATAAACACGCTTTCAGAAGTGGCGGGAATCGTCACCGAAAAGCTGCTGCCCAATCCCTCCAGCTTGCTTTGTGTTGGGCCCGAGGCCGGCCAGGGACTGTTCAGAGTAAAGTTGGCGCGACCAAAGTCATAGCGGATGCCGCGAGCGGCAAGCGGAACATCCGAAATCGTCACATTGACCAGATAGGGCTGGTTGGGGTGCTTGTTGATGAGCAGCAGTGCCACGCCGCCATCCGTGCGCTTTACAGCATGAACGGAGAGCATGGGCGTGCTGGATTGGGCCTCAACCAGCACGTCGCCGGGGCCCGCAGCCTTGGCGGCCATTTGCATGCCATAATAGGCCTCGGCTGGAGTATCGAGCGGTACATCTTTACCATCGGAAAGGAAGCCGGCGTGTAACTCCAGCCAGTCGACCGTGATGGCTCCGGCCTCAAACCAGGTCAGATAAGTATCCGTAGCAAAGATCGAGCGCGTCGCGCCACTACCTCCTCCATTGGTTTCGGTGACAGCAATGGGGATGTTCCTCTGCGATGCCCCCGCATACCGGGCGATCTCATCGCGCAGCGCCGAAACCTGGGGCTTGATGTCCTCAGTCACAGTCAAATCGGTGGAACTTGTCTTGGGATACCAGTGGACGATGACAAAATCGATCTTGTCCTTCACTTCCTTGAGCAGAGCCTCGTTGCCAGTCCCAGGACTGGAGTCCGGCATATCGACGCCCACTCCGATCTTGATGCTTGGATCGACCGCTTTCATGGCGCGGATAAATTCGAGAGCATTCCTGCCATAGGACGTCTGCGAAAGCGCCGGATTTCCTTTCCGGCTTCCGCCCTTGGGCGCATGCAGGTCCATCTCCCACTCCGTGCCGAAGTAGCCATTCCCGCCGATCTCATTGCCGATCTCCCAGTAGCGGATCTTCCAGCCCTTCTCCTTGTTCGCATATCGAACCCAATCGGCAGCTTCAGCGGGATCGCCGCCGCCGGTTCCGGCCGCATTGGAGCCGTAGTTAACGGTGACGATCGCCTGCGCGCCAGACGGCAGCACATCCTTGGTCATGAAGTTGTCGAAGGTGTCGTTGGCATTGATGTAGATATTGGCGTCAGCCGTCGCCGAGTGCGACTTCCAATGATAGATATCCGAGTAAGAGCCCCCAGGAAAACGCAAGGCAGCCACTCCGGCAGCCTTCAACTTGTCCTGCAGGTCGGGCGGCGTAAAAGCGTTGTCATAGATACTTGTATGTACACCATATCCGGCCTCGGGCACCACGGCAAGTTCAGTCTTCATGTTCACTTGCACACTCGCTGTTTTCTGCCCACAAAGCGTAGTGGCGAACATTAAGAATGCCAGTAAGACACCGCAGATGGTCCGACTCAGGTGGACTCCGGCGAGGCTGGAGCTCTTCGCGCTTGATGAAATCATATCTTCGAAGTCCTCTGGCCGATTCGCCGAAACGAAGTTGCATGGTCCGAAAAGCCGAATCGGGTACACCCCAAGAATATAGTTCTCCGGCCTGGCCGTAAGACCAGTTCTTCTCGCTCGTCACCAGAACAATCAGCAAATATGGCGTTTCATTGACTCATCATCCAATGCTGCCCTGTCTTTGGTATTCTTTCCTGTCAATCATGCGAAATCTTCCGCGTGGTTCTCGAAAGGGATGAAACCAATGATGAACGACGACCGGGAAAGACGATTCTACATGCGGCAGGCGATGAAGTGCTGGAGATTCCTCGCGCGGCTCGGTGCGGTTTTCTTGTTGCTGAGTATCCCTGCAATCGGACAGAATCGCGCCAATGTTTCTGTTGATCTGGGCAAAGCCGTGAACATATTGACCGACACGTCGCTTGGGGTTCCCGCGCCCACCTTCGATCCAAACTCGTTCAATGCGGACGGTGCAATCTATCTGCGCTCGGCAGGAGTTTCTGTATCGCGCTATCCGGGCAATCACGGAGTGGCGGATCTCTATCACTGGTCCACCAGGACTACGACTCGCTATAAGGGTGCTGATGCGGGCTACTTTGCCCCCGAGAGCAACTTCGCCAGCTTTGCGCTGTTTGCCGAGAAGCTCGGGCAGGCGGTGATCGTCGTCAATTACGGGGCAAATCTTGACGGCACCGGAGGAGGCGAGCCTGCCGAGGCTGCGGCATGGGTTGCGTATGCCAATGGAGACGCCGCCAACGCGCACGATCTAGGCAAAGATTCGACCGGTGAGGATTGGCACACCGTTGGCTATTGGGCCCAGTTGCGCGGCGAGGCTCCCCTGGCGGCGGACGATGGCCTCAACTTCCTCCGCATCCAGCATCCCAGGCCCTTCGGTTTCAAACTTTGGCAGATCGGCGACCAGGTTTATAACAACGGCTACTATGGCGGCGAACACACCGGCAATCCAGATCTGCGTGGCGCCGCGCCAACTACCCAGAAAGACTTTGCCAAGCTGAAGGGCGATCCCAAGCTCTCTCCATCCGCCTACGCGGAGAATCTGAAGACATTCTCCCGGGCCATGAAGGCGGTGGACCCCAAGATTCGGATTGGCGCCGCACTCACCACTCCTCCCGATCCCAGCCTGCGAACAAAGACCGTTTGGGATAAGGATGGCGAACACGCGGACCCCACAGCGTGGGCCGCCGTGATGTGGGGAATCGAGTGGAATAAACAGGTCTTGACGGGCGCTTGCCAGAGCCTTGACTTTGTCACCCTCGAATGGACCATGAACCCGCTGCTTCCCCCCGACTGGAAGACCTTGGATGAGCCCGGTCTGTTCACCAACACAAAGTCCAGTTTTTCCGGCATTCTAAATTCAATGCTTGCAGACTACAGCCAGTTTTGCCCGCAGGGACATCTCCCCAGGTTAGACTTTGCACCCGCCGGAATCAGCGCCTGGGTCAAGGTCGAACGTCCAGTCGTCAAGGCGCTTTGGGTGGCTGATACTTATGCGATGCTGATCGAATCGGGCTCTGAAAACATCGACTGGAGCGAGATGTATGGCGATTCGATGTTATCTGCTGACCGCAAGAAATTCGGTCCCGCATTCTATGGGTTTGAGATGTTGCATATCATCGCGCACAACCCCGGCGATGCGTTGCTGGAGGCAACCTCCAGCTCATCGCTGGTCGGCGTGCATGCCACCCATCGCCGTGACGGCTATGTCGGACTGATGCTGGTCAACAAGGACAGCAAGACCGAGGCGACCGTGAAGGTGACATTCAAGAACGGAAGCATCGGAACAAGTGGGAAGCGTTTCGACTACGGGAGCGCGCAATATGGCGCAGGAACTCAATTGGCGGTTACTCCGTTTTCCGCTCCGGGCAGCGAGTTCACCATTACCGTTCCACCGTACACCGTGACGGATATTGTGCTGCCGGGTCACAACTGAGAGGTTGGACTATTGCTTTACCGCAGCAGGTGTCGCGGGTGTCGTGGCGCCGGACTCTTGCGTCGGAGGCAGTGGCAGCGCCACCTCCAGCGAACCGGTGCGGTGGTTCCCAGGGTCCAGAATCGCGAGCCGCAGACTGGCGGCCTCAACCGGCAAATCGACGCGCAGGTTGTGGAACATACCATTCTGAAGCGCCTTCTCGTAAACCGCCGGTGGCATCGACGCCTCCAAATTTTGCTTCGTGCCGCTCAGCCTCTGCCCATCTGCCGCGTAGGCATACACCGCAATTTCGAGTGCCGCGTGGCGCCGCCCGTCTGGCGATAGCGTCAGTTGCAGTTGTTGAGCCAGAATCGCAAGGCGAATCTCATACGACTGAACCATGCCCGAGAGGTGCTGTGGCTTCCTTGTCTTCTTGCTTCCGTTGATGGCGGCCTTCGCTGCAAGCGGCGAGTCTAGTGCCGCTGGCGCAGGCGGTCCATTCGGATCGATTTGCGCCTTGAACAGCAACCCTTGGGCCTCCGGTCCCCCATGCACCATGGCTGCGGCCAGGCGGTCGTTCTGGACAGCATCCGGCGTCATGGCTGCCGGGTCCACCGCATAGTACGCGCTGCGATAGGCCAGGTTGCATCCCGGCTTGTCCAGTGACACATGAATCGAACGCAACCCGCCGTCAAAGTTCGGGTTGGAGGGCGCGTAGACAAGCGTGTAATAGGCTGCGCCGTCGCTTACCGCTTGTCCCGCAGCCGAGGCAATCCCATTGCCATTCACAAACGCATGTCCGCCGGTCGCTTCGGCAATATCCTGCATGGAGGCATGCGCGCCGTTGAGCGATTGCATGAAATCGTTGTGGCTTTGAACTGATGCTGGAGCGGCACCAGGCGCTGTAGGCATCCCTGGCGTGCCGATCGCTCCCGTCGGGTTCGCCGTCAGCGGAGATGTGCCGGCCGCACTTGCCGAGAGACCCGGATCGACCGATAGTCCGCGCACATCGATCGGGTATACCGCCGTCTGGCTTACCGCCAGCGCGATTGCCACCTTCTGCATCTCTGCCCGCAACACCGTCATGTCGCCGATCGCATTGCTGAAGCCGGATGACGAAGCCTCCGGGTTGGCCGTGGTGGTGGGGAGAAGATTCGCGGAAGTCACCGTTGCTCCCGGTCCCGGGTTTGGACTCCCTGGTTCATACTCAACGATGAGAGCACCCCGGTCCACGTCCTGTTCCCTGGGCAGAACCATCATGTCAAAGGATTCGGAAAACCACAGCAGGTTCTTGCGGCCGTCCAGCGTCGCAAGGAATTGGCCGAGCTCCTGAAATGCATTTAGGGTGATTTGGGCCTTCAGCAACTGCTCGCCCGCAGCGGCCATACGCATTCCCGCCGCCTTTGAGCGCATCGTGGCCAACAGTCTTTTCGTATCAGTGGTAAAGCCCTGCAACAGGCTCAGATTGTCGCTTAGCGCAAAGATCGCCACCTCCATTGAGGCGGGCTTCCGCTCCAGAAAACGCACGATCTGTTCATGGGCATACGCCTGATCGGTGACCGGCGTATTCAGAAAGTCCAGCAGCACCACCACCGGGGGACCGCTGACCGGCGTCTGCTCCAAGTTTATGAATGTATGGCTGGGCAACTCAGGAGGCGCCGGCGGCAGCAGGCTTCGGTCTTCCTCCTGGGTATGCACCTCAAACGCGCGCACCGACTGCGGCTTCCGGTCTTCAAGGACAGTGAAGTCCTGCTGTGTGAGGCCGCGAATAGGCTTGCCGTCCGGCCCTGTCACCACCACATCCACCACTACGCGACGCGTGGTAGAGTGGATCACCGGTGTAGGTTCCTCGTCCTCGGTCGTGCCCGGCTTGACGGTGAAGGACTGCGTTCCCTCATCTTGTTGAACCGCGGCGTGCTCTGAGCCCGTATCTGTTGGAACCGGACTCTGTTGGGCCATCAGCACCCCGGCCCAGGCCAACGCGCAGATTCCCAACGCAATACCCAAATGGGAGCGGAAACCATCCAGCAGATTCATGAGCACCTTCGGCTACAGGATTCTTACTTGATTTGCCTGCTCAAGCAGTCAATATTTCCATGGTACAGCCTGCAAAGTGAAATCGATCCATCCGCATAATTTGCGAGTCAAACCCACCCTTGGCTAGGCTCGATGCAATCTTGTCGGAGCGTGGACTCGGTTCCTCATTCCCTGTAGAATTACGGTCGACTGGCTGAAGTTGACTTCCCCGACTTCCCAAGCCCGTTCGCCGACCGAAAATTTGAACGTACCCTCCAAATTCGCTCGTATCGCGTTGGAGAACCTCTTCAATATTTCTCCAGACGCGATCTTTGTCACGGACCGTGATGGAACGATTCGTGACGCTAACCCGCGTGCGACGGAGCTCTTTGGTTACGGTCACCAAGAACTGTCCGGCATGAAAGTGGACGAACTGGTCCCCGAGCGTCTGAGATCACGACACCCAAACCATCGTGAGAACTACAACGCCCACCCGCGCGAACGCCAAATGGGTGCGGCAATGGAGCTCTCCGGTTTGCGAAAGGATGGGACCGAGTTTCCTGTAGACATCATGCTCAAACCGCTGGAGACGGAAGACGGTCCTGCCGTACTCAGCTTTGTTCGCGACGCTACCGAGCAGCGAGCTGCCCAGGATGTCATGCGGCGCCAGGACCAGCAGATGCGTTCGATTATGGAAAGCGTACGCGACTATGCCATCTACCTGCTGGACAGCGAGGGTTATATCCTCACTTGGAGCGCCGGCGGTGAACGCATCAAGGGCTATACTCCGGACGACATCGTTGGCAAGCATTTCTCCCGGTTTTTTGTTCGTGAGGATGTGGAGCGAGACCATCCCGCAGAGCTGCTGCGTCTGGCTGCGGCACGGGGAAGATTTGAAGAAGAAGGGTGGCGAGTGCGCAAGGATGGGTCGCGCTTCTGGGCCGACAGCATCCTTACGGCAATACGCGACTCCTCTGGCACGGTGACCGGATACGCCAAGGTTACGCGGGACTTCACCGATCGCAAGCGTGCGGAAGAAGCGGTGATGATGCAGTTGACCAGCATGCTGCTGGCCAACATGGATGTGCGCAAGCTTCTCGGAGCGATTTCGGCAAGTCTCCATGAGGTGATCCCACACGATGCCGCGACGCTGGGCTTGGATGACGCAAGTGCCGATTTGTTGGTGGTGCAGTTCCTGGGACCTGAGGGAGAAGAGCATCGACGCGACGACATTCGCCTTCCGATTGAGGGCTCGCCGGCCGGCGCGGCATTTCGCACGCGAGAGCCGGTCCTGCTGGACCAGATGAAGGGTTCTCACTTTGCCGAATCGTACCTGCGCCATTTCACAGAGCTTGGGATGCAATCAGGCTGCTGGGTTCCCTTAATATATCGAGGCGAGCCAATAGGAGTGTTGGCTGTGGCCAGCCGTCTCGAATCGGCATTCGTTCAGCGCGACGCTGAAATGATGACCCAGGTTGCGGGCCAGGTAGCAATTGCCGTGAACAATGCGATGACGCTTCGGCAGATTGCCGAGTTGCGCGACCGGCTCAGGCTTGAGAAACAATACCTCGAAGAAGAGATCAATGTAGAGAATCGATTCGAGGACATCGTGGGGGAAAGCACCGGGCTTCGACAAGTGCTGAGAGATGTTGAGACAGTGGCACCTACCGGAGCGACAGTTTTGATCCAGGGGGAGACAGGCACGGGCAAAGAGCTTCTGGCCGTGCCATTCACAGACTAAGCCCTCGCAATGAACGTACTTTTATCAAGCTGAATTGCGCGGCGATTCCGGCGGGACTGCTGGAAAGCGAACTATTCGGTCATGAGAAGGGAGCTTTTACCGGCGCCATCGCGCGCAAAATGGGCCGTCTGGAGTTGGCTCACGAAGGGACGCTGTTCCTGGATGAGGTGGGCGAATTGCCGCTCGACCTGCAACCAAAGCTGTTGCGAGCTTTGCAGGAGAGGGAGATCGAGCGGCTGGGTGGAACCAGGCCCATCAAGGTTGATGTGCGCCTGATCGCAGCATCCAACCGCGATCTGGCGAAGATGGTTGCCGAAAAGGAGTTTCGCGCAGATCTTTACTATCGTCTCAAGGTCTTCCCAATTCAAGCACCGCCCTTGCGTGAGCGGATCAACGACATCCCCGTATTGGTGCGGCACTTCGTCAGTCTGCACAGCCGGCGCATGGGCAAGACCATCGAAACGATTCCTGATGCGACGATGGAAGCGCTGATGAGATGGAAGTGGCCTGGCAATATTCGCGAGTTGGAGAATTTTCTGGAGCGGGCGGTGATCCTCACCCGCGGTTCGGCTCTTTACATTCCAGTGGCGGAACTGGAAACCGAAGAGAAGGACGAGAGTCCGTCTCTAGAAAACTCAACCCACCAAGCTGCGGAGAAGGATCATATCTTGCGGGTGCTACGCGACACGAAAGGAATCATCGCGGGTGATGATGGAGCAGCCGCCCGCTTGGGCCTCAAGCGCACCACTTTGAATTCAAAGATAAAGAAGCTCGGTATAAAGCGCAGTGACTATATTTAGTCCGGATGACGATATTTCGTCATCGTCACGTCGTCACTCTTCCTGCCGAGGTCGAGCTTAGACAATGTGTTTGTTTAGAATAAACGGTTTTCATTCATAGAGTTATCCGCGTTCCAGCTCACGCCGAAACCGTTTGGCTAAAAGCGTGCTTTTAGGTGGGCATGGCGTTAATGATTACAGTTCTTGAGCAACAAAGCTCGATCGAAGTCACCCTGGAAGGACGGCTTGCGGGGCCGTGGGTGGCTGAACTGTCGAAGGCGTGGAGAGAAACTGCTCCACGCCTCGAAGGCAAAAAGCTTTTCCTTAACCTGCACAATTTGACATTCTCGGATGAAGAGGGCAAGCAGGTGCTGAGAGAAATTGTGTTGCAGACCAGCGCGGAGATTTTTTCCAGCACGCCCTTGACGAAGTATCTTGCACAGGAAATCAGTACCCCCAAAACAAACTGAGTCCAGACGGAGGCCGTTCATGGAAACGATGCATGAAGGAAATTGCAGGAGCAAGTTCACTCGTACCGGCGAGTTTTTCAGCAAGCTAACCCATTCTGCTTTGGAGAGTTTTCGCTCGATGGAGCACCCGTCGTCCTATGCGGCCAATGTGGTGCTGTTTGCGGAGGGAGAACCAGTAAGAGCGCTCTTTGTTGTTCTTTCCGGCGAGGTTCGCCTGTCGATCAACTCCAGCGAAGGCAAGCGTCTAAGCCTGCGCATTGCCAGAGAAGGCGACATCATTGGTCTGTCGTCGACCCTCTCTGGCACACCTTACGACATGACCGCCGAGACCCTCTATCCCTCAAAGATCGCCCCTATCGAGCGCCGTGATTTCCTTGGTTTTCTCGCGCGCCACCCAGAGGCCTACCAGGCGGTCACCGAGGAACTGGGACGCCACATGTCCGAGGCTTGTTCGCAGTTGCGCACGTTGGGGCTTTGTTCTACTGCACCCGAGAAGCTTGCGCGTCTGTTGTTGGAGTGGAGCGATCGCGGTCAAGCGAAGGAGGTCGGAAGCCGCCTGCGCTTTTCCCTGACGCATGAACAAATCGGCGATTTCATCGGCACTTCAAGAGAAACCGTGACACGCACGCTCAACAACTTCAAGAATCGCCGGCTGGTGGCCTTCCAAGGTTCCATGATGACAATCCCCAACCGCGCGGCGCTGGCAGACTATGCCCATGCACAAGCTTATAACTGATCTCTTGCCTGAATGCTTCATAAATAAATACCGGTCATTCATTCATAGAACGAATCCAAACCGGCGGCGTTCGCTGGGCCGCCGGGGTTGGAACTCGTCTCCGAGAGTAAAGGACATTACCGTCAATGACGATGATCGTATTGCACTTGAGCATTCTAACTCCAACTTCGACGACCTCATTGAAAAGGAGTTCAGCGAGCACGAGCAGACGATCTAGTTACTCATCGCGCACACGAACGCATCAGCTCAGCCTAATAGCCACCCGGGCTCCTGCATTGGAAACCAGGTGATTCCTGGCTTGCGTGGCTTGATTCGTGTCCAAGCATTACTGCTGTTTTTATAGGGGGAAGACTTGATCAGCAACTCGTACTACAGATCTGCCAGCGGCGAACCTGAGATTCGCCGGTCCCGAACCGCAAAAGCAATATTGGCTCTGGAAATCGCTATCAGCATTCGGGCAGCTCGCCAGCGCAAACCACAAATTCAAGAATGCCTCCTTCATGAAGCGGCACAAGACGACTTCAGAGACCATCTGTCACAGGTCATGGACACGATGGCGTTTGCGATGGAGGCGTACGACCACAACACTGCATCTCACCAAGTCCGCGTCGCCGCTATCGCTTGTGCCATTGCTCGGGAGTTGGGATGGGATGAAGAGCACGTTCATGCATTGCAGGTTGCATCTCTTCTGCACGATGTTGGGAAGATGACCGTCTCTCAAGAGATACTGAACAAACCCGGACGGTTGAATGCTGAAGAATCTGCTCAGGTGAATCTGCACCCTGAGACGGGTTACGACATTTTGAAAGACATTCCCTTCCCGTGGCCGATTGCCGAGGTTGTTCGGCAGCATCATGAGCGTATGGACGGCTCGGGTTATCCAAGAGGCTTGAAAGGCGACGAGATCCTGCCCATGGCTCGGGTTCTCGCGATTGCCGACGTGCTTGACGCGATGAGATCCGCCCGTTCGTATCGGCCGGCTTTCGATCTGGAAACCGTGCTCGTCGAACTTGAAGGGCAAGCAGGAATGCTTCTCGACGCGGGGATGGTCAAGCGGTGTGTTTCTTTGTTCCGTGAGAAGCAGTGTGAGCTTACATACTCGGCCCACATCGCATGAATCTGAGAATGCCTATGCGTTCCTCGCCGTTCATGCCCTTGCGGCTGCCGACGAACCCCAGAGTGAACTGTTTCCCGAACTAGCCGATAGACAACTACGACCAAAATCCTTGTTCAAGAAAGTGGTTGGTGATGAAAAAACATGCAACCCTTTTGGCACTAGCAGTCTCAATCGCTTTCGCGGCCCCACAGATTGCCGCCTCCACTCTCGTTCCCGCCTTGAAGGAAACAAGAAGAACTCCCGAACCAGCAACCCAAGCGGACCGCTTCAAGACGACTCAACCTGCTGGTTCCACCCCAACTTCCTCTCTAACACCTCACCTTTTCCCCGTCAACGACGCGAAGGGCTTACTGTTGACGTGCATAGCACCAGAAATCGATACGAATGCAGATACCGATATCTTCCGCGACTGCATGTTGGCGCCAGGCCGAACGTTGGACGATGTGATGCATACCTTTATTGGTGCTATCCATTATGTGCAGAACCAGCAGATCAGGGAGCATTCTGAGTTGACCAAAGAACTCGAGGAGAAGCGAGCCCAGAATCCCGAACACAAGTAGTGAGGTCAATTCCAATGACCCATGCTTTCACTTCGGCGCATATCGACGAGCAGATCGATGATCCGATTCCGCCCCACATCGACTGGAATACTCACTCACTGTCTGCCGCGCCAGCCAATCTCCAGCGCCGCCGCCCGCTGGCTCATCCCCTCCACCAACACCGCCCGCCGAAATCTCGCGTAAACCTCCACTGCTTTTATGCCTCCGGTATCCCACCGAAGACACGACTCCTATCAGCGCCGAACTTTCTTCGGTACCCTCAAGAGAACGTGCTTGTCCGTGAAACCAGAATCTGGCAATGGTCTGGTATTACTCCGTTACGTCACGCCGCCAACGCGGCGTCGCGTAGTCGATTTTTGCTCCGGCGCGTACACATTCCTCCCACCCCATCCGATACCGGATTTCCAATATGTGTGATGTTTAATTCAGGGCCAATGTTCTAGAGAGTGCGTCTCTCCACTTGACTACCATTCGAGTCCAGCCAGGAGAGCAGGCAGCGTATGCTTCCCGTGGCCAGCGCGATGCTAGTATCCGCCGCACCGTAATAAAGATGAATAGTGTCCCCGTCCGCAGCGATGGTCTGCCCACACGGGAACACGACGTCATTAACATCTCCGCAGCGCTCGTAAGGAGCTTCTGGACCAAAGATCCACGATATTCCACGCTGCAGGCAGACCTCAGGCTTTTCCAGATCGAAGAGCGCGAGGCCTAGGCGATAGATGCTTCCAGATGCAGTTTGCCGAACGCCATGGTAAATCACCAGCCAACCATTTGCGGTTTCAATCGGCGGAGAGCAAAGCCCGATCTTGTTCGCATCCCACCAACCGCCGCGCCGTGCTTCCAAGATGATCTTGTGGCTTCCCCAATGCCTCAAATCCGGCGAATAGGATATCCACATGTGGGCGCCCAGAGCTGTCATGGGCCGGTGAATCAGGGCCCAGCGGCCGCCGATCCTCCGCGGCAGCAGAGCAGCGTCCTTATCTTCAGGAGGCATAATGACGCCGAATCTTTCAAAACTTCGGAAATCCTTGGTCAAGGCCAACGAAACTCCTGGACCTCCTCGCGCAAAGGATGTGTACGCCACAGCGTATTGTTCGAGCTCGGGAACGTAGGTAATGCGCGGATCTTCGATGCCCCAGATCTCTTCTGGAAATTCCTGGGGATTTGCCACTAAGGTCGGTTGAGGATCTATCCGCCAGTTATCGACACCATTCGTGGAACGTGCGGCGCAAAGATGCGACAAACCGCTGCGGTCTTCAATGCGGCACAAAAGCAGCGTATCCCCGTCTGCCAGCAATACTGCCCCAGCGTTCAAAACACTGTTAATCCGGTAGGGCCAGTGTTCACGGCCGAGAATCGGGTTGCCCGCATGTCGCGTAAACAAGGGAAGGTCGGAGCAAACCTTCTCCATGGCTTGTTCTCGAGAAAATGGCTCAGCCGATTCATTCGATGTGGTGTTTGGGATCAATAAAGGACACTCATTCCCTGATTCAGTTCGTTTGCGCTTGCTACTTTAGCCGCCTGCATTTCAAGCAAAGCCATAAGAAAAGAGAGTGTAGATTCAGCCCCCTGATTCTCGTTCACGCGGTCGGGATGAAGCCCATCTCTGCAACCGCCAGTGACTGGATCGTAAAGAGGCGCTTGCAAATCATTCTTTCCCAGAAACCATCCAAACACCCGCTGAGCTTCGTCGCGCCACTGCCTCTCTTCGGTCAACCTGTACACCTCAAGGCAGGCCGAGATTGTGGCGCATGCCTCGACAGGCTGCTGATCGAATCGCGCCTTTTCATTGCCCTCGATGAAAAACCCACTTGACCCGATCGGCACAAAAAACTCCCTATCGTCGCGGTGTTGCTCTGCTACAAGCCACTTCAGCGAATCCATCCCAACTTCGATCATCCTTTGGTTATCGCTCCTCCATCCGGCGAGAATGAGAGCCTGCGACAGCCTTGCATTGGAGTAGGAAAGGCTCTTCTCGAACCACTTCCACGTTTCGGAGTAGGTTCTCTCATAGATGTCGAGTAGTCGATTAGCCATGATATTGCGAACGCCCTGAACGGCCCTGTCTCCAGGGAACCAATCGAGATAAGCTTGCAAGCCCAGAATGGAGAATGCCCAGGCTCGCGGACTGGTGAACTTGAGTGTTGCGGGCACCGCGGCTTCGAACAGCCTGCCTGCCGCTCCTCTCAATCCAGCGTTTCGCGAGGCCCCGAGCACCATTCCCAGCGACCACAAGGCGCGGCCATGGCTGTCATCCGACCCGACATCTTCATTCCATTTGCGGTCATATCCGAGGAAATTTCTGAATCTCCCTGTGTCGGAATGGAAGGCAAGCCACAAAAAGGCCAAATAGCGATTTGAGAGATCAAGATAGTCGTGCTCTCCTGTCTTCGTCTCGCTCTTATCCAGAAGAATTGACACGATCAGCGCGCGAGCGTTGTCGTCAGTAGTGTAACCTTCGCTCGTGTTGGGCACAGAGAAAATCGAGTGCTGCAACATGCCAGTGTCATCCGTCATGGTCAATAAATGGCCGGGATTCACCGTTGGCAGAGAGTCTATCGGCTCCATCACAGGATCGCCTTGTTGAGCAGCTCTTGGATGTAGCGAGCGTTCAAACCTTGCACGCTGAAAGCTCGCCATGTAAGCTCGCGCTGTCTTTGGCCAGGTCGTCCCACGGGAGTACAAATAAGCGCGTTTGCGCATGGCATGGCGCGCGGCTTCATTCTCCAGCATTCCAATAACTGCCTCAGCGATGGCGTCTGGATCGGCAAAGGGAATTATTACTCCCCTGTTGTCCGCGAGCAGTTCCTTGGCGTGCCAGTAGGGCGTCGAAATGATGGCCTTGCCTGCGCCGAGGGCTATTGCAAGCGTGCCAGAAACGATCTGCGCCTCCTGGAGGTAAGGCGTGATGTAGATGTCGGCCGCGCCCACGTGCTCCATCAATTCCTCGGTGCTCACAAAGCGGTTATTGAGAATCAGGTTTTCAGAAACGCCCAGGCGAGCTGCCAACGATTGTAACTCTTCGCGGTAGCGCTCGCCTTCGCGCCGTCGGATATGTGGGTGAGTTACCCCGGAGACAATATAGACCACGTTCGGGTGCTTTTCCAGAATCGCCGGAAGCGCCTGAATGACATTCTCAATTCCTTTGTTTGGAGACAGCAAACCGAAGGTGAGTAGAACCGACTTGCCCTCTGTGCCGAATTTGTCTTTGAAGTAATTTGGATCCATGAAGGGGAGATCCGGCACGCCGTGCTGAATGATATCGATCTTTCCGGCAGAAACCTTGTACACCTCGCGCAGGAGCTTGGCCGCCAACTCGCTCATGACCACAAGACGATCAGAGAGCCGTCCGATCTCTTCGAGCACGGCGCGCTGATCTGCATCAGGATCCCGCAGAACCGTATGCAGTGTGGTGACCAGTGGCATCTTCAGCTTCCGCAGCAAAGCCAAAATGTGGCGACCCGCCGGCCCACCATAGATGCCGTATTCATGTTGCAGGCAGACAAGATCGTTGCCATTGAAGTTAAGAAACTCAGCGGCCCGCTCGTAGGATCGCAAATCTTCCTGCTCAAGTTCCAGACGCACCTGCTCTGGGTATTCGTAGTGCGACTCCGGATCGTTGACCGGTATAGCAAAGAGACGTTCGCCGCCATATTCTGCCGCAAGTGCGGCACACAAATCAGTGGTGAACGTCGCGATTCCGCACTGTCGCGGAAGGAAATTACCGACAAACGCTATCCTCGTGGGCAATGGAAGGCTGCAGGCCTTCGCGGTAACAGGCTTCAAGACTATCTGAGATGCACTGTTTGCCGTCGATTCAGGATGAACGACTTCAATAAAAGACATAATGCCCCGTTTCCGCTTGCTTTGACGCTTTGGAACTGGTCTCTGGTGTTCGCAACAGTAGCGTGATGCTCGCTTCAAAGCTGACTTATTCGATCACTCATTTCCAAGACTCAACCGTCGAAAACTCCACCTTGGCTCGGTCGAAACGAGGTGAAAGGGGCGACTCATGGCGCAGCAGATCTGGTTTCTGCTTTAGAAACGAGGATTTTCTTGCATCTCTGGTATTTGCGCGTCGCCCGAATTGTCGGCGATAACGACTGCCGACATTGTCCCGCCAGGAGAAATACGTTCAACTGAGAAATTGCCGACAAAAACAGACTTATCTGATTCGGTTGCCGCATCCTCTAACTGCGGTGATGATACGGGAGGTCTGTCAACCTGCTTAACCGGATGCAAGCCACTATTCCGGCGTGAGGAGAAGTGCATCTTGATATCGCTCTTCTTGGTGAGCGTTATCTTAACTCCAAACCTTTCCGTTGCTTGCTTGAACGGTGCTCGTCTGGAGCGAAGCTTGAATGGCTGAAGGCGAGAGGAGGAATGCTAACCTAGTAGGTCAATTATACACGTGAGACAGGCAACTTACCTTCAATCAATGCTTGCGACGCCTCGACTGGACCGGCCATCGACTGTTGTCAGGCGAGAATGTCAAGAGGCTTTACTCCAGAAGTTAGCCGATACGCATCCCTCAAACTCCGTCACGAGTTAGAAGATTCAGTTCAATTACAAAGACCATCACCACTCCGCCGGTCAAAAAAACATCCTCAACTCCGGCTGTCCTGCCACCAGTGCAATACATCGAGAAGAGCCAAGATCGGAACTGTTGCTCTTTGGCGATTTGTGTGGATTGGTTCCCGTTCATGACCGGTGCGGTCTCCAAAAAGATTGCACCGGTCATCTATCTGGAATGCTTGAGCTGGTTAAACTGTTGCGTTAGTTTAAGCTTCCAATAGTTGAGCTTGTCGTATCGCCGATTAGATCTCCTGATACAACCAATTCAACTCTCCGATTTTCTTGCCTCCCACTTGAGTTATCGTTGGAAGCGACAGGCAAGGTGTTGCCAAACCCCTTCGCGCTTACCGAGTTGTTTCCCACACCCTGTTCTACCAGATAGTCTCTGACTGCTCCAGCGCGATGTTCTGATAGGGTCTGATTCATTGCATCACCGCCGACGTTATCGGTATAACCGCCAACTTCGATGTTGAGTCCTGGGTATGCAATAAGAATGCCGGCGACCTTGGCTAGCTTCTCACGCGCGCCCGGCTTCAGCGTGTAGTGCCCGGTGTCGAACAGAACATCGGACATACTGATAATCAGTCCTCGAGCGCTATCGCGAGTGGCAAGAATCCTGTTCAGTTGTTCAGACAGTTGAGCGCGCATGGCAGCCTTGTCGCTGACCGCCTGATGTTCGCCTTGTTGCGCCTTTTCTGCAACCATGCGAGCCTGTTCCGCATCCGCCTGGGCTGCGGAGACTGCCGCTGCCGAAGCTGCTTGGGTCGCGGCAAGGTCACCCTGAGCCTTGGCTGCTTCGGATTGCGCTGCCGAGATAGCTGCCGTCGATGCACTCTGGTTTGCGGTCAAATCTGCTTGCGCTTTTGCTGCGTCCGACTGCGCTTGCTCTTTCAAACGCGTCGCTTCAGCTGCCTGGGCATTCGATCTTGCCTGTGCATCGCTTGCGTCCTGGCGATCGTTAGCCTGACGCTCTTCCTCCGTTTTCTTGACTGCGATCTCTCGCGCGTCTTCGGCAGTCTGCACTGCCTCTCGGGCGACGGCAATTAGCGGCTTTCTGTCGACGTGCTTGCTTATGGCGTACGCATCTGCACTGTTCATCAATTGAACAGCATGCTGATAGCTGGGGCCTGCGTAGTTCTCAGCTCCTTCGGATTGGGCGATACGCAGTGCATTCCGCGCTTCGTAGAACTCCAACGGAAGACTGGCGCTTAGAACGACGGGATCGAACTTATAGCCACTGGGAATGTATCCGCCACGCTCCATCAGTTCGTACTTAGCCTGGACCGCTTCGGTGGTAACTTTGGTGTCTCCACGAACTACGTTCTCAAGGACGACGACGTTGCTGGGCTGCCGAACCGCGTAGTACGGTTCCGCCGTAACGACCAACGCGAATGCTTGGAGGTCGGTGGTCGCCGTCAGCTTGCTGCGGTCGTTGTCCCCCACCAGAACTTCTCCGAGGTTCACTGCCCGCCCTTCAGGCGAGATTGCCCATAGGACATAGGTAAGGTACTCACCGCCGAATGTTGCGGGGTTTTGCAGGTTCCCGAATTCAGCTTCGACTTCCATGGTCCCCCGCTTGCTTCGTACTTTCGCGTTTCCGTTTGCTGAAGGGAGTAGTGACGTGCCGGCAAAGTCAATGCTGGTGGCTCCGCTGCGATGCCGATAGTTCACCGCTTCGACCGAGCGATTGATCACGATCACGCGGTATGTAGACGCTGGGCCAACGGGCACAAGAACCGTTGTCGCTTGCGGATTGACCTGGGCAAACGTGCTCACGCTGAGCGCGCTTCCAATTGCGAGTAGAGCGATGCGTTTCAAGATTCCTCCTGCCGGCAGGACGCTGCCGTTTTGCGTTGAACTTGCGTTGTGTTTCCGGCCGATGCTGTCCGGATTCAGTCGTTCGATCTCTCAATTCCCTATATGCCCCACGCGAAACTGGCTAAGATAGGGGAAGAGTCCAAATACCTGTAGAAGCCACAAAACCACGGCAATCACCACGACGGCATTCAGGATTCCCTTGATCTGGCTTTGCATCGGAATAAATCGGTTGACAAGCCAAAGGAGCAGGCCTACCACGCATAAAGCGAGAACAACAGTGACGAGGGGCATTGTGCGCTCTCCTATCGAGTTTCTTAAGCTGAGTGATCTGAGCTTATCGATCTGCTCGGCCTTCATTTGTGTTGTGTGATCCGCCCCGGTTAAGCCTGCATTGCGCATGCAACTGTCATTTCGCGATACGGCAGCTAATCCGTGCGGATATTTCATGGACCGGCCTAGATCGGGAGCCATGAGGGAGACGAGTAAGAAAACCCTTCTTCCGTATCATCGTTGCAAACCACGAAGCTAAATGCTGAGCAAGATTGATCGCATAAATTGGTGCTGAGAGCGCCTCCCGCAGTTTTGTCGCAAACCTGCGCTCTATAAGAGCGATCCAAGCTTTCGCAATTCGCGCCAATCCCTACTGCTTCGTCTTCGGGTTCATAGAAGCACTGTCTGGCTGACCCGAGGCTATTCTCGCCGGGATGGCCACTGGAGTCTGAGTATCAGGTGGAAGTTTAGTGCCTGTCGGATAGACAAGAATCTGAATTGATCCCCAATCTGCGTTGGGGTTTGATCCTGCCTGCTTGCCCAAGCCCAGCGTCTTCAGTTGACTGTCGTCAAATCCGAAATTCTCGACCAGATAGTCGCGCACCACCATGGCTCTGGCTTCAGTCAGGACCAGATCCTTCTGGGCATCGCCTTCCATGCCAGTCGATACAACCACCACCGCAAAGCCGAACTGGTTCTGCGCCAGGAACTCGCCACCGGCATTGAGAGACTTTTGGTCCCGCAGTTTGGCCGAATCACGGCCATCAAAAAGTTGCTTGGCCGTAAATGTAAATGATTTTGCAGGCGCACCCGGCGGGAGCCTGCCAATTCTATTTGCGGCTATATCGGCTGAGTCTTCGTAGCCGCGTTTTTTGAAATACCCGCTCAGAAGGAAGTTGTGCTTGAGGGCCTCCATGTTTTCCTGAAAGTCCGTCACTCCTGTCTGTGCCTGGAGCATTGTTGTCTGCAGTGTCGCCGTGCTCTGTGACAGATTGCTATAGAGCTGTTTGTCGTTTACCAGTGCGCCTACTGTACCTTGCCCCGAATCGATCTTGGCGCTAACCGAACTGAGATGCGCCGCTGCCAGAGTTGCGTTGTTGATGGCCTGCTGGCTGCTGTCTAAAATGCCGCTCGTCTTCTTGAACAGATCCGACATCTCCAGAGGCGGTTCACTCTGGATGATCTCACCATCCTGAACCTCGGCCTGTCCGGCAGATCCAAACGAGATAGCCACGAACTGATTGCCCAATACTCCAGCGGTTTCGATTGAGGCCACAGAGTCGTGCTTGATAATCTCGTGTGTTGACTTGTCGAGGTCCATGACCACCGTGACTTGTTCTCCTGGCTTATGAGGTAACTCGATGCTTTGCACTGTTCCGCTGTGAACCCCACCCACCTGCACATCTGCCCCTGCGGCCAGGCCAGCCACATTGTCGAATTGCGCTCTGAGTTGGTATGTAGATTGAAACAGATATTCCTTGCTTCCTATGACGAAGACTCCAGCGGCAAGAATCGCCAGCGTCGCCACGATGAATGCGCCCAGCCGTGCTACCTTCGACATAGTCCCTCCTAAGATTGCTTCAGAAATTCCTTCACAAACGCGATATTGCTTTCCTGGAGATCCTCAAACCTGCCTTCAGTCACTACGTTACCCTGATCCAGCAGCGCGATACGGTTGGCAATTGTCTTCGCGCTATGCAGATCGTGAGTTACCACAATAGATGCCATCTGATGTTCTCGCTGGAGCTTGAGGACCAAGTCGTCGATCTCTCCCGAACTGATCGGGTCGAGGCCCGCCGTGGGCTCGTCCAGAAGCAGAATCTCCGGCTGTAGCGCAAGCGCGCGCGCTAAGCCAACGCGTTTTTGCATTCCGCCTGAGATATCGGATGGCATCTTTCCATTGCTGCCCTTCATGCCCACCTCGAACAGTAGTTGTGCGACGCGATCGTTGCGCTCTGATCTGGACATTTCTCTGCGATGATGTTCAAGGGGAAACGCTACATTCTCCGCGACGGTCAGTGAATCGTAGAGTGCGGCATGCTGAAAAAGGAAGCCCATCTTCTTTCGTACTTCGCCCATTCGATCGAGAGCGAGCCTGGCAATGTCCTGCTCATAGATGGAAACGGATCCAGAGTCGGGCGTCTCCAGGCCAATGATGAGCCTCAGCAATACGCTCTTGCCGGTCCCACTGCGGCCAAGTACCGCCAATGTTTCTCCGCGATTCACCGTCAAGTTTATTCCATTGAGGACCCTGAGGTTTCCGAAGGACTTCCGCAGTTCCTTGACTGCAACGATCGGCGCAGATCTTTCTTCTGTCGCGTCTTCTTGTTTCGTCGCCATGTCAGAGGCTGTTGCCATATTTGTCTCACGAATCTGAGTACTAAAGATTGAGGGTTAGGGAAAGACAACGAGGATGAATTTAACCAGCACCACGTCGGCAAGGATTACGAACAGCGATGAGAGAACCACTGAGTTGGTGGCGGCGCGGCCCACGCCCTCAGCTCCTCCGCGGGTGCGCATCCCCTGAAAGCACGCGATTAGCCCTATGATCAGGCCGTAGACCGCAGTCTTGAATGTAGGTGGCAGAAATGCGTTGAAAGTTGCGCCATGAAAACCGCTTTCGATGAATTGACGGAACGACAACGGTTCAACTAGAGTCTGTGCAAACCAACCTGTAAACAGGCCGCTTGCGTCGGCAGCTATCGTCAGCAGCGGCAGCATCAGAATGCAAGCAAGAATTCGTGTCGCTGCCAGAAGTCTGTATGGGTTGATGGCGGATGCTTCAATAGCGTCAATCTGCTCAGTCACCTTCATCGATGCCAGCTCCGCGCCAATTCCGGCTCCTACTCGGCCGCTCACGATCAACCCGGTGATGACCGGGCCCATTACCTGGATAACGGAGTACACGAGCGTGGCCGGAAACATTGATTTGGCGCCGAAGCGACTGAGGCTGTAACGCGCTTCCATAGAGATCACAACGCCGATCGCAGCGCCCGCCAAGACGATCAAAGGCAATGACTTTGATCCAACCTCGTCAAGCTGTCGAATCAGTTCACGCCATTCGTAAGGCGGTGTCACTGCGGCCTTGAGTACCTGCCAGGAAAAGATACCAAGCCCCCCAAACCACTCGAAGAACCTCTCCGCCAAACTCGCAACGGAACCCGCCACCGTGGGCAAGAGTGCGCTGCCTTGCCCCGATAAAGGCAGTTTTATGGCTGCAATTTCAGTGGATTCGTAGCGGCTCACTTGTTCGGTCCTTGCTCAGGTGATCCGTGCGCATTGCTCAGATGCATGCGATGAAGCAAGGAGTGTGGCCCGCTATAGAAAAACTCCAGCGAGATGTTGCTTCCGGCGTATGCCAACAAGCCGTAGTTGCCGATGCGGAAAGCGTCTTTTGCTCCGAAACGATTTGGGTACCACCCATAGACCGCAGCCATCGTACCTGCGTATGGTGCGACAAGCGCCGGGAAAGAAAAGACGCGATGGCCGTCTTCCCCGCGGCGCGCCGTCAAAGTCGAAAGCAGTGCGTGCTCCACCCGCGGTAATACGCCGCTGCATTCGCAGCGGTAATACAAAGTATCTTCTTTTAAGGCTTCTGCCAATCCATAACGCGTTGTTGTTCCTACAGCCGCGATCCCGAAGTCGGAGCCAAATCGCTTGGTGTAACCTTCAATGCCTTGGTTCCACTCTGGAGGAGCATTGCTTATCTGGTTGATGCCAGCAGCAATTCCAGCGCCGACGATCGGATAAGGACCAACCGCGTCGAAGACATAGTTGCTTAGCTTTGTTTTCTGTGTCGGACGCGAGTAATAAAGGTCAGAGTGAATTGGTGATGCGCTTGCCAGAGTGTTCGAGGAGTCTTCTGCATAGGGCATGGCTTGCGATCGACCGAAAAGTGGAAGGCCCGTGAGGAAAGCAAGGATCAAAAGATTCGGTATTGACGCACGGGCTTTTGTGCCGAAAGGCGGTTTGATCGATCGGAACCTTTGGCAGGCTGCCATTTCAATGCGATGGTCGTGCATCCACTGACAAATCCGAATTTGTATAGCCAAGATCAAGGTCCATTCTCCAATCGCCATGGCATTCTTCATGTTGATGTTGAACGCAAGGGTCAGATATAGCAACTCTCCAACATCTTGAATGATATTGCCAGAGTTGAAGATTCAAGGATGGTCAGATTAGCTCGGAGCGATCATAGGCTTTGCGTTCCTGGACTTGTGACGCCATTCACAAGACTGAGCAATAACGACCAGACACCAGCGCAAGACAAAAACAAATGATGAAAGGTGCATGAGTGCCAACGTCCTCGGGCGTGGGGTGTCTGCCCCAAATGTGACGCCAAATCTCTCTAATGCCGCTCGGGACTGCGTTTCAGCTCTTCAATTCAAGTGGGAAGCGTCTGGCGAGGATACTCTTGCTCATGGCGGAATTCGGCAAGCCAGGAGAACGCTATAACTTCATCCCCCCAAATCTCGCAGGAAACTCTGGCGGATGAGCGGTACTACTCGCTCACGCGTGAGCTTCTTCATGAATTGTTTTCGCGAACTTGGCTATATCAATTACAACGGCCGCATTTAAGTGAATAAGTCTCTGCTCAACGTGGTTCTAATCCAACCGGGAGTTCCCCCGGCTTTGCCGGGGAGGCAGTAGCAGTTGTACGCCGTGCATGAATGACAGCTTGGAGGTGAAAGTCCTCTTCACATCCAGATGGGGAGAAGTGATAGCGA
>Ga0181529_10000458_pt1 | contig 59210 bp, 56 predicted proteins | sample PEATcosm2014_Bin_36_FD_119763 | JGI IMG/M metagenome (GOLD analysis project Ga0181529, IMG submission 119763) | Peatland microbial communities from MTU Mesocosm Facility, Houghton, MI, USA - PEATcosm2014_Bin10_30_metaG | ecosystem: Environmental > Terrestrial > Soil > Wetlands > Peat | place...
GCATTCGCGGGAGACATATCTCCTCGCACGGCTTTCGCCAGAACCTCGCGGATTCTGGCCATGAAGGGAGCGGGTTCGGTAGGTTTGACTATAAAGGCGTCCGCGCCGAGGTCCAGTGCAAGTTGTTCGTCCTTCGGGTCGGTATAGGTTGCCGTGTACACGACAAACGGGGTCCGATTAAGCCGTTGGTCCTCTTTCCATCGCCGCAACAGAGTGAAGCCATCCATGACCGGCATGAGCAGGTCAGAAATGATCAACTCCGGCAGCTCGGCCAAGGCTGCGTTCAACGCTTCGGCGCCGTTCCTGGCCGTATTAACCTCATACCCCGCGGAACGCAATAATGCCTGCAAGTAATAGATGTTCTCGTCATTGTCATCTACGATCAGGATTTTTTGCATGGGATCGTCTCGTTTCCTTCGCAGAAATAGCCGGTTACCGAGGCAGGTGTTTGGCGATTTGGTCGATAAAGGTACCGGGGTTGATTGGTTTTTCAATATAGTCCGTCGCGCCCGAGGCCAGAGCTTTCTCGCGGTCCCCAACCATCGCATAGGAAGTTACCGCAATGATAGGAGTATCTCTAAGTGCGGGATCCCTGCGGATTTCCTCTGCAACGGCGTAGCCGTCGAGCATGGGAAGCTGAATATCCAGCAGGATTAAATCCGGCTGCAATTCGCTGGCCAGGGTAACTCCCAATCTTCCATCCCGGGCTTCCTGGACAGAGAATCCGTGCTTTTCCAGCAGAAAGCGCACCAGATAGAGGTTCTGTTCGTTATCTTCAATTACCAGAACTGTGTTCTTCATGAGTCTTGTCCCATACCAAAGGTAGTCGAACGGTGAACGTGCTGCCCTGATCAAGAGCGCTCTCCACGGAGATGAATCCCCCCAGGAGCTCTACCAGCCGTTTGCAGATGGAGAGACCCAATCCGGTTCCTTCACGCTTGCGCGCCAAGCCAGTGTCCGCCTGGCGAAAAGGTTCAAATATACTTTGGTGATGCTTGGGGTCAATCCCTATACCCGTATCCCGAATGGTGGTGACGATCCATTCTTTGTCCCGCCAGCACTGAACGACCACTTCTCCCTGATCGGTGAACTTGACGGCATTGCCCAGCAGATTCAGCAGAATCTGTTCCGTCCGCCGCTGATCGCTGTTAATCTCGCCCACCTCTGGTGAAAGCTCTGTCCGCACCGCGATCCCTTTCTTCCCGGCCAAAGGCAAGATGGCAGACACGGTTTTCTGAATGGCGGTGAGCATGGGGAAAGGTGCACGGTAAATATCCAGTTGGCCAGCCTCGATCTTCGAGATATCCAGAACGTCATTGATCAACGCCAGCAAATGCCGCGAACTGTTCTGCACCATTCCCAACTGTTTTGCCTGTTCGTCGTTCAGGGGCCCCGCAAGTCCCTGAAGTACGATTCCCGTAAATCCGATGATGGAGTTCAGCGGAGTTCGCAATTCGTGCGACATGGTGGCCAGAAAAGCTGACTTCAGCCGGTCGGCGGATTCCGCTGCGTCCCTGGCTTCCACTAGTTCAGCGGTGCGCAGGCGGACACGATCCTCCAGTTCGCTTCGTGCTCGCTCCAGAGCGGCAATGGCTTCGGCACGCTCGTTTCGCGCACGCAAAGCCGCAATGCCATGAGCCAGATTCTCCCCGAGTTCAGCGATCAGTCCGACTTCCGATGCGTCGAAAGCATCGGGTTCCCGCGCGTAGATTGCCAAAGCTCCATAAACTGAGTCTCCCTGATGCAGCGGAACCGACATGATGGACTCAAAATTGTGGGGCGCCAGGTCGTTGTGCCAGAGAGCAAATGTCGGCTGCTGGCTGAGGTGGCGCACAACTACCGGTTTTCCCGTGCGAATGGCAGGACCGATGCTTCCCCTCCCGTACTCATTGTCGGCCCAGCTCACATGGATGCGCTCCAAGAAGCCCTCCGCGTCACCGGCGAATGCAACTGGACGCACGGTACGCGCTTCGTCGTTTTCGGCATGCCCCACCCAGGCAAACAGGTACCCTGCCTGCCCGACCGCGATACGGCAAACATCCTGCAACAGGGCTTGCTCCTCGGTGGCATGAACCACAGCCGAGTTGCATTGTGACAACACGCGCAAAGCCCGGTGCGTTTGGCGTAGGGCCTCTTCCCTCGCCTTGCGTTCTGTGATGTCTGTACTGATTCCGCAAAGTGCCTGAAACTGGCCGTTGCCATTTCTGATCGCTACCTTGACGCTCTGATAGCTGTGCAGACCATCAGCGAGCAGCGACTGTTCCTCGAACTCCCGTGTTTGGCCGTTTTCCACTACCGCCCGGTCATTGGCCGTAAACTGGCGCGCCGCATCTTCGGAAGAGAGCTCGAAATCCGTCTTCCCTTTAGCGCGTTCGCTGGAGATATTGAACAACTCAGTCCAACAGCGATTGACAAAGAGATAGCGGCCAGCCTGGTCTTTCATATAGATCATCGCCGGTGAGTTGTCGAGCACCGCATGCAACTCCGTACCGCTCTTGCGGATCAGTTCCTCCGCCCTTTTGCTCTCCGTGATGTCGGTAAGCATGACCAACATGCCATCGGCCTCGGACTCTTCATCCGGAATTGGGGTCGCCGATATCTTTGCCCACAGCTCTTCGCCGTTTTTCTTGCACAAACGAAGCTCGCTCCCGCCAACTTCAAGAAGCGAAGCATGGGGAGCTTCAGGGCAGAAATCAGAAACACTTCTTCCCACCATCTCTTTCGGCTCATACCCCAGCATGTGGGCAAACTGACGGTTGACGAAAGTCGTGCATCCCTGGGCATTCAAGGTCCAAATGCCTTCGTTGGCCAACTCCACAATCCGGCGATAGCGCTTTTCGCCTTCCCGTTCCGCTTCTTGTGTCGCCTGCTCCCTGATGAGATATTCCCGCTCTGCCTCGGTCGCTTTCATTTCGGCAATCACCGCCGATAAGAGGAGTCCGGAGACAACCACCGTAGCAAAGAAGAGCTGAAGCAGGAGAGCGTTGATGAAAGGCAACTCCTTTGAAAAGGGTCCGAGGCCGTGCGCGGTCGCGAGCAATGCGATCGCGGCAATAACGGCATTGACCAAGGCGGTTCCGGCAACTCCAAACCGAATGGCGGCCCACAAGACGAACGGAAAAACCAGCAGTGCCAGCACGGTATGGCGATCTGCAAAATTGAGGTGTTCATCAAAGAGCAGCACGCTGGTAAAGGCCGCAAGGAGGAACAGGCCAACCAGTTCCAGTATCCGGGCGACGGAGCGCAATTTGACCAACTCGTGAAGCGAAAGCAGCAAGGGCGCAGCCAGCAGAATGCCCATTGCGTCGCCCAGATAGTACAGCGACCATAAAGGAGTCTCCTCTGCCCATGGCTTTACGCCGGTGAAAAGAAGAACGGCGGTTCCAATGGATGCGCTGATCGACGAACTGAGGACTGCCGCCAGCACCATCAGGCCGAGCATGTCCCGAAGGCGGGTCAGCGAGGTTTGAAACCCCGGGATGCTGCGGAGCAGGAACGCGCCCGCCAGCGCCGCGGCTGTATTTCCTCCAGCAAGCCCCAAAGCCGGCAGGAGAGGAAGATGCCAGAAATAATTGACCAGGAAGGCCGCGAGATAAATGGCGGGCCAGCAACGCAACCCAAAAAGTAGCAGACAAGCCAGAGCAACCCCGGAGGCCGGCCAGACCGGGGAGACATTGCCGGCGGTGAAAGGCACTGCCAATCCTGCCATGCCTGCCAGGAAATAGAGCACGCCAGTTCCGATTAAGTGTTTGTAGGCTGGGACTGCCATTTCGACTCTCAGACAGGTCAAATGTACACCTATTTGTGCAGTCTCAAGCAATCATTCATACCAAGGTAAGGGTATCTTGTGCTCGTCGATCCATTGTTTAACCTCTTCTGGATCGAACATCACACTGGAGCCGAATCTGATACTAGGCAGCTGACGCCTTTGTGCCATTTAATAGACAGTCTTCAACGATTTCCCAACCGAGTCCGCTACTACTCCGGCGGGGATCAGCCTCGGCAAGATTGCCGTTTGATGCTGATGTTGTTGCTGTTTCGTTCTACAACCTCTATTAGTTGAGATTGCTGGGTTGTCCCCAGGGCGCTCCAGCCATGCCCGGCTGGCTTGGCTGACTTGTAATTCCACCGCAGGAATGCCGACAGTGTAATTTGCCCCTTCGGTCCGTGCAGTGACGTTGTTTTCACTCGCAGCGTACAATGTGAACCGGTTTCGGACGCTGGCGCGTTACACTATGTCCATAGTTATGGACATAATCAATAATAAAGTCCACAATAATGAACATAGAGAGCGTGCCTTATGCCAACACAAACATTGCCGATTCCCGTCAAAAGCGCCTTGCATACGCTCGGAAGCGACATCCGGGATGCGCGGCTTCGTCGCCGCATCCCATCAGCGGTCATGGCTCAGCGAGCTTTTATCTCCCGAACCACTCTTGTGAAGGTGGAAAAGGGCGATCCGGGCGTAGGGATTGGAACCTACGCTGCCGTGTTGTTCGCGCTTGGGATGCTTGATAGGCTCCGCGATCTTGCCGGCGCGAAGACCGACGAGATTGGCCTTGCGCTGGAAGAAGAGCGTCTGCCCAAGCGGATCGATCTTCGTCCCCGGCGCGTGATGAAGGCCCAACCAGAAGGCGAACAAGCGAGGCCGTAAATGGATCAGCAAATCTTTGTCTACGTTGACCTCGACAAGACGCCGCATCTGGTCGGTCGTTTGTGGCTGCAGAATCGTAAAAGAGTCGAGAGCGCCACCTTCCGCTATGACGAAGAGTGGCTACGGAACCCTGAGCGGTTTCCCCTGGAACCGGCGCTACAGATGGACGCCGCGCCACACCACACCACGGCGGGAAAGAGCCTGATCGGCGCGATTGGCGATTCGGCTCCCGATCGCTAGGGACGAGCCTTGATGATGCGTTCCGAGGCCCGGCGCGCCAGAAACGCCGGTGAGCCGCCCCGCACGCTTTGGGAGGCCGACTACTTGCTCTTGGTCGATGACGAAACGCGGCAGGGCGCGCTGAGGTTTGCCGCGCAAGAGGGCGGACCGTTCCTGCGTGAAGTTGCGGATCATCGAACACCGCCGTTGATCGAACTCCCGGCACTGCTTGCCGCCAGCGAACATGCATACGACGAAGTAGAAACAGAGGAGGATCTCCGCGCGAGCACGCCCCTGTCGCCCAGGATCAAGCTGCGTGACAAAAGGGGTCTGAAAACCAGCCCGCCAAACCCAACAAAACATACGGCCGGATCTTCCCGATCCGGCCGTGTCATAAGGTATACCTTCTCGAACACTTGATACCCTGCCACACTTTAATCAGCGGCTCTGGTTGTTACTGTCAGTTGATGTTGTCGGCCCGACAAACGGTAAACCATTGGCGACTTGCAATTACCGATCGATGTTTGGTAGGTACTTTCGCGATTATGTATTGATCGATCTTAAGCTGCCTTCTCGCTCTCATTTCTACTTGCGCTGATCGAGAAGCGGCTATGGTCTATACAAGGTAAATGGCAGATCACCCCTCAACTTTGCAGCCTCTGTACGCCAGCTAGCCGCCTTCCTGGTTAAATTTTTGTGTTCTCAGTCACCGCGCACCGCCATGAGTGGGAATATAATACGCCAACAATCACGCTATCTGAATTTCTGGGTCCTATTGTTCATTTGAACGCGAAAGTGGATCTAGCATGTGCGCTCAGGTCTTTCATATCGAAGAACAGTTCCAGCCTGCAACTTGGACAGGTGCGCCAAGGCCTCACTTTGGCAGTCGCGATATTGTCTCAGGACTGAGGTACAACCCGAACGCCGAAGTAAATCCCCCGCGCTTTTCTTATAAAGCCTTCGCCCCTTTCTGGGGAATACGGAGCTCTACGCAAATCTTAGCCGTGGCTGCAGAACAATCATCAGGGCATTCGTGGAGAACACAAATTGCAAATGAATTCAGAAATGAGCGATTAACGAGGTTGGCAATGGACAGCATTTTCTCCCAGTGTTTATCGAGTTATCGGTACAAGCGGCAGTATAGAGGCTTGCGAGTAGCGGCGTTTCTCCTGGCGCTGATTGTCTCCACTATAGCTCTGGCACAATCGGGCGAAACTGATAGCATGTCCGCTCAACTTCCCCCCTTGCCGCCGTATTTAACCATGGTGAACGGCTGGCTGCAGACTGAGGCGGACAACGCGCGGAAGGCGCAAGCCGTCAACCAGAAGACACTGGACGCCTGCCTCGGGCTTTTGGATAAGGCACGGAGTGTCAGCAACCCGACAGCAATTGCCGCTGCCCAGCGGGCGGTGAACACCGCCGAAGAGGGCCTGCGCAAAAATAGCCTTCGCGAGCAGCGCGCCTTGAAATCCATCGCATGGGTGGAGAGGCTGCGCCAGGAACAAAACTCCTCGGCGAAGGTTGCCGGATTCATGCCTCGCATTGAAGGAACCGTGGAGATTCAATCCGCCGGCGGCGGAGCCGCGCGCCCTGTCACTGGCGATACGCCGCCGATTCTGGGACCGGGCGACACCCTGCGCACCGGCAATGACGGCCATGCTGACGTTCTACTCAACGAGGGAGGGCTTCTGAGCCTGGACTCTGGCTCGTCCCTTGTCCTTTCCGAGGCGGGCGCGGCGGTTCTTTTTAAAGGCGAAATTCGCTGCCGGGTGCGATGGATGAAGCGGATGTTCGAGGTCCGCACTCCAGAAGCTGTAATAGCCGACCGGGGTACACAGTTCGTGGTGCGCGAGATTCCTGGCAAACCATCATCAGTTGTCGTCATTGAAGGGACGGTCGCTTTTAGCGACATCAAGGGCCAAAAAACAGTTCTTGTGGGAGCGGGTCAGCAATCTTATCTTTTGCCTGACGGAACCCCTGCGGAACCAACGAAAGCTAATTTGCAGGGGATGAACAAATGGTGGGAAGAATAAGTCATCTTGCATTTGCCATTCTTGGTTTAGCCCTAACTTTGGGCACAGTTGCATCGCGCGCGCAGAGCTTTGTGATTGATTGTCGCGGAACCGTGCAGTCTCTTGCCGTGACCAACCCTGAGATACACTGCACTTGCACGTGCGACACTTGTCATCCCAAGTGCTCGCAAAACTCGAGTGCTTCACAAGGCTCCAGCACTTCATCGAGCAGTTCGCACGCACCGAGCCTCACTCCGGGACAATCGGCTACGGTCCAGGTGTTTGGCAGCCTCCTCGATTCACTCGTCAATTCCATTCTCTCCACCAAAAAACCTGACACGGCTCAGCCAGACACCTCTCAGATTGAGCAACAAATTGCCGATGAACAGGCTAAACAGAAACAGGAGCAGGCTATAGCACTCGCCGAGTGGCATGCGCAGCAGAACAAGGCCGCAAAAAATTACCAGCTGGAGCAAGAACAACGGCTGCATCTGGGGGACGCCTTGCTCAAGGAGATGCACAGCGGGGAGAATTCCACTTCCGACGAATCGCCTAAAGGAAAGCTTGGGGGCTTTAGATGGGATACGCCGGCAAGCGGGATGGTTGGTTCCACTTCGCTGAGCGCCGGGCGCTATGACACCTCCGGCTTGAAATCCGTGCAACGGCTTGCCTGCGCAGCAGACTTCTCGAAGAAGGCTCAAGCCGTTCAGGACTCCAATCCTGAACAGGCTAGGTTCTTCAATGAGCAGGCGGACAGGGTCACTGCTGGCGAAGCCGTAGAGGTGGCATGCACTTTCGCGCCAATGCCCGCGGTTCCCGAGCCTGTCCTCAGCGCGCAGATGCTTCAGACGGAGAAGAACATCCAGACGGTGCAGTTAGATATCAAAGAGCTTCAGGGCATTGAAATCAAGGTTCAGAAGGTACAGACTGACAAATCCGCCGTGCAGGAGAAGGTCCAGCAAGCCGAAGCGGCTCGTCAACAGGCGGACGCGGATAAGGCAAGCGCGAAGCCCGATGATGCGGGCCTGATGGCTGAAATCATGCGCCGCCAGGATGAAGCTCAGGCTCAGCTCGACGACGCCAATCAGAAGCTGAAGGCTTTGTCCGATCAGGAGCAAGAACTCTCCCAGCGCAAAGACGCAATCCACCAGGAACTCCAGCAAATTAAGCAGCAGAATAGCAGCGGCGAGACGGAAGCGCCTCACTAGCTCCGGCGCTGCAATGAGCCAACGCCGGCTCTTCCTATCCAACCAGATTCGTCTTTGAAAGTGGAGAAGTGATGACAAAGTTTTGTATGCGCGGCTTGATTCTACTGGGAGGAATGGTCCTCTTTCTATCACAGGGCGGCTTCGCCCAAGCTCCCCCGGCCTCGCCTCGTTCGCGTTATGCAAATGCGGAAGCGAACCGTGTGCAGGGCCTCGCCCAGGCGCCCCCGTCCCCGAATCCGTCCACTTCCGACGCGGTCACCGCCGCGCCGGCCGAGATCGCCAATTATCCGACTCTCGTCTCGTCCTACATCCGTCAAGCGATGGCTGAGATCAATGAGAATAAGTCGGATGAAGCCATCGTCGCAGCCAGTCATGCATTGGCAATCCAATACACCCAACAGACTGGAGTCGAAGATTTCCGTCCGCTTGCATATTTTGCGCTGACGATCGCTTACGCCAACAAAGGCGATATTGCGAGCGCTCTTTCACAGGCGGATGCCGGTCTCAGCCGGTACCCAGGGAGCCCTGTCTTGAACTATGCAAAGGGACAAGTGCTGATCGCGAGCGGGCAATACTCTCGCGCCAGCGAAATGTTGTTGCCTGCCTTTGCTTCCGTGACGCACACCATCGATATGAAGGCCTTCACTGCATGGGGATATGCGTGGGACGATTCGGACTCCAAACTAGGCCGCACCCTGGTTGTTAGCCAGTACTATGCGGGCCAGTACCCGCAGGCTTTGGAGAGCGCCGAGCAACTGGTTGCGCTACACGATCAGGGGAAGGTGTGCGTCAATCCTGAACTTATTCCGGGAACAAAAGAACAATGCTATGAAATGTCCAACCAGCGCCTTAGTAGCATTGATGGCCACGATGTCTCCGATTTGCCTGACAATAGTTACGCAGTCCAACACTTGCTCAAGGGGCCAGTCGGCTCGGTTGCCGAGATTTATGGTTGGAGTAAAGATCATAGGCTTCAGATCGTCCGCCTGGCTGTGCCATTAGCGAAGGACGCCGCGGAGGATTTTGGCCTGCTCGCTCTCGCGCTCAACGCGAACGGAGATCGTGAGCGGGCCATCGAAGTGGCCCAGAAAGCGATCGGTCTTGATTCTGGCAGTTTCTTGGCTGAACTTTCCTATGGTGTCGTCCTGGAAGACAGCAAACGCCTGGACGAAGCCTTGAAAGCGTTGGATACTCCCACAACTTCCTCTTCAAATCCGATTATGGAGGCCCGCCGGCAGGCCCTTCTGCAGATCCATCGCGCCGTTCTCTATGCCCGGAAGGGTGATATGGACAAGGCTCAAGAGATTTATCTCGCCGCTGCCAGCCATATCGACCCCAACTGCCTGCCCATGGTGAAAGAAAAAGATGCGTTCCTGGCGCTGGTTCAGCCCATGGTGAATGCCCACCTGACAAATGCTAAGCAGTTGGACGCCCAGGGAAAGTATGCCGAGAGCTTGCCGGAATATGCCCAGGCGCTCAGCTTTGCCGCTAACGAGCAGGAGGCTTCCACGCTGCGCGCCGCGATGTTTGCGGCCTCCGGCAAAATGCCGACACCTCCCGAGATGCCGGATGACGCTCACCGTCACATAGTGAGCGGAGAACTGATGTTGAAGGATGGCCAGATCGATCACGCGTTAGTGGAGTTCAACGAAGCGCTGCGCATAGCGCCCTACATGCCCATGCTCTACAAAAACACGGCACTGATCTACGCAGCACTGAAGCAATACGACCAGGCCATCCTCCAAATGCACCTCTACCTGACAGCTGCCCCCGAAGCCCCAGACGCCCGAACCGCGCAAGATCAGATCACCAAGTGGGAGCTTCAATATGAGATGGGTGGAAAGCGGTAAGGACGATTGCTCTTCGTATCCAACCAAATTCGTCTTTTGAAAGTGTGAGACGTGATGACAAAGTTTTGTATGCGCAGCCTGGTTCTTCTGGGAGCGATGGTCTTCTTTCTACCGCAGGGCGGATTCGCCCAGGCGCCCCCTTCCGCCGAGGTCAGCGCCGCGCAGGCCGAGATCGCCCAAAATCCAAATTTCTTCTCGTCCTACATAAAGCTAGCGAACGCTGAGAACGATGCGAATCACCCGGATGAAGCCATTGCCGCAGCCAGTCACGCATTGGCAATGCCATACACGGAAAGGACTGGAGTTCATGACGTCCGTCCGATTGCCTATTATGCGTTGGCGTTCGCTTACACACAAAAAGGTGATTTTGCTACTGCTCTTTCACAGGTGGATGCCGGACTCAGCCGCTACCCTGGGAGCCCTCTATTGAGCGATGAAAAGGGAAGACTGCTGCTCACGAGCGGGCAATACTCGCGCGCCAGCGAAGTGTTGTTACCGGCATTTCTTTCCGTGACCCACTTCAGTGATCCAAAGGCCGTCGCTGCATGGGGGTATGTGTGGAATGATCCTGATTTAACTTTAGGCTACTATCTGGTTCTTAGTCAGTACTATGCGGGGCAATATCCGCAAGCTTTGGAGAGCGCTCGGCAACTTGTTGCTCTGCACGACTTGGGGAGTGTGTGCGTCAATCCTGAATTTATTCCGGAGATAAATAAACAGTGCACTGAATTAGTGAGGAATATCGTTAGCATTGATGGCCACGATGTGGTCCATTTGCGTGACAGTTTTTACGCAGTCAAACCACTTCTCACGGGGCCGGTGGGCTCGGTTGCGGAGGTTACTTATATGTACAGCGGGAAAATAGTTAAAATGAAGATGGTCCGCCAGGCTGTGCCGTTGACGCAGGACGACGCGCATGATTTTGCCCTGCTCGCCCTCGCGCTCAACGCGAACGGAGATCGGGTGCAGGCCTTCGCCATGGCCCGGAAAGCGATCGGCCTCAATCCCAACGACTTCTGGGCTGAATTTTCTTATGGCCTCGTTCTGGAAGACAGCAACCGCCCGAATGAAGCATTGAAGGCGCTGGAGATACTGAGGCCTATCGCAACCAGTGTCAATACACCGATGATGGAGGCCCTTCGGCAGATTCATCGCGCCGTTCTCTATGCCCGGAAGGGCGATATGGCCAAGGCGCAAGAGATTTATCTCGCTGCTGCCGATCACATCGACCCCAACTGCCTGCCCGCAGTGAAAGAAAAGGCCGCGTTCCTGGCGCCGGTCATGCCCATGGTGAATGCTCATCTGGCAATGGCCAAGCAGTTGGACGCTCAAGGAAAGTACGCCGAGAGCTTGCCGGAATACGCCCAGGCGCTCGACTTTGCCGCCAACGAGCAGGAGGCCTCCACGCTGCGCGCCGCGATGTTTGCCGCCTCCGCCAAAATGCCGACCCCTCCCGAGATGCCGGAGGACGCTCACCGTCACGTGGTTCGCGGAGAGCTGATGCTGAAAGATGGAAATTTTGATCGCGCATTAGCGGAATTCAACGAGGCTCTGCGCATAGCGCCCTACATGCCCATGCTCTACAAAAACACGGCGTTGATATACGGAGAACTGAAGCAATATGACCAGGCCATTCGCCAAATGCACCTCTACCTGACCGCTGCGCCTGAAGCTCCAGACGCCCGCGCTGCTAAGGATGAGATCACTAAGTGGGAGATGCGACTTGAGATGGAAGAAAAGCGGTAAGGCAGTGTCGAAGCCTACCAATCAAGGATCTGCCAGAAATGGTAAGGAACCAAATTGAAAGACATGAGGCGTATTACGATGGCCAAGAATTTGAAGTGGACGAGCCATCGCTGCAGCGCTTCACATAGTTCCCGCTCTTAACACTCAAGAAAGGAAGTTAACCATGCGTTACTTAGTAGCAATTCTGGAGGCCCTTCTGGCATTGGGATTCCTCGCAACCGTATTGTCGCAACTCATAAGCGGAAAGTTTGGCGCCGTCAATCTCGCATCTGACTTGATTCTGGTTGCCTTGGGCTTGTGGCTTGCGAGAAAGGCGATTGCGAATTTCAGGCCAAACCTGGATTAGGCCAAGCATAGATGGTGGGATCGCGTCCCTTTAGCCGAGTGCTTTCAAAGAGAACTCCGGCGTTTGGCTTACACAATGGGTGCATTGCAAGGAGTACCGGTAGTACTGGCTAGGGACCTGTGTGGATATCTTCTTGGCGTCCAAGGAGAGTGCCTTAGAACAAGGCGTTCCAACGATGCTATGAATGATACTTCAATGCCCCAATTGATGTCCTATGTCTCAGCCGTGCTTGCCTGGCAACGAGGGCTCGGTAACCGCAAACGCTGCTTGCGCCAGAAACATGATTGAGCTGTGTTTCGAGTGTAGTAATAAGCACTGTGATCTGGAAGGTGTCACTAAACGTATACCTTATGACACGGCCGGATCGGGAAGATCCGGCCGTTTATTTTGTGGGGTTTGACGGGCTGGTTTTCAGACCCCTTTTGTCACGCAGCTTGATCCTGGGCGGCAGGGGCGTGCTCGCGCAGCACGCGTTGTACGGTGGTTGCCGAGATGCGATGGCCTTTGGCGATCTGGCGCAGGCTCTGGCCATGCTGGCGGTCTCGCTGGATGGCGGCATGGTCGACTTGCAACGGATTGCGGCCGATGGGCCGGCCTTCAAGGCGGGCCCGCCTCATGCCGCTTTAGACTCGTTCAATGATCAGATTGCGCTCCAGTTCAGCAATAGCGCCGATGATGACCACTACGGCCCGGCCCAGTGGCCCGGCCGTGTCGATGTTTTCCCTGAACGAGACATACTCGATTTTCAGCCGGCTCAATTCGTCCAGGACATCGAGGAAATGCTTGATCGACCGGGCGATCCGGTCCGAAGCTCAGAGGAGCACGACGTCGAAGCGGCCGCGGCGGGCGTCGGCCATCATCTGATCCAGCCCTGGCCGGCGCGCCTTCGTGCCGCTGATCTTGTCCACATACTCTTGCACGATTTCAAGGCCGCGCGCTTCACTTGCGCCGCCCTTTCGGCTTCGGAGATGAGTACTTCGTGACGTAAGTCTGGATGAACTCCAGCAGCACGTCGGTCATGTTCTGCCCCTGGGCAGCAGTAACCGACTTGAAGCTGTTGTGGAGTTCGACGGGTACGTTCAGGTTCATGCGTTTCACCTTCTCTTCTTCGACCTTGTTGATCTTCCTCTCCTCCTTCCGCGGAGATGAGTTTATCTGGTTATGAGTACCGGGCGCCAGGGCCCCGGGAGACCCTGGCCGGCACGGCTATTTTTCCCAGGCTCCTGCGTAGAACTGCTCGAGCAAAGCCATCCAGGGGCGGCCGAGACGGAGCGCTACCGCCATCAGGCAGACCTGCTCCCAGCTATCCGGGATCTCACCGGCCTCGATGTCCTTCCACTCCGGCAACACGCACATCACCATCCCAAGCCGCCACGCCGGTGCGCGGACGGCGCCTGCCACGCAGACTTCTCATCTATAACACCCTGTCATTTTTCCAACACATATCTTGATCTTCCCGAGCACTTGCGTGCCAACAGTGCGCCCCATGCTGGCAACAGCCGCCTCTCGCCCGAAAAGCAGAGATACTCGCTGCATACGTAACCCGCACGTAAACCGTGCGCATTTCGATCGGTCGCAACCCGGACGTTGGGACTCCGAAGTATCAGTGCACTGGGTTCAACATTGCATTTTCAGTATCGTAAAGTGCAAAAGTATAGAATGGTCTGCAAATGGCACCAGATTCTTACTGGGCGCATTCTACGCAGAACTCGACGCCTGATTCAAATTCGAGAGCCGGGTGGCAGCTACTGTCTATTCATTTGGAAGCTGTAGCAAGGATTGCGAGCGAACTGGCTTCGGCCGCCCGTCCGCTCGACGGCAACCTTGCCAATCTCGCTGGTATCTCCGGACTACTACATGACTTTGGCAAGTATCAAGACTGTTTCCAACAGATGCTGCGAACCGGCCAAGGGCGCTGTCAACATGCTATCCACGGAGCGATGCTCGCCTACTTTGGGCTGGAGGGCGCGGCGCGAAAGCCTGGATTGAACACTGTTATGGCAGCCATTGCAGGCCATCATGCCGGACTTGCAGATTGGAGTGACTATTCCAAGAAGCTCAATGAACAGATATATCGCCGTCAGGCTGAGAAGATTCGAGCGCGGGCTTCGGCGGACTGCAAGGAATTTGAGAGTCTTGTCTCTGGATTGAGTAATCAACAGGATGCTTTCCCGGGCGCGACGAAGGCCAAGCTGGATCTGTTCATTCGAGTGATCTTCAGTTGTCTCGTGGATGCTGACCGGTTGAACTCTGGAGGACGTGCTCCGCTGCAAGACGACTTACGTGCCGATGAACGGCTTCAAACGTTGCTGAAACACGTCGCCGAGTTGCAAAGAGATTCGTCCGAAGGACGAGTCAAGCAGATGCGCGCGAGTGTACTGGAGGACTGCCTGGATGCAGCCTCTTCTCAGCAAAAGCTCTTCTCGCTCTCGGTGCCCACAGGCGGCGGCAAGACGCTGGCAGCGATGGCCTTCGCTCTGCAGCGTGCAGCACTCTATCCAGAACGATTCCGGCGGGTCATCGTAGTCATTCCTTACCTCTCGATCATCGAACAGAACGCGGAGGTGTATGCGCGAGTCTTTGGGCAAGACGCAGTGCTGGAGCATCACTCGGGTAGCATTCAGAAGCTATCAAAACACGACGAGGATCACTTCATCCCCACATCCAATAAGGACGATCAAGAGGAAATGAAATTCCAGGAAAGCGGCTTGCGCCCGGAGACCGAAAATTGGGATGCCCCGTTGATTGTGACCACATCAGTTCGGTTCTTCGAAAGTCTGTTTTCAAATCGTCCATCGGACTTGCGGCGCGTACATAACATCACGCGCTCTATTGTGATTCTTGACGAGGTCCAGACGCTGCCGCGCAGGTTGCTGGGGCCGCTGCTGGACATGATGAAGGAATTGGCCGAGGACTGGGACACGAACTTTGTCTTCTCGACGGCAACGCAACCGGCCTTCGAGCGGAAGCCCGGACCAAAGAAAGACTTGCGCTGGGAACCGGGAACGCTGACTGAGATTATTTGTAATCCGGCATTGCTGCGCGAAACGTTGAAGCGCGTGGAGATCAGTTGGGAGATTCAACCGGAGCAGGCCGTGGGCTGGCCGGCAGTTGCCGAGCGCATGATGGCCGAGCGGCAGTGCCTTGCTATCGTGAATCTGCGCGACCACGCCAGCCAACTCTATGCGGAGGCGATGCGAGTTGCCGAGTTTGAGGGCGAGGATACGTGCGGAGTCTTTCATCTCTCTACGCGAATGTGCGCGGCGCATCGGCTGAGAGTGCTGGACAAGATTCGCAAGAAGCTGACTGCAGGCGAGTCGTGCCATGTGGTATCGACGCAACTGGTCGAGGCGGGCGTGGATGTGGACTTCCCATTGGTGCTGCGCGCGCTGGCCCCGCTCGATTCCATCGTCCAGGCCGCCGGGCGCGCTGACCGCGAGGGAAAACTGACAGCGGCGCTGGGCCGGCCCGGTGGAAAGGTCGTGGTCTTTCTTCCCGAAGATCACAAGCTGCCACCGAATGAGTATAAAGAGGCAACTGGGATCACTGAAGCAATAGCGAAACAGGAATTAGAGGACGGTAAGAGTGTTCAGGTGGATTCAGCGGACGCCATCCGGCTCTACTTCGAGCGCTATTACGGGGGAAGTGGAACGGACCTCGGAGAAAATCTGTTGGAGTTGCGCCATCAACTGAGCTTTGCTTCGCTCGCCCAGGAGTTCGAAATGATCTCCAGTCGCACGCGGGACGTTTTTGTCCCGGACGACGAAGAGGCTCGGAAGGCACTCGAAGAACTGCGTTCGGCGGGGATACTGACGCAGTCGTTACGGCGAGTCTTGCAGCGTCACATCGTTGGACTCAGCCCCTCGGAGTTCGAGAAAGCTAGGGGTGTCATCCAGCAGGTTCCGACTATAGCACGAGACGAGATTTTTGTCGCTACTTCCTACGATAGGCAATTTGGACTGATCTTCAATCCTGGGCCGGAACAGTTTGTACTGTAATCTGAATTTTTCATAAATGTAGTTGCAAACTATATACCTCGACGATCCGATTTAATTTTGACGAATAGAATACCAGCGTCAGTGATTCTGAAATATCCTCGTCGTGAATTACTTACTGATGCAAGGAGTTATCCTCCATGTTCATTCCAAGTGTCCGAGTCCGAGTCTCGGGAGAGTTTGCGTGTTTCACGCGGCCAGAGGCCAAGGTTGAACGATTCTCTTACCCTGTGATGACGCCCTCGGCGGCGCGCAACATTTTGGACGCCATCTGCTGGCGCCCTCAGATGCGCTGGATCGTCACCAGCATTACCGTGCTGAAGCCAATCCGCCTGATGAGCGTTCTGCGCAACGAAGTGCAAAGCAAGGTATCGCCGGTGGCCATCAAGAAATGGATGCGCGATAGCTCGACTTTTGAGCCGCTCATCGCCGGAGCTGGCAACGGCACCGACGGTACGCCGCGCAATACCACGCTGTTGCGCGATGTCGCCTATTGGATTGACGCGTATCCGCACGTTTTTGACGCCGGGAGTGACGAGACAGGCCCCAATACTCCAGAGAAGTATGTGGCGATGCTGAATCGGCGCGTTGAAAAGGGGCAATGCTTCCAGCGGCCTTATCTTGGTTGCCGCGAGTTTGCCGCTGAGTTTGGCCCTCCGCGCGAGGATGATCGGCCGATTGAAGACTCGATGGAGATCGGCCGGATGCTCTATGACATTGCCTTTCTTGCGGACGGAAACCGCGCCGCATTCTTCGAGGCGCGCCTGAAGGGCGGCGTGATGGAGACTGTGCCGGAGACGGTTCTGGTTGACGCGGACCGGCGGCAGGAGGTGCTCGAATGCTCGTACAGGCGCTAGCCGAATACGCGGACCACTTTCTGGCTAATGAGTTGAACGATGCGGCCTGGGAGATGAAACCCGTGCGGGAACCATGGATTTTGGAAATCTCTAAACAAGGCACATTCCTGGGTGCGACTCCGCGCACCATGACGAAAATGCTCGGCAAGAAGCAGGTGCAGGTTCCCGTGCAGATGCGTGTTCCGCGCTCGCCGGTAAACCGCAACAGCGGTGAGCATCCTTTGCTGGGAACCGATGACATTGCCTACGTTCTCGGCGTAGGTCCGTGGACGCCCGACAAGAAAGGCGACATAGAAAAGGCCGAAAAACACCACGAAGCCTTTGTCTCTCTCATTGGCAAAGCCGCGGCAGATACTGGAGATGCCGCACTTGCATCCTGCGTTCTCTTCTATGCCAATGAGGAAGAGGTGGAACGAGCGCGCAATGCCTTGCGAGAGGCAAAGCCCGGTACCCTTGTTGCTCTTTCTGTGGGTGAACCGCTAGTGCAACTGGAATCCATTCAGCAGTTCTGGCGCGATCAGTACCACCGTGAGTTTTCTGAGCGCCTGGTGGGCAACGACGGCGAGTGCATGATCTCTGGAAAGTTTGGCCCCATCGCGCCTACGCATGAAAAAATAAAGGGCCTGTCGAGCCTCGGAGGGCAGGCCTCGGGCGTCGCGCTGATGTCCTTTGATAAGGAAGCCTTCTGTTCGTACGGTTGGGAACAGAACCGCAACAGCCCCGTCTCGCCGGACCGCGCGCTGGCCTATGTGTTGGCTTTCAACGATCTGCTCAAGCAAGACAAGGGAAGACGCAAGGACATTGCGGGGGTTGGATTCCTTTATTGGCTCAAGAATCCTGCAGACCTCAATGTGATCGATGTGTTGGACACGGCTGATCCCGCGCAGGTGAAGAAACTTCTTAGCTTCGATCCTGCCGCGGAAGTCGATACAAACCGCTTCTACATGGTTGCCGTCTCCGGCAATGGTGGACGGCTGCGTGTACATCACTGGGCGGACCTTGCACTCACGCTGGTAAAAGAGAATCTCAAGAACTGGCATCTGCAATTGCGGGTCGAGTATCCACTCTATGAGGGGGAAGCGCCGAATCCAGCGCGCCTCTGGCAATTGCTTTACGCGTTGGACCGCGACGGCGAACCTGATGAGCACACCGTGCTGGCATTGCTGCGCCGGGGCATTGAAGGCCTTCCTCTAGGCTACCCAGTGCTTTCGACGGCGCTCACGCGCCTGCGCCATCCAGGCGGAAATGACTTAAAAGAAAAGGCCGGTGACAAGAAGAACGACCCCATGTCACTGGCCCGGCTGCGCGTACCCATCGGCCTGATTCGCATGTGCATCAACGATCTGTTCCAACAGCAGAAAGGAATGAAAGAAATGAGTGAAGGACTTGACACTAGCTGCACGATTCCTGCCTACATCTGTGGGCGGATGATGGCGGAGTTTGAGAGCCTACAACGCTCATCGAGCGCGAGCGATGTGAATTCATCTGTCCTGGATCGCTACTTTGCCTTGGCGTCGACGTACCCTGCCGTTGCCTTCCCGAAGATCGAGAGCCTGGGGCAAAAGCACCTGCGCAAGCTTCGCAGGGACAACCCACCTGCCGCATATGCTATTGATGCGCGGCTCCAGGAGTTGCACAATCTGCTGCAACCCAACACCAGTGGCGCCTTTCCATCCAAGCTCGGCATCGAAGGCCAGGGCCTCTTCGCCCTCGGCTACTACCACCAAAAGGCCCGTTCCCGCATTCAAGCGCAAGATCGCAAGCAAGCCAATGATGCCGCCAACGAATCCCATAACGAATCCACCGAACAGGAGAGCTAGTGATGAGCACGATTGAAAACCGCTACGACTTCGTCTATTTGTTTGACTGCCAGGACGGCAACCCGAACGGGGATCCGGACTCCGACAACAGCCCGCGCTTTGACCCGGAGACGTTTCAGGGACTCGTCTCCGACGTTTGTTTGAAGCGCAAAGTGCGGGACTACGTATCTCAGGCAGTTGCCGCAGGCTCGATTCCGCCGGAGGGACACAATATCTACGTCCTAAGCGGCGCTACGTTGGAATTGCAACAGAGCGAAGCGTATAAGGCACTCAATATAGCCTGGAAAGACACAAAGTCCAACAAGGGCGACATTCCAGCAGCCGCAGAGTGGATGTGCAAGAACTTTTTCGACGTGCGCACATTCGGAGCAGTCATGAGTACGGATAAATTTAACTGCGGCCAAGTACGAGGTCCGCTTCAAATCACATTTGCACGCTCAGTAGACCGGATTTTGCCGGTCGAACACGGAATCAGCCGTGTGGCTTACACCAAGGAAGAAAAAACCAAGGAATCGAAAGGAAGCACGGAATTGGGGCGTAAGTACACGATTCCTTATGGGCTCTATGTGGCCCATGGCTATCTCAATCCTTACTTTGCTCAAAAGACCGGCTTCAACGACGATGATCTCAAGCTCTTGTGGAAGGCACTTGCGAACTTGTTTGAGTTGGACCGCTCCGCTGCGCGGGGCACCATGGCCGCGCGCGGGCTTTACATCTTCAAGCACGAGAGCAAGCTTGGCAATGCGCAAGCGCAACGGCTCTTCGAGTCCATCAAGGTCGAGAAGAAACCAGACGTTGAAAGTCCGCGCGCTTTCACGGACTACACCGTTGTACCTCCCGATCCCAGTTCGCTGCCGGAAGGCATCACACTCATCAACGGTCTGGCATAGGCCGTCACAAGCAAGGCGGAACACTATGTACACAGAAGAGGATCTCCTCCCGCTCTCCGGTCTCCAGCATCTCGCCTTCTGCGAACGGCGCTGGGCGCTGATTCACCTGGAGCGGCAGTGGGAGGAGAACCTCTTCACCGCCGAAGGCAAACTTCTCCACGAAAAGGCTCACTCGGCCGAAATTGAATCCCGTCCCGGTGTTCTGGTCCGGCGAACTCTTCCGTTGCGGTCCTTTCGCCTCGGCATCTCCGGGCAAGCCGACATTGTCGAGTTTCTGCCCTGCGAAGTTGCGGAACCGGGCGTTCCGATGCCGCGTCGCAAAGGGCTCTGGAAGCCGTATCCGGTGGAGTACAAGCGAACCCGCGACCAGCATGGCAGCGTGGCCTATCGAATTCAACTTTGTGCTCAGGCGCTTTGCCTGGAAGAGATGTTGCAAGTTCCCGTTCCTGCTGGGGCCGTCTTCGACGGCAAAGCAAAGCGCCGCGAAGTGGTGCTATTTGACGAGCCGCTTCGTCAAGAGGTCGAACACTTAGCCGCCCGCATGCACCAGATTCTTCAGTCTGGAAAAACGCCGCCAGCCGTCTATGCAAAAAAGTGTGAAGGCTGCTCCATGAAACCTGTCTGCCTGCCCTCGGTTGTCGAGTCGGCCAGCGCTTACCGCTATCTGACCCGCGCGGTGGAAGCCAATCTCAAACAATTGTCTACCGTCCAAGCCCGTCAAGATGAGGACCAGTCCCAATGAGAAAGCTCCTCAACACGTTGTATGTCACGATCCCGAATGCCTATCTCAGCAAGGATGGAGAAACCGTCCTCGTTCGCGTCGAGCATGAAACCCTTCTTCGCGTGCCAATTCACACACTTGAGGGAATCGTCTGCGTAGGAGTGGTTTCGATGAGTCCTCCCCTGATGGGATTCTGCGCCGAGCATAACGTCGGCGTGAGTTTTCTCAGCGAACACGGCCGCTTTCTTGCGCGCATCCAGGGACCGATCCACGGCAACGTCCTGCTGCGCCGGGAGCAGTACCGGCGCGCCGACAGTGACGCTGAATCCGCCTCCATCGCAAAATCTATTTTGTTGGCAAAGATCGCTAACAGCCGGACTTCGCTCTTGCGTGCTGGCCGTGAGCATTCTTCGGAGACTCTTGATCGTGCCTCTACGCAACTTGGCCAATCACTACGTCTGCTCGCCTCTTCACCTTCTCTCGATGGTTTGCGTGGAGTTGAAGGAGACGCCGCGCAGACGTATTTCGGCGTCTTTGACGAACTCATCCTGCACCAGAAAGAGGAGTTTTTCTTTCATGGGCGGAGCCGCCGTCCCCCATTTGACAATGTCAACGCATTGCTCTCCTTCCTTTATGTCTTGTTGGCGCACGATATTGCCTCTGCTTTGGAAACAACCGGCCTCGACCCCGCTGTTGGATTTCTGCATCGCGACCGTCCCGGTCGAGCCGGCCTTGCTCTCGACCTCATGGAGGAGCTGCGCCCGGTACTGGCCGACAGGCTTGCACTTACCCTCATCAACCGCCGTCAGGTAACCGGAGATGGTTTTTCCCGCGCCGAATCTGGCGGGGTAACAATGAACGACGCCACACGCAAAGAAGTTCTGGTAGCGTGGCAGTTGCGCAAGCAGGAAGAGGTACTCCATCCATTTCTGAACGAACGCATCCCTTTTGGCCTGGTTCCCTACGCACAGGCTCTTCTGCTGGCGCGTCACCTGCGCGGCGACCTCGACGCCTACCCTTCCTTCATCTGGAGATGACAAAGCATGATGGTGCTTGTAACTTACGACATGGGTACGCAGTCCGAGGACGGAAAGCGCCGCCTGCGGCAAATCGCCAAACTATGTCAGAATCATGGTCAGCGGGTGCAGTTCTCGGTCTTCGAGTGTCTGCTTGAACCTGCCCTGTGGGTTGAGTTTCGCGCCAAGCTCCTCGCGATCATCGACCCTTCCATCGATAGCCTCCGTTTCTACTTCCTGGGGGCCAACTGGCAGAGGCGTGTGGAGCACGCTGGAGCCAAGCCCAGCTATAACCCGGAAGGACCCCTGATTCTTTAGCGCGGACCACAAGCGAACAGCCCCTCTCCGGGAGGTTCGCGCTCGTTTTATCTCGTTCATTCAATATGTATTACGCGTCAATGCTGATTTTCGTGGCGTTCCTCACATCTATTTTTGACAGAGTTCGCGCAATGGACGGGCTAGGATGCTGAAACTAAAACTGCTACAGTAGAGCCGTCGCGCCCCACGCAGGGCGCGTGGATTGAAACACCACGTTCGACATCGAGTTCGCGTTCCTGGACGTCGCGCCCCACGCAGGGCGCGTGGATTGAAACAACGCCGCGCTTGCCTTCCGCCACACCGATGCCGTCGCGCCCCACGCAGGGCGCGTGGATTGAAACCAGGAGGCCCAAGAGAAGACGCACGCGGGCGAGTGTCGCGCCCCACGCAGGGCGCGTGGATTGAAACCAGATAACTTTCCTTTCATGGCCAGTGCTCCGCGTCGCGCCCCACGCAGGGCGCGTGGATTGAAACACTGAGCATCTGAACGGTCCAACCGGCGCTACGACGTCGCGCCCCACGCAGGGCGCGTGGATTGAAACAGCGACGACGCCGCATGGAAGAAATGCCTGGACGTCGCGCCCCACGCAGGGCGCGTGGATTGAAACAGTACAAGAACAGCCAGCAAGGCGAGATGATCGCCGTCGCGCCCCACGCAGGGCGCGTGGATTGAAACACCACGTTCGACATCGAGTTCGCGTTCCTGGACGTCGCGCCCCACGCAGGGCGCGTGGATTGAAACATAAGTGGTGGTCTTCGTTGTGCCGTCAGCTACCGTCGCGCCCCACGCAGGGCGCGTGGATTGAAACTATCTCTGCTCTTTCGACACGGACGACGGCGAATGTCGCGCCCCACGCAGGGCGCGTGGATTGAAACAACCTGGATGCGAACATAGTCGGCGGCGCTGGGTGTCGCGCCCCACGCAGGGCGCGTGGATTGAAACAAGACGGTTGAGGAAGGTGGCAAGGGAGGCGGCGGTCGCGCCCCACGCAGGGCGCGTGGATTGAAACAAGGTCATGCTCTCCGATGCTACAAACGAAGCCGCGGTCGCGCCCCACGCAGGGCGCGTGGATTGAAACATATTGAGTGCCCCGCGTGTGAAGCCGCACGCCTAGTCGCGCCCCACGCAGGGCGCGTGGATTGAAACACCAGCGAAAGCACCGAGGGCGCCGCTGACGAGGGTCGCGCCCCACGCAGGGCGCGTGGATTGAAACCGTCGCGCTGTTGCACGTCAGCACGCCGCCCGTTGTCGCGCCCCACGCAGGGCGCGTGGATTGAAACCGCGCCAGCGGTTGAAACGCTCGACAGAACACCGTCGCGCCCCACGCAGGGCGCGTGGATTGAAACACTGTAATACCTGAGATCGAAACGTTATAACCTGTCGCGCCCCACGCAGGGCGCGTGGATTGAAACCAGACGGTCCCCGGCACGACTGGCCCGGCGGCAACGTCGCGCCCCACGCAGGGCGCGTGGATTGAAACACGGTAAGCGCTGACCCGGTGATTGTCGCCACGGTGGTCGCGCCCCACGCAGGGCGCGTGGATTGAAACTTCGATTCAGCCAGTGAGGATCTGGGCTTTTTCAGTCGCGCCCCACGCAGGGCGCGTGGATTGAAACACTTCGGGATAGTTGCGCTGGATGGCCATGAGGAGTCGCGCCCCACGCAGGGCGCGTGGATTGAAACTAGAAGGGTCGCGTAGCGGCTCGCTGCCCTCGGGGTCGCGCCCCACGCAGGGCGCGTGGATTGAAACCGCTATGCAGCGCGGGCAATATCGCTGGATTCCAGTCGCGCCCCACGCAGGGCGCGTGGATTGAAACTAGGCCGTCCGGCCTGGAGGGATTTAGACCCCCTGTCGCGCCCCACGCAGGGCGCGTGGATTGAAACTACTTATGGCCGCGAACCGAATTCATGCCGATCTGCGGTCGCGCCCCACGCAGGGCGCGTGGATTGAAACTGCTTGCCTCTGACGTGCGCGATGCGGAGCTTGCCGTCGCGCCCCACGCAGGGCGCGTGGATTGAAACATAAAGTGCATTGAAAAGTTTGCGCGGGATGGCGGTCGCGCCCCACGCAGGGCGCGTGGATTGAAACCAGATCAGCCACCGGGCCCGCAGCCGTCGGCGCGGGTCGCGCCCCACGCAGGGCGCGTGGATTGAAACTGGCCAGGGCTCACCTTTTCCCTCGAAACTTTCGTCGCGCCCCACGCAGGGCGCGTGGATTGAAACTGGGTCGAGGTGCCGATCTCCATGCCAATCTCTGTCGCGCCCCACGCAGGGCGCGTGGATTGAAACTCGTTAATGCCGTTGGGAAACGACTCGGGATGCAGGTCGCGCCCCACGCAGGGCGCGTGGATTGAAACCGCGCCGATATCATGAGTAATGATGGCCATGATCGTCGCGCCCCACGCAGGGCGCGTGGATTGAAACAGTATCTGTTCAAACATTGGTTATTTCCTCTTATGTCGCGCCCCACGCAGGGCGCGTGGATTGAAACTTTATCGCCGCTCAGACGGGCGCGCTGATCTTCGTCGCGCCCCACGCAGGGCGCGTGGATTGAAACTACTGGCCTCGCTTTTCGGTAGCACGGTGCAGGAGTCGCGCCCCACGCAGGGCGCGTGGATTGAAACAGTAATCTTTAGTCACCAGTACGTCTCCGGAACGTCGCGCCCCACGCAGGGCGCGTGGATTGAAACAGCGCAGATTGGCTCGCAGACGGCAAGAGCGGGCGTCGCGCCCCACGCAGGGCGCGTGGATTGAAACTGGATTCAAGCCGATCTCTTCTCATATCGTTCTCCGTCGCGCCCCACGCAGGGCGCGTGGATTGAAACTGTGACCATGTACCGCTTGCTTTTCGGCTCTAATGTCGCGCCCCACGCAGGGCGCGTGGATTGAAACGATGTACAGCCGACCTACGCGCAGGCGTTTTCGGTCGCGCCCCACGCAGGGCGCGTGGATTGAAACACGGCCAATGGCATCCTCAACAAGCCCATCGCCGTCGCGCCCCACGCAGGGCGCGTGGATTGAAACAACGCCGCGCCGGCCTCTTCGCGCCTCACCGGCGGTCGCGCCCCACGCAGGGCGCGTGGATTGAAACGCAGGATGGCTCTCTCCGTTGCTCACCGCCATCAGTCGCGCCCCACGCAGGGCGCGTGGATTGAAACCTTGATGGCCACGACCCCAAGATTCGCGCAGGCCGTCGCGCCCCACGCAGGGCGCGTGGATTGAAACAGCATCGTCGTGATGGCGCCGTTCGTGACCGGGGTCGCGCCCCACGCAGGGCGCGTGGATTGAAACTCTCGATTCTGTAACCCTTTCCAGCGTTCCAGCGTCGCGCCCCACGCAGGGCGCGTGGATTGAAACCTCCCATGTGGGAGGTTTGCGCGCTGTGCGCCCCGTCGCGCCCCACGCAGGGCGCGTGGATTGAAACAAGATTGATGCTTCGATGGTGGTACGCGCCAGCATGTCGCGCCCCACGCAGGGCGCGTGGATTGAAACACTGAGCATTACATCCCTTTCTCTGGTGCGTGCCCGTCGCGCCCCACGCAGGGCGCGTGGATTGAAACCAGAGCGAGTCCTCCGCAATCGTGTCGACACTGGGGTCGCGCCCCACGCAGGGCGCGTGGATTGAAACCAGTACGCGAATTGTTGGCCGAGCTACGGTTCCCGTCGCGCCCCACGCAGGGCGCGTGGATTGAAACCCAGTATTTCGAGGCCGTTGGTGATGCGCTGTGGTCGCGCCCCACGCAGGGCGCGTGGATTGAAACAATCCAATAGTGTGCGATTTCCCCTCGGGAAAGGTCGCGCCCCACGCAGGGCGCGTGGATTGAAACATCTGCTCTCCTACGCGACGACTGTAAGTGTGCGGTCGCGCCCCACGCAGGGCGCGTGGATTGAAACAGTGTACCAGCTCCTGTGACTACGACGACGAGCGGTCGCGCCCCACGCAGGGCGCGTGGATTGAAACTTCGTGATTATTGTGGCGCATTCACATCTTCTCGTCGCGCCCCACGCAGGGCGCGTGGATTGAAACACACGATCCCGTGCGTTCCATTCTTGCTCGGCCAGTCGCGCCCCACGCAGGGCGCGTGGATTGAAACTCGTAGCAACACGCTTCGCCGTCCGCGCAGCGCAGTCGCGCCCCACGCAGGGCGCGTGGATTGAAACATCTCCGAATATCGGCGCGTGCCCCGCACCCACGGTCGCGCCCCACGCAGGGCGCGTGGATTGAAACTGTCTTGCCGGAGTGGATTTCTTCCGAGGTTTGGGTCGCGCCCCACGCAGGGCGCGTGGATTGAAACTCCGACGACGAGCCGTTGCCCGCATCGGCGCTGAGTCGCGCCCCACGCAGGGCGCGTGGATTGAAACAAAGCGTTCGGAGAGAAGTATTTGATCGGGCATGGTCGCGCCCCACGCAGGGCGCGTGGATTGAAACACCTTTCCGCTGGCCACGGCGACCATAAGCGGCGTCGCGCCCCACGCAGGGCGCGTGGATTGAAACATCGCCAACTGCGTAGCGGCCAGCGGATCAGGCACGTCGCGCCCCACGCAGGGCGCGTGGATTGAAACACCATCAGCGCCTCAGACCTGTCCACCGGCACTCGTCGCGCCCCACGCAGGGCGCGTGGATTGAAACAACGTGCTCGGCCCTGGTTACACGTGCGTGCAGCGTCGCGCCCCACGCAGGGCGCGTGGATTGAAACCGATCAAACGAGCGACGCATGGAAGACGCTCCAGTCGCGCCCCACGCAGGGCGCGTGGATTGAAACATCCAGCCTGCCCGATGCAATGGCCATCTGGACGTCGCGCCCCACGCAGGGCGCGTGGATTGAAACCTTCGACATTCAAGTTCCCGCCGCGCTGACTGCGTCGCGCCCCACGCAGGGCGCGTGGATTGAAACAATTCCACCATCACCTTCGGCAGCGGAACGATTGTCGCGCCCCACGCAGGGCGCGTGGATTGAAACTCCTGGCATTAGGCCGGCTGGATGGAACCCCACGTCGCGCCCCACGCAGGGCGCGTGGATTGAAACGAACTGAATAGGATCGACGTTGCGCGCGAGGCGGTCGCGCCCCACGCAGGGCGCGTGGATTGAAACATCCTCGGTTTTCTTCGAGGTATCCATCGCGGGTGTCGCGCCCCACGCAGGGCGCGTGGATTGAAACTTGAGCAGTGTGCGAATCTCGCTGATCTCGCCCCAGTCGCGCCCCACGCAGGGCGCGTGGATTGAAACATCGCGCCGATCTGCGTGCTAGTCGGCGGAAGGAGTCGCGCCCCACGCAGGGCGCGTGGATTGAAACTCCAAAAGTCGAGCAATCTTTCCGACGTGGCCAAGTCGCGCCCCACGCAGGGCGCGTGGATTGAAACTTCGTGCCTCGGTCGCCTTTCCGGGCATTGTAGGTCGCGCCCCACGCAGGGCGCGTGGATTGAAACTTAAAAGATGCCTGTTTGCTCGCCGACTGCCGAGGTCGCGCCCCACGCAGGGCGCGTGGATTGAAACACGTTGGCTGTGCCGGTTCCCGCCGTGTACACGGCGTCGCGCCCCACGCAGGGCGCGTGGATTGAAACTTCGCGCTTGCGTGCTCGATGGATGCACAACTGCCGTCGCGCCCCACGCAGGGCGCGTGGATTGAAACACGCAACGCGCGCTGCATGACGTTGCCTGCCGCCGTCGCGCCCCACGCAGGGCGCGTGGATTGAAACATCAATGCCAATGAGTTGGGGAGCCAGGGAAGATGTCGCGCCCCACGCAGGGCGCGTGGATTGAAACAAATAGGCTTTCCGTTCCTCTTCCGCTTTTTCCCGTCGCGCCCCACGCAGGGCGCGTGGATTGAAACAATCTCTATGGCTTATGTGCTGATGGCGAATATGGTCGCGCCCCACGCAGGGCGCGTGGATTGAAACGTATCGCGCTGGCAAGCATTTAACTCGATTCAAGTCGCGCCCCACGCAGGGCGCGTGGATTGAAACATCGCCAGTGCTGTGGCCATTCTCTCGGGTCTTCGGTCGCGCCCCACGCAGGGCGCGTGGATTGAAACCTACCGGCTGCTCTACTCAGAGTTGAGCCTTATCGTCGCGCCCCACGCAGGGCGCGTGGATTGAAACAAGCCACCCAAGCGGCGTGCGCCGAGCTGCTCGTCGCGCCCCACGCAGGGCGCGTGGATTGAAACATAGTTGAGCTATGAGACCGCGCCCTTTCATCGTCGCGCCCCACGCAGGGCGCGTGGATTGAAACACCCTTTCCGGACACAATGTCACCCTTCTGCTTTGTCGCGCCCCACGCAGGGCGCGTGGATTGAAACACCCAACTACGCGGCGCGCGGCGGCAACAGCTTCCGTCGCGCCCCACGCAGGGCGCGTGGATTGAAACCCAGGTCATAGGCCACGATTCCACTGGAGGTGCCGTCGCGCCCCACGCAGGGCGCGTGGATTGAAACTCTCGAAGATGTTTCGGGCGCCGATCAGGATGCTGTCGCGCCCCACGCAGGGCGCGTGGATTGAAACCGTCGTTGTCAATTGGAACGTAGTTGTTGGCGGCTGTCGCGCCCCACGCAGGGCGCGTGGATTGAAACAAATGGAACGGCGCTAACGATGGAAACGCGGGAAGGTCGCGCCCCACGCAGGGCGCGTGGATTGAAACTCTGAGTATCAAGTGAAGGGGCTCCGGGCCGACGCCGTCGCGCCCCACGCAGGGCGCGTGGATTGAAACTTGGCTTGCATCTGGGCCAGCAATCACGTCCCCTTGTCGCGCCCCACGCAGGGCGCGTGGATTGAAACAGGCTCTGGCTCTTCGAGCAGCTCTTCCGGTGACGTCGCGCCCCACGCAGGGCGCGTGGATTGAAACATTTGGCTGCTGAAGTGTGCGGTGAGCTTGTCGGGTCGCGCCCCACGCAGGGCGCGTGGATTGAAACAGCGTTACCAAACTCCGGACCTTTCAGCATATAGGTCGCGCCCCACGCAGGGCGCGTGGATTGAAACGGAAGCCGTCTTGTCCGGGGATTTCCCGAACATCCGTCGCGCCCCACGCAGGGCGCGTGGATTGAAACTTCAAGTTCATCGCTACCCTGATAGGCAAACGCGGATGTCGCGCCCCACGCAGGGCGCGTGGATTGAAACATGCAGAGAACGCGAAGGCGCGGGCTACGCAGATGTCGCGTCCCACGCAGGGCGCGTGGATTGAAACTTGGCTGTATGCTGATAGATCGAAGGAGGCGTGTTGAATCAACGGGGATGGAGCACATTGGTTCATGGACAATTGACTCTGGCAAATCGGAGTTGCCGAGGGCGTTTCACTGTATTAACAGCCCGATTAGTACCCTGGAAGTCGCCATCGCGACTGGAGTCTTAATTAGCAGGAGCGCGTTAGCAAAGCGGCATGGAAAATGCTGGTCCCGATTCGGATTTGTAACGGACCAGGTCGCACATTCGTAGCCAGTACAGCGATCACGATGTCCTGACGGTGGATTCAAGGTACAAGTGCAACATTTCCAAACAGGAGATAGTTGCATATGGCGATACGGTATCCAGAACGCAACTGGCGTAAAGCCTACGTTGGTTCCCGTCCGACCTTTGCCGAACCAATAGGAGAACCCATGGGCCACCAAATCACTTTTCACATGCTTGAGGAAGATCGGAAGAAGTTCTTCACGTTCTTGTCTTCACGGCACAAAATCGTTGCCAGCTGCTGGACATCCGATACGTCCGCCGTCGTCTACTGCGACTCGCCAGCTGAGGAGAAGGGTGCCCTTGCGCTCTGGGAACCGCAATCCGACCTTGACCGCCAACGGAGAATGATCGTGAGAAATAGCGATTCAGTCGTCTATGAATTCGACAGTCAAAATTCGATCTTAGAGTTCGATCCGGGGATGTCAGTTGTTCACGGCGGATCGCCGGCCTTGCTTCAAGGCCGACTGTACAGTTTCTTGAGCGAAATGAGCGTCGAAACAGCCGGCCTTTTCCGGACAGCACGGCAGTGGATCAGGCGCTCCTTCCAACCCTGTCCGTTTAAGCTGTTGGGAGGGTATGTCGGTCCGGCGGCGATGCGCTGGTATCGCGATGGAGGGATACTTCTTCCGATGTTCAATCCGCCGGCGACGCCAGCCTGGGAGGAGTTCATCACTAGCCAGCATCGTGCCCAGGCAGTTTCTTAGCCAGCAAGCCGCCCTACGGGGCGGCTTTCTTGCGGTACGCCGTGCATGAATGACATCTTGGAGGTGCAAGTCCTCTACCCAACCTGATGGAGGTGAAGGGTTAGCGAAGCGCAAGGGCGTTGCCGCGAGGCGGGGTCTGAAGGAAGCGTGGAGCAAAGGCGTGAGCCGATGAACAAGAACCGGATAGAAGGCATACGGCACCGGACGATCTGGCAGCAGGCAGCGAAGTCCATATCCATCAAGGGTGCCGGTTGTAAATCCGGCGGTTGCGCGCCGAAGGCGGTCATTCCTATCACGGGAGGTCTGTCGCTCGTCTTGGAATCAAGACTGAGGGTGAAGCGATTCACTCTGACCGAACGGCAGAAGTCAGCAGCGGGCATAGTAGCCGTGCAAGCGGCGAAGGCCCAAACGGAAGGAAAGGGCAAGTAGGCGGCGCGACTCGATGAGCGGCAAGCGGCAGAATAACCAGCTTCGGCTGGCCTTTGACGAAGAGGGGCGGAGTGAAGCTCCAAGGGCTCTTGGCGAAGGGACTGAAACGCTCACGGCGAAACGCAGGATCGAAAGTCCGGCTAACAACACCGAACAATTGATGGAAGAGGTTTGCGGACGGGAGAACTGCCTTCAAGCCTTGAAGCGAGTGAAGTCCAACAAGGGCAGCGCGGGCACCGACGGCATGACGGTTGGGGAGCTATCGAGCTACTTGTTGGAGCACTGGCCAACCATTCGCGAACAGTTGCTGAGTGGAACCTACAAGCCGCAGCCGGTGAGGCGGGTCGAGATCCCCAAACCGGACGGCGGGGTGCGCAAGCTGGGCATCCCGACGGTGTTGGACCGCATGGTTCAGCAGGCGGTAATGCAGGTTTTGCAGCGCAGATGGGACGCGGAGTTTTCCGTTCACAGCCGCGGGTTCCGGCCCGGACGCTCGGCGCATCAGGCGGTAACCGAGGCCCAGCAGTATGTGGTCTCCGGCCGTCGTTGGGTGGTTGATCTCGATCTGGAGAAGTTCTTTGATCGGGTCAACCACGACAAGCTGATGGCGGCTGTAGCGCGGCGGGTCACCCTTCGATTCTCCCTTGCGAATCAAATTCGGAGAGCTTGGGCCTTTTTATGTTCTGTATTCGGTTTTGCCGGATATAGAAAGGCGCTTAATCACTACTATGCCTATCACTGGCAATAGGTACAGAACGTCCTAGTCGCGAGAAGCTCGGCTCTCCCTTCGAACTTGTAGCTCCCAGCGCCAGCCGCAGATTCGTGGTCTTTTTGAAGTTCGTCCTCATTAAGTGAACAAATCGCCAAATCACTCGTCAACGGAAGATCAGTGCCGAATGTCGCCATAGCACCATCAATTCTTTGGCCAGCGAGAGACTTTTCAGCACCCTTTTGAGCACCCTCAATTGCCTTAAAGCTTGGAATTCTAGCCAAGACCTCTGCCATGCAAAAGCAAAGGTCAGGTTAATTAGTACTCATATGTCGCCATCGTGCTAGAAATCTGAGGGCATAATCTTGCCGGAATATGAGCGGATCGAGCGATACCTGTACCGCAACGCCATGAATCGGCCCGAAGACCATTTGGCGGCATCGGGCAACCCGAAATGGACACCTTTGGGACACTAGAAAGTGGTTAAAATGCCAACCAAAATATAATTCAATAAACTATAAGTTATTTAAATTCTATAACCTGGCGGGAGAGGGGGGATTCACATCGAACGTTAACGTGCGTATAATCAACTAGTTACAGATTTGAATCGAGGGAAATACAACCATTTATACATCTGTCGACATCGGGCGGATATATTTTTCATGGAAATGGACAGAAAATCTCAGCATTCAGGCCGTGATCCCATCCATATTTATATGGTACTCGCGTGGAGCATTGCCGCTAACGTGTGACGCAACAAATTTTCTCTACTGACAGAACAGGATTGCTTTCGTCAATCTTGAGCCGAACACCGTCTATAGCTCGGATTGACATCTTCCCTCAGCTCACGAACGTAATGGACTCAACCGATGCAAACGACTTTGAGTTGTTGGTTGGGCTCGCGTGAAGCGAGGCGAGGAAATCTCTATAAGGCAAAGATTTTTTGATTGTAGACTTCCCTCATGATGGGGATTCTGACAAAATCGCCGCATGGAAAGCCAAGCGCACAACACAATCGACAACTCTCCGCAAGACAACCGGACGCACTTTACCGCGCTGCGCTTGCCACAGGTCATCCGCCGGACGGGTCTTTCGAGAGCTTCGATCTATGCACAAATAGCCAAGGGCAAGTTCCCGGCGCAGGTACCTCTGCTCGACAGGTCGGTTGGATGGATCGAGACCGAGATCGATGATTGGCTGCGGGATCGTGTGGCGCGGCGGACTTCTTGCGCCCAACGCAAGCCGGCCGTGGGAGGGACTGCCACTCATCGATCCAGATGACGCAACGTCCACACTTGCATATCATGTTGCAGGTTACGCGGCGCGGAGCCGCGATGCCAGTCTGCGCGTGGCGCTCACTGCGGCACCCGCCATCCGGAGAGATCGGCCGGCATCTGGAACAAGCTGTCCTGGATCATTTCTTTTTCCCACTGACTGCGGAAGCAGAACACGCCGAAATTCTGATGGCTGACCGCCAGATTGCGGAGCGACCGCAGGAAGCCGCGGACTTCCGCGTTCCTCTCCGCAATTTCATAGTGCTGCTCTGATTGCCAGAACTCAAGCAGCAGTAAGACCGTCGGAAAAGTGGAGCGTATGAGCAGGTCGGTGTGGATGTAGCCGCGCAGCCGGCCGGTAAGGTGGCGCCACGGTCCATTCTCGTCGAACGCTGCGGTGAAGGCAGGGGCATCGACGGCATTCACTTCATACAGCTGGAGTACAAAGATCACGAGAGGGCCTCCGTGGTTTGGTGTGGGTTGGAGTTGGTGAGTATTGGAAGCAGCTTGGTTCCAAGAAAAAGCAGTCACCTTTGGAGCGAATTCTTGGGGCGAGACATTCCGGCGGCTATGCTTGAGAGATGCGAGTCATATCGTTGGCGGGATTTGGCGGGGCGGATGTACTGAAAATTGGGGAAGCGGCGAAACCCGAGCCAGGTGAGGGAGAAGTGCTGATCCGGGTGGTCGCGGCAGGAGTCAATCGGGCGGATCTGCTACAGCGGCAGGGGCATTATCCTCCGCCCGCCGGAGCTTCCGAGACCTTGGGACTGGAGGTCGCCGGAGAGATTGTGGCGCTGGGATCCGGAGTCGAGGTGTGCTGGAAGACCGGCGACAGGGTCTGCGCGCTGGTGCCGGGCGGCGGATACGCCGAGTACTGCGTGGCGCACAGCGGTTGCTGCCTGCCGGTTCCGGCGAGCATGGCTCTTGAGGCAGCGGCGTCTTTGCCCGAAGCCGCTTTCACCGTGTGGGCGAATCTCTTCGATCCACGGCGGCTCTTTGCCGTCGACCGCTTCCTGATGCAGGGCGGCACGAGCGGCATTGGGACGTTGGCGATTCAGGCCGCCAGAGCCTCTGGAGCAACGGTGGCGGCAACGGCGGGATCGGCGGAGAAGTGCCGCTTTCTGCTCGAACTGGGCTGCGAGCGCGCCTTCAATTACCGGGAGGAAGATTGGGTTGCGGGCGCGCTGGAGTGGTCCGGCGGCTATGGCGTGGATGTCATCCTGGACATGGTGGGCGGCGACTATTTCGCGAAGCATCTGAAGCTGCTGGCCAAAGACGGGCGCCTGGTGCATATTGCCACCGCGCATGGCAGTGAAGTGAATCTCGATCTACGGACGGTGATGGCGAAGCGGCTGGTGATCACCGGATCGACGCTGCGAGCGCGCCCGGTGGCGGAGAAAACGCGGCTGCGCGATGGCCTCGAAGAGTGTCTGTGGCCTTTGGTGCGAGAGGGAAAAGTCCACCCCGTATTGGACCAGGTGTTCACTCTCGAAGGGGTGGCCAAGGCGCACGAGCGCATGGAGTCGAGCTTGCATATCGGGAAGATTGTCCTGAAGGTGGCCTGAACGGCGAAGCCGCCAACCTGCTGCGAACTTCGATCAACAGGTCCATCGACGTGGCCTCGCTTGCCGACATGCATATTCGATTGTCAGATGCCGACCTATAGGGACCTATCCTCCAGATCGCCTATCCGGTATACTTCCGAACAGCCGACCATCGAGGGACAGTCCGAGGGGGCTTAATGTATCTAGCCGAGTTAACGATCAGCAACTTCCGAAAGCTGCAAAAAGTGTCCCTAACCTTCAGCCCTGGCCTGAACGTGATTGTCGGTCCAAATAACGTAGGGAAAACCGCCATTATTGACAGCCTGCGAGCTCTCTTATCGGGCCAAGACGAACTCCCCCTAAGGCTATTCGTTGAAGACATTCACACCCCCCAAAATGGGGTTCCTGTTGGACTAATTCAATTTGACTACACCTTCCGCGGACTGGATGCCGACAACGAAGCTGACTTCCTACATGCGCTCGTCCCGAACAAATCTGGCCAGCTTGATGTACAAATCCACATTAGGTACTCTGATCCGGACGAAAGCTCCGGACGGCTCAAGATTAGGCGCTGGTGTGGGCCGCATGAAGAGAACAGCCTGACTTCTGACATGATGGAGAACCTCCGCGGGGTCTACCTTCCCCCACTGCGCGACGCTTCCCTTGGCCTCCGCCCTAGCCGGTCGAGCAAGCTTGCAGGGCTTCTCCGCCTCCTTGCAGATAAGGCTGGGCGAAGCAAAATCAACGAAGTGCTAAAGGCATTCGACGCAGAGCTAAAGAAGCATCGTCCTATCGTCGACACCGAGGCAGCAATCAGGGTTCGTCACAACTTAATGCTCGGCCAACAACTCTCCCAGTCTTTGGAAGTCGGCCTGAGTGCGAGTGACTTCCAAAGGCTGACCTCCAGGCTTTCATTGACAGTAGATTCTTTCGACATCGAACGGAACGGCCTGGGGTTCAACAATCTAATTTATATGGCGGTTGTCCTGAGCGAGCTTTCGATAAATCCGGAGCCCAGCTTCAGGGGCCTCATCGTGGAGGAGCCTGAGGCCCATCTACATCCGCAGCTGCAGGCAGTCCTCCTTCGATATCTCGAAACGATCAAAGCAGAGAAGACGGGTGCCCAGACAGCAGAAGAGGGCGTCGAAACGAGCAGCGAGGAAGCCGAACCATCTGGCGACCAAGACGACTCCCAGGGCCGCCCCGTTCAGGTTTTCGTTACGAGCCACTCACCCCATTTCGCAAGCATTGCCAAACTTAAATCGCTGATTTGCCTTTTTGAGACGGAAGACCGCGTGAACTGTTTCTTCCCGCGGTCGGTCCCTTTTCGCGACGGGAAGAAGGAAAAGCTGGAACGGTACCTGGATATTACTCGTGCCGAACTCTTCTTTGCGCGTCGGGTGATTTTTGTCGAAGGCGCAGCGGAACTCGCCCTCGTTAGGGTCCTAGCTCAGAGGTGCGGGTATGACCTTAGGTACCACGGCGTGAGTCTCATAAGCGTAGAGGGGCTCAATTTCGACTGTTTCGTCCCGCTGTTCGGAGAGAAAGCCATCGAAATCCCCGTAGCAATCATCACCGACGCCGACTCAAAGTCAGATGAGGCCGAGGCCTCCGGGGTCGCTTACCCGTCGCTCGACGAAACAGTGCAGGTGTCAGACAACACCGCAGCGATGTTGAAAGCTCAGGACAAATTGGTCCGAGTTTTTCATGGGAAAAAGACCTTCGAATACGACCTTGCTTTATTTGAAAAAAACCGGAATGCGATGATAAAGACCCTGAAAGGACTGCATCCCAAAATTGGCTCCAAGGTCGAAGAACAAGTTACGGCAGCCACAGATAACACATCGAAAGCCAAAGCACTGTTTTGCGGGATGTTCGAGCGCCCAAACAACAACGTCCAGAAGGGGCGGTTCGGTCAGGCTCTCGCCCAAACATTTATGGAGAAAGGCGTAGAGTGTCACGTTCCTGATTACATAAAGAATGCCGTGGCGCACGCTTGCCAGGGAACGCGGGTCGGAACGTGATTGATCCTTCGCCCCAACAGCTCGACATAATCGGGGCGCCGTTAGGCCCGCTGTGCGTGGTCGCCTGTGCTGGGAGCGGCAAGACCTTGGCAGCAGTGCTCCGCCTTGCCGAGATCCGCGATCGAATCCGCACGTGTCGCGGCCATGTTGCACTGTTGTCATTTTCAAACATTGCGGTGGATGTCTTTAATAGGTTCTATCTAAGTCATCCCGACCCTCGCGGCGCCACTCGGCCATCGACGCGCATCTGCATTGATACGTTTGACGGCTTCATTACAACCAACATACTCCGACCGCACGGCGGCCGTACGATGGGATGCGAACGGCTTCCCTTCTTGGTTTTTGGGGGCGAGCAATTTCTCGAAAACAAAAAATATAAGTACTGGGCGAACCCTACTTCAGGGAACACTTTTCCCGTGCAACCCAAAGACATCAAGGATGTCGACGTTTGCCTCTCCGATTGCGACCTTCGCTTTTGCTATCGCTTTTTTGATGCTTCGATTCCAATTCCCGAGGGCCTTGCAGTCACTGAGAGGTTGGGAAAGGTGGGAGCGTACACCCACTCAACCGGAAGGTATTGGGCATACCTGACCCTCAAGCGGGAGACCAATATCCTTTCCGCCTTGGTCCGCCGCTACCCACACATAATCGTGGACGAGGCGCAAGATGTGGGATCGATGCATCTGGCGATCCTACGCCAACTCGCCAGGGCGGGAGCCCAAATAACGCTCATCGGAGATCCAAACCAAGCAATATTCGGTTTCTGCGGAGCCGACGGCGCATATCTCCGTGCATACGAGAGTAAGGAGGGCGCTCGGGCAAAGCATCTGACGACCAATTTCAGGTCAGTTCCGGTGATCGTTAAGGTTGCCAATAGCCTGTCCGGACGGTCCGATACGGCTCACCGCAAGACGCCGGAATCAGCTAGCGGTGCCTACTTCATTGCCTATAAGCCGACAGAGCGCTCTCGGCTTATCTTATTGTTTCAGGAAACCTTGAAGTCGGGCGGAATGCTCTTGGAGAAATCTGCGATTGTTTGCAGGGCAGCCAAGCGGAAGCGAGAGCTCGGGAATTACGGTGAAGGCTACGGACAAGGCCTAACGAAGCTGCTAACCTCCGCAGTGATCGCCCGTGATTCCGCAAAGGATTATTTAGAGGCTTTCCAAATCGTCGCCAAATGCGTCACGGCGCTTCTCAAGAGTCCTCCGCAGAACCTTATCGCGCAACTGATCCAGTCTTCCGGTCCTCCAGAGGTTCGGGAAGCCAGAAAGGAGATTTGGGAGTTCACCCGCGACGCCAGGTCCGGACTGCCCCCTGGGACGCTGATCGCAGACATTTGCTGGCATCCCAAGATGGTGAGAAGAGTGAATACCCTCATGGATCGCCTGCAAGTGAAACTCGGGAACCTCCCGGTTGACAATCTGGGGCAGCGGCTAAGAAAGACTGCGCTCCCAAACGTTCCCTTGGTCGAGACCACTGGCGAAAAGTCCATATATCAACCAGGCCTGAGAGTGGAGACGGTGCATGGAGTGAAGGGGGAAAGCCTCGATGCTGTTTTGTACCTTGCGGACAAGGACCACGTCGAGGCCCTAATATCCGGGACCAACACGGAAATTGGAAGGATCGGCTACGTGGCGCTCACTCGTGCGCGCAATCTCTTCTGGCTGGGCGTACCGGAGGACTGTGTGGGCATCTTCAGGGAGAGCCTGCTAGGCCATGGCTTTGCAGAAATTTTGCTGGACAGAACGCAGCAAGGCGCGAACCCAGGCGCTTGAGCACGGCACTACGAAGGGCTAGCTCCGCTGCTGACTTAGGCGCATCAGGCCGGTTCATCCCGAAACTAGCCCATGTCGCCCGGAGGGTTCTGGCTTCGCACTAAATCGCCTTCCCACGGAGGAAGCAGCACAAGATCAAAGGGCGGGAGGAGGAGCGAGGCGCAGCCGGGCGGGGATACTCGTCAGGGTAGTGCATACCATGAGCCCTTGCCGGTTCCATGCAGGATGAGATGTTGCTTTTCCACCATGCTGCGGAAATGGTCCTTCAACGTGTTGCGGCTGGCGCCGGTGACACGGACCATGTCGGCCATCGTGACGCGGCCGTGTTGGTGGACGTAGTCGAGGATCTGGAGGTCCAGCTCGGGCAGGGCGGCAATCACTACCCGCTCGCGTTCCACCTTGGCTGCCAGCCGGCGCTCCTGCTGCTGCAATGCCCGCAGAAAAAGGATCAGCCATGGCTACCAGTTTGGCGCGGTGGTGCGGAGGGTGTGCGCCATGGGATTCGACGCATGCTCCGGTGGCAGGGTTAAACCGGCGTCGGCCGCCAGATGGAAGCCATTTCCGGATGGGTAACGGCAGACGCCCATTGGGCCGCGCGTTTTCCCGCCTGCGACTCGGTCGTGACTTCGGCCGCTGGGCCACACTTTGGCACCAATGAGGAGAGGTGTAGGCCGCCGCGAATCTCCTGGCGCACCTGCATGAGGATGAGGCCCAGCCGGTTGCCGCCATAGCCGGTGCAACGTGGACTGACACCGTACTTCTGTTTGCCAGCCGGAAGTGACTGGCACACGCAGACGCCCCAGAAATTGTCGTGGCACGCGTTGCCGTGGACGAGTTGAGCGTCCTCGGTGGCCAGCAGCAATTCGCGTAGAACCGGCCAGGAGAACTTCGACCGCTGAATATCGAACATGATGTCGAGCTGCACAGCATCCCAGTCTGGCCGCATCCAGCTTGTGGGAATGTTCTTGCCCAACCTCCTGGCTTTCCAAGGCTGTATGTTCCAGCCAATGAAGGAAACGCGATCGGGGCGGCTGAGTATCTTGGCTGCTTCAAAGGCGGCAGCCGGGGAGTTGTACTGATAGTTTTCGAAGAAAAAGGCAGAACGAAAGATTGGGCTGAGAAAAGCATACTTACCGGTAAACGACTCAATGATCGAAGGCATGGAGGACTCCAGCGAAAGGGCGCGGGAACAGCAGTTCTGGCGCGCCGTATCGCGCTCAGGTCCACTGTTCGTCGAATGAGATCGAAAGGAGAGGGGGAAGGACTGGTCCGGCTCGGGGCCGGCCGGCGCACCGGAGGCTGGACACCGTGAGTGGCCAGGATCAGTGCGGCCAAGCGCTTAGTTTGTGGCTGTCGGGCATTATGGTCCATTCCAATGTGGCCGTGCATGGGCGGCGACAGGGCGGAGCATCCCTCAGCAGCGGGATGTGGATGTCGCTGGAGAGCAAGATCGTACTCGAATGGCAATTCGAGGTGATCGGTCATTGCCAGTGCCGGATCCATCCTGAAGAGTGGAGATCACCTCCACTCGAACCAAAATCCGAGCGATTTGCCGAAGAATGGGCGTCGCGATGGGCGTTTGTAGCGACTAATCCTGAAAAGGGCGGGTTGCGCTGATCATCTGGCTCAGCATCACGATCTCGGTGATGTGTCACACTGCACAACAACTTGTACGTGCATTCTTGGGCGTTATAGGCTTTAATGGATGATTGACAGGCATGATCTCCGATTTGCGTTCAGCCTTGGCTCAGTCCCCTCAACACTCTGAATCCAGCGTGACGATACATTTGTCTCCTACGGATGTTCTACCTTTCGTAAGCCATGTCATACGAAGTGCTGATCTCGAAAGAGATGCGCTTGGGTTTTTGCCAGATGCCGCTTACGAGACTGCTGCGAGTTCTGGCCGCCTGTTTATAGCATCACGACAGGAGCACGGGGATCCAAGATTTCTGGGTCACCTCCTATTTGGGGGCTTGTTTCCACACGCACGGATTCACCAGCTTCACGTAGTTCCCGAAGCCCGAAAGCTGGGTGTAGCGAGATCCCTGATTGATTCGTTCACTGCATTCGCTGAGCAACACGGATACATGGACATCACTGCGAGGGTTGCCGCGGACCTCCCAGCAAACGCAGTCTGGGAGAGAATGGGCTTCGCGACCGCCCGGACACAATCCGGCGGGGCCGCTAGGAATCGTACGATAAATGTTCGGGTTAGGCAATTGAACACCCCGACGCTGTTTGGCTATCCTGAGGGAAAGCCAGTTTCGGGTCTTCCGACCCTAGGGCGCGGAACTTCTGGCTATACGCCGGTTTATGCGATTGACTTAAATGTGTTCTTTGATGTAGTTAAGAGACGTCCACGTGCTGAGCACGCCTCACAAGTGATCGGGGCTGCTCTAGACAATGTTATACGAATTGTCGTGGCGGAGGAATTTGCTGCTGAGCTTAGGCGTTCGTTTAAACCCAATACCCCTGATCCAATCTATGAGTTCGCCCTTCAACTACCGACTATTCCTCCTCCGGAGCAGTCAAAGCTCCTAGAGCTGACGACCGGGCTCGCACAGATTATATTTACCCAACGTGCTACCTGTGGCACCTTGTCCGTCCAAGACAATTCGGATCTTATTCATCTAGCGACTGCCATTTATCACTCGGCATCAGGTTTTGTCACTGCCGAGAATACTTTGGTTGCGGCTGCGGACATAATTGAAACCATCTACGGCATCAAGATTATTCACGTGGAACATCTTGCACAGTTACTCAAAGGAACTAAGCGTCGGATAACGGCAATTGCCAGCAGATTTGCTGGAAGAGAATTGCGACTTTCGGAGCTAACCGATCCGTTGCGTGCGAACCTTATCTCCATAATCGAAAAGATACGATTCTCGGATGATCTACGCCAGCGTCTCTTGACTTACGGGGTGCATTCTTCACACAGTAGGTCAATAGCTGTTTCATTCAGAGGGTCTCTGGTCTGCGCCGCTCTGTGGAGTAGCTCTGTAAGACTCGACCAAGGCTTCTCCGCTACCATTGTCTCCGATGAGGATCAACCTGCCATCGAGTCTGCGTTAGATGCCCTTTTACTTGCCGTCTCGGAGGAAGCGGTTGCAAACGGACCTGTACTAATTGACCTGACGATCCCGAAGGCTCATACAATCACCCGCGAAATGGCTCTCGCGGTTGGCTTTAATGAGATGAATTCTGATGCTTCAGTGGCGGGATGCTTTCAGCGTATGGCCATTGGCTCTGTTGTAACCGAGCAGTCTTGGAATGCTATTCGAGCACAAATTGCCGCCAAAACAGGAAACATTTTCCCTTCCAGTTGTCCAGCGTTCAAATCAATAGAAACCAAAGTCGGCTTCACGAGCCATGACGGTATTAATCATCAAATATCGATTGAAGATCTCGAAACCGCATTATCTCCTACCTTGATCTGCACGAACACAAGGAAGTATATTCTCGTGCCTATCCGGCGATTATTCGCGGATCATCTCCTCAATACCTCACCTCAGATTTCCCTCCTACCCACGAATGCGGCTGCGCTTTTTCACGAACGCGTCTATTACAGCACTTCCAGGAACTCTAAGTTGTTCACCCCGGGCGCTGTTCTGATCTTTTACGAATCTGGCCGTGGTTACGGACGTTCTGCGGCAGTTGCACTCGCCAGAGTTCGAGAGACGGCTACTATTTCTAAGAATGAGATCGCCACAACTCTATTGCGACATGGTGTCCTTGACCTAGAAGAAATTGAGGCGATCAGCACAAAAGGAGTGGTTGCCGCAACCGTCTTCGACAACCTATTGCGCCTTCGCAGTCCCGTTACGCTTCAATCGCTTCGTGCCATGGGCTGCATCGATGGTGCGAATCTTATAGGAGCCAGACAAATTACGGGTAAACAATTCAGCACAATCATTCAAAAAGGGGAACAAATTGGACATTGATGCTCTCGACATCGTGATCTCTGTGAAGGATGAGTACCTAACGATGATCCTAAATGGGGAAAAAACTATAGAACTCCGTCGTAAGGCAATTAATGTTCCGCCAGGAAGCCGAGTCTGGCTTTACGCAAAATCGCCGATCGCGCACATCAGCGCATACGCAACGGTGCGGCATGTGGTCACAGCCACCCCGCGGGTGGTATGGAGCCGGTACCGTTCCGAGGTTGGCATAACACGAGATGAGTTCGAATCCTATTTCGAAGGGTCATCAACCGCTTGCGCCATATTGCTTGAGGACGTTCGCTGTATTGCCCCAGCGTTGAAGCTTCGAGACCTTCGCTCTCGATTGCACAAATTTCACCCCCCTCAGTTCTTCAAAAAGTTACACAAGGGCAGCCCCGAGTTTTTGTTGCTTCGTTCTCACATGGCGTGATTCTAAGAGAATGGTCCTGCGTTCTTTCCGGCGTACAGAGGACTCGCATTGTTATGCTCATCTAACCACCTCAGGTATCCAACAATCTCAGGCCCTCCATAATTGATCGCGAACTCAGTTCCAAAGATGGCAACTACAAGAAACCATTCTCCCCATTCCGTAGCGAGCACATCAAATTCATGTACAACCTGAACGTCCCGACCTGTTTTCTCAGTCCACTTCTTGTTCCTGTCGTAGATCAATCGAGCGTGATAGGGCCAGGTTGGGGTGTTGCCCCTCCTAGCGTGATTCCGAATTGAGTCCAGTTGAACCTCGTCAACCAGATGTTCAATTTCCCCAGGTATGCTCAACAGCCTCGCCGCCATGACTTCGATTGCAATTTTGGCAAGGAAGCGCGATACCACTTTCTCGGATGGGCTCCCAGGCGCGGCCGAAAAGATAAGCTGTCCGCTTGACAGCTTTTGCATGGCGCCTAGAGCACCCTCTGGCACGATCAGAGATGTGCGAAATGGTTCGGAAGCGTGTCGCATCATGATGGCCGGTGCTAATATCGGCGTTATGATCCCACTCAATGTCGGGATTCTTCCTCGCTTGCTCACAAGCGCCTGTTCGAATCGGAGCGACCTGACTGATTCTGATTCTAGGAATGGCTTTTCTACTTCTCTGGCGAAGTAGTTATTGCAGGCATCGCAAACAACGCCTGGAGGTAGAGTCTGCAGCGTGTTCCCTAATGATTCGGGAATGATGTGCTCTGTGCTCACAGAAGCAGTTGCATCTCTCTTGCAGAAAATACAGCGCATTTGGCCTCCCGGAAAGCTTAAAGAAACAGAGTTGGGCTGATAAGACTGTAAATCTACCATATGTGAATATTGGGCAAAAACGCTCGGACATTGGATTACCGGTCGTCGGCCGGATCGGTATCAGGAAGTCGGCCAGGTACGGTAAATGTAAAATGGCCAGATCGTTTTCGTGGGACCATGACCGATCCTTGAATTGCGCAGACGTCCGTCCCGGCGGCCAATCCCTTCAATTAGCCCTGGCCACACGAATCAAATGACAAGCATGGGCGTCTCAGGCCGCCTTTCGCCGTGAGGTTGCGCGGGAGAGGCGGCGGCGGTTGTCGGGGTCGATGACGAGGGGAGCGATGCGGCCGGACTCGGCGTTCCAGAATCCGCCCTGGTAGGGGATGCGGCCGTAGCGGAAGAGGCGGGTGAGCATGGAGAGCGCGGAGATCGCCAAGGTTTGGTTGACGAACGGTTCCTGCGCGTTGATCGCCGCAGCGGCGCTGCAACTTGGCAACGGGTCCTCTTCATCGTCCAGCATCTCCGGGAACAGTTCTGATACGATCCGCAACCGCTCCTTACGCCGGCGGTTGCGCGAGTTCAAGGGCTGTCCCAGGACGAACTGGCCGCAGGTGCTGTTGTTGCCGAAATCAAGGTAATAGCTGACACCGGACGTTTGAGCGGTCACCGCCGCGGTGATCTCCCTGCGCGCCGCGCGCGAGTCCACGCACCCCAATACGATGTCGAAGCTCTCGAAGTGTCCATTGTTCCGGAGGCACGCCCGCGTGAAATAGCCTGGGACGGCAGACCACCTGAGTCCCCAGAACAGGTTGAGGCGATTGACGAGGATGGTGGCTTTGTTGTGGCCTATGTCGGAGACGGAGAATGGCTGGCGAACGCAGTTCGTTTCGGAGACCGTGTCTCCGTCCATGACGGTGACTTCGAGGCCGCGCGGATGGCCCCACGCAGTGAGCGCCTGGTGGAGGTAAGGGAGATTGAGCAGGAAGGCGCTTCCGGTGCCTCCGGCGCCAACAATCAGTATCCGCACGCGGTCACGTAACAGGTGTTCCTGGATGGAGTGTTCAATTTGCATGAAGGTTCTCGATGAAGGCAGTGAGCGTTTGGTTGGCGTCTATCAGGTAGTGGGTTGGGAAGCTGTCCTTGCCTGCAAGAGCCTCCCACAGCCCGGCGAAGGCGTCTTTGTGAGTAGTTATGCGTTGCGCGCCGTTTGGGTGAGTAAACTCGCTCTCGAAGAAGCAGCGCTCCCACTGCGGAATGGCCGATATGGAAGGGGAAGTTGGGATAGGCGCTGAGCCGAGGCAGACGTTGCCACCTTGGTAGACATTCCAATAGGGCGCCACATACAGCTTGGTGTTTGCCGATGGGCGCTGGCTTGTTTTGAGAGCGCGGACCGAGAGAGTGTGTCCAACAACCACGAAGACGAGCGCGGGTTGCGGGAAGGAGCGACCGTTCAGTGCCGCCATCTTGCCATCGGGGGAGCCGAAGAACAGTGGTCGTGTTTGCGCTGGTGTCCACCACGCGAACATCTCGTGGGTGCGCGCCAGCACGTTTTCCGGCAGGATTTCGACGCAGGCATTTCGCTGGAGATTGTTGGACAGTGCGGTCAGAAAATTGCTGGAGAGCGGCTGGGCCGGGCCAAGGGCGGGCGTGACCTGGCCCTGGACGTCATGCAGGGTCACGAAAGCATTGTCGCCGCGGTGGCCGCCATTCCCGCTGTAGATCAGCAGGGCCTGGCGCAACTGATACCGGTAGCTTTCGCCGATATGAATGTCAATGTTCATCGGGCCTCCGGGGCTTTCGCCAATTTGTTGAATTCCTCTGTGAGCAGGCAGAGCTCGCGGTTGAGGTGGTGAAACGTTTCGAGGGACCGCAAAGCAGCAGAGGTCTGGCCGGCATCTGCCGGATCGAAGGCGACGGCGAGGCAGGGTTCGGAGCTTGCTTCCGGCCAACATTGGGACTCGTCGTCAAAGCAGCCTTCGATGGTGTCGTTCTTATTGAAGACGACCAGCAGCGAGGGAAGGCAACTCTGGTCGTAATACGAGCTCATGATTTCGCGTACGTCGCCTGCGGCTGGGAGTTGGGCAAGCCGGTGAATCTCGAGGAGCCGGTGAATCCAGCCGCCGAACTTGCCGGTTTGGTGCTTTCGCAAAAGGGGCAGGTCTGAGTGAGCGACTTTGAGACGCGCTTTACGGAGAAACGCAGGGATGGCGGCCTCGACATCCGGGATTTCATACTGTTCGCGGCTTTGCGCGCCGTCCATCTCCCGCATTTGTTTCATGCCGTCTTCGCAGTTTCTGGCGTCAGTGTAGTCGTAGACGCGCACCCATTTTGCAAGGGACGCGCTCAGAACGCGGTAGAACGCCACACCCAGACCTTTGGCCTCGGATTGGAGCGCTTCGAGCGCAGGGCCTGCGACCATATAGCCGCATTGCTCGGCCGCAATTGTAATCAGGAGCGGTTGTTGTGCGTCGGCTCCTGCAAGCTGCCCATCCTGGGTCACCGAGATGTTCAGGTAGTACTCAATATTGCCGTCGATCGTGTCGCCGCCCTGCGCCTTTAACCAGGAATCGAGAGAGGATTGGACGTAAGCGAGCGGCGAGGTGCGAAGTTTCTCAATCACGGCAGGCGCAGTGTTGGCTATGCCGAGTTCTGCGAGTCTGCACAAGAACGCGAATAAGCGCGCATCACCGTCGTAATGCTCGTAGAAGGAGGGGACGCCTGCGAGTGAGGGAAATGAGAGGGCCGCCACGGGAGCCAGTGTGCTTAGGCGAGGGGTGGGAGAAGCGCCGAGGGTGGAGCCAGGACCCTGCACTGGCTGAAGCGGACTCCCTGTACGGCTTGCGCGATGACTTGAGACCTTTGCTGCGAGGCTTTGCATTGGAGATGCCTTCCGAGCAGGGAAACAGGTTTGAGTGCAGCCTTCTGAGCGAGCTCGTCGATCTCGCTCAGAAGGTCATGCACAGGGAGTAATGCCGGGCGTGGAGCCGGAGTGCGCCGGGACATGATTTATCCCTTGGAGCCGATGGCCCGGGAGAAGGTGTACTGCATGCACGTTCCGGTGGCCTCGGGTCCGGTGATTGTGGAGGTGGCGAGTTCCGGGTACTGCGTCGTGTAGTGGTCGCGCACCTGCTCGACGGTAAGCCCCGGTATGTCCGGAAGCTTCAAACCGCCGTAGGAGAATGCTCTGGGAAGAGCCTTGACTTGGAGTGTCATGAGTTTTGCTCCGCTTGCGTTGTGATTCGGGATGGTGGGAATCGCGCCATGCGCCCCAGGACTGCCTGCTGATGACAGGCAGTTCTGAGAGAGTGCGTTAAGCGACGCAGGCAACTTGTTCTTCTTCGTTGTTCTCGTCACCCGCGCCGTCTTCGAACTCAAAATCTGTATTCTCGCTGTCGTCGGACGCTGGGCCAGACTCGGTGGAGGTTGCGGCTGTCGTCTCAGCCGAAGCCGCGTCGGAGGGCGCTGGTGGTGCGGGCGCGTCGAAGAGGCTGGGAGCGGGCGATGGCGCTGGCGGCGTGGCAGGAGTCGCGACTGACGGAACGCCGGCCTTCGTCTTCTTCCACTTATCGGAAGCGTCTTTGGAGGATTGCTTGGCAGCATCTGCGGCGGATTTTCTGGCTGTCTCCATCTCGGCGGCCGACTGAGCCAAAGCTGCTGCCAGGGAAAGGTGTTGGGCTACGTAGGCAGTGAGGGCTTGCGGAAACTCGCGGTCGAAATCCTCGGCAGCTCCAGTCACGCCGGTATCCGAGAGCGGCGTGCAGAGGGCAGGATTTTCGTCTGGGCGGATCTGGACGGGAACGACGTTGACTGTCAGCGTGTCATCCTCGTTGTGCTTGATGATGATCGTGACCTTGCGGTTCCGTACCATGGGCAGAAGTTCTTTGAACATAGGTCAGTTCTCCTTGTGCGTGGAGGAGTGCGCGTAAGAGGGACAGAGGTTTCTCCCGCCTCTGCGCCGGTGGTCGCGGCGAGGGCAGGGATGGCCTAAGCCACCCCTGCGAGATCTGCGAAGAGCGATAGCTGTTCGCTGTGAGGAAAGGCAGGAGGCGGATTGATTTTTGAACCGCGCTGTTTCCGTGCGTGTGCAAAAGACTCCGGGAAGAGCAGGACATCGCCGGCAAAGGCAAAGGCCTGCTCTTGCGGGGTCTCGGTAGGTTGTGGCGATGGCAAGGCAAGGATGGAAGGTTCGTCAAGTTCAGATTGGACCTCCATCTCGACGCGATGCGCGTCTGGAGCCATCTTTGCCCGTTCGCGTGCCAGGTTGGCCCAGACAGCGTCGGCGGTTTCTCCGATGCGGCCCTCAGAGACCAGCTCGCGGGCAAGCGCCGTAAGGATGTCGGCGGCATCTTCGTCGCCGGCGTCCTGCAAGCCCTCGCCGGTGAACTTACCCTCGACGGCCAGGGCAACCATAAGTTTCTTGCCCATGAGACGCAGGCAACGCTCTTGCAAGGTGTCGAGGTAGTGGACAAACTTCACACGGACGTTGCGGTGCTGTCCGATGCGCCACGATCTCCGGCTGGCCTGCCGCAGGGTGTAGAGCGAATAGCCAGTCTCGTAGAAGTAAATCGTGGGGAAAGCGGGCAGGTCGAGGCCTGTCTGCACCAGCCGTGGGTGGCAGAGGACAACGTCCACGCCTTCCCGCAGGTGGTCGGCGATCCATGCTTCGCGCCGGTCGGTCTGGACAGTGGCGCGCATGACGGCGACGCGGAACCCTTCGCGGCGAAGCACCTGTTCCAAACGAAACGGAACGTCGTGCTCACCGGTGTAGGTGGCGAACACCAGGCTGCGGCGCCCCTCGCGCCTTTCCTTACGGAGGTCGTCGATGAGCCACTCTTCCTTGGGGTAGAGGATGCCCTCGTCGAGGTTTTCGGGTTCGGCGACCTGGACGCGTTGTACTTCGCCGTTCCCGTCCCTCACGAGTGCCTTCAGCGGGCCGAAGCCAAAGGGATGGTCCGGATAGACCAGCAACGTATTGAGCATGAGGCTGGTGATACTGGACCCGGATTTGGGATATTCGTGCAGGGCGTCCTTGATCTGTTTCTCAAGTTCCTCGTAAGCCCTGGACAACTTCTTGTCCATCTGTATCCCGACAACTTGCTCCTCGTAAGCCGGCAGCGTTTCCGCGATGTCTTCAAGGAAGATGAAGGCGGTCGAGTCCATGAGGTACTTGCCGAACAGAAGGGGCGATGCTCCGGGCCGGCGGCGCACTGTCACATTGGCTTTGGGAGCGCGGCTGCAGCGGTTGTCTTGCGGGTTGACCTTGCGGATTTCCTCTATGGTTCCGTAGGTCTCCTGAAAGGCGCGCTGGCCTTGGGTGCCCCATGCGAGACCGTCGCGGGCCATGCGTGGGCCATCCATCCGATACAGTACCCGGTAGATGTCATCTGCATAGCCGCCCATGATCGTGCCGGTCATGGCGATGGTCTTCTCCGCGGCGCGGGCAAGAACGGCCAGGCCGTTGCCCTGGGCGGTGTCTCCATTCAGCTCGTGCACCTCATCAGCAATGGAGTAGTTCCACCATCCCTTGAGGTAACGGCCGATGTACTCCAACGGCGCCATGCGCTGGAGCTTGCTGCGGTCCGCGGACCACAGGGCCGAGTACATCTGGGAGCCGCGGACAACGCCGTCAGCGCCCTGTGCGCCACGGGTAATGACTTCACTGCGCTTGGAGTCGCGAAAGTCACTGCCGTACAGGCTCTCGCCCTCGCTGTTCAAAACGCGGTCGCCGGAGTCGGGATTGACGAGGGCGCCCATGAGCTTGCCGGATTTGGCGAGCTTGAAGACATGCTTCCAGTAGTAGGAGAGCTTGCCTCTCTCGCGGCCCAGCACAAACCAGGCGGGTTCGGGACAGGTCTTTTTCCATCCCTTGCGGCCCATGCTGCGCAGGTCGGTAAGCCTTCCCGCCCACCCGTTGCGAATCAGATGGTCGCTCTTCCATTGGACTTCGCAAACCCCATGGGGCTTGCGGGGGTCGCCGCCGTTGCGCATGTCGTGGATGAGGAAGACGCGCGCGTGAGGAATGCTGTTGAAGATTTCCCGGGCCCACTTCTCGACCAGGTGCGGGGCGCACATGACGAGACCGGTGTGCTGCTGACCGTTGGCGTGAACGTAGCAGGCGGCAAGTGACATAAACGTCTTGCCGGTCCCGCACTCGCCCACGATCTTGGAGGCGTTCGCTTTGCGCAGATACTTTGCTATAGCCATGACCACGATTTTCTGCGCGGGGAGCAGAGTGCGCTTCATCAATTCCAAGAGCGGCGAAACGGGATCTGCGGGACTGTGCAGCGGCCTGTAGGTGGACAGGATGCGCTCGGACAGCAGCGGACTGTAGGCCCGCATATATTCGTAGACGGTTCTGAGGGTCTTCATGGGAGGTGTGCTCGCGATGTGGGTTGGGATGGGTGGAAAACTACTCGATGGCGAAGAAAGCGGCATTCACGCGGGCGAGTTGGTCGCTGGCGGATTCCATTACGCCCACAGCAACCTCGATCTGATCTGCGCGGCCTGCCTTCGGGTCGTAGGTATCGGCGAGTTCGACCAGGATGAAGTCGGCCAGCGTGTCGCCGAGCTTGCCCCGTGCGATCAGCCGCCCATTGCCGTCGATAACGTGATCCCAGGCGGACTCGCTTCCAGGTAGGTCTTCTTCGTTGTTGTAGGCTTTGGCGGCGATGCGGACCAGTTCGCGCAAGGAGATGCTGTCCTGCTTCTGTTCAGGCATGGTGGAACCTCGGAAAGTGGAGAGTGTTGGTGGTGCGGGCTCACTTCGATATGCTGCAAAAGAGCCGGCGCTATAACCCCGCGCGAGGAATGGCAGGGCCGGTGAAAATTACGCACCATCGTATGCGCGCAGCCTCGTCGCCATGATGATTCGCGCAAGCCGCACCGCGGGGCGATCCTTTTCAAACGGCGGATTTTAGATTGTCATCAGCTTCGGCAGATGGGGGAGTGTATGTTCATTGACTCAAGAGGCCGGGGTATTTGCCTTGCCGCAGTTCCTCAATTGCCTGTTTCATCTGCTTCCAGGGATCACCCTTGATTCGAACGATAAGAACCGTCCAGACGTTTTCAAATGCGGCTATCGCATCGGCTTCGTTGAATCGTACGCCCAGCGGAAGAAGTGGCCCAATGTCCTCGGTCAGACTGCGTGTCAGTTTCTCCAACATGCGCTGCTCCGCAACTGCGCGGGTGATCGGTTTGCCTTCGAGCGCCAGGTAGCGATCGAAGCAGGCAAGGAGTTTGTCCGGGTTCATGGAGAGCTGTTGCAATCCCATGTGCAGATCGAACAAATCGCGACTCTTGCGGCGCTGAAGCAGTGCGCGCAGCTTGGTTCCGAAGAGCTCTTCCGGTGCAAACGAGAGAATGCTGGTTGTGGCCTGATACCAGCCGTTCTCAACGGCGAATGGATATTGTTGGATGCCGAACAGGCTGCCGTGCTCGCGGGTGTTGATCTCCACCTTGAGCTTCAGCGTGGCTTCCGGTTGAGCCTCCGGCGCAAACTTGAAAACGAAGCGCATCGAGTGGCCAGCTTGCTCCCGCTTACCTTCCCCCAGCCATGACAGTGCAACCCGGATAGCGTTGGCAGTTGTGCCAATCTGTTCGGCTTCTATCTGCACGAGATCTATGTCTTCCGAGTAGCGCTGCGGCTGTTTGAAGAGAAGTTTGTGGAGGGCCGTACCGCCGCGAAATGCGATCTTGCCCGCCAGCGCTGGCGCATTGAACAGGTCGCACAGCGCACGGCTGATGACCAGATCCTGCTCGATCTGCTGGGAAGTGGGCCAGGGAGCCTTTGTGCTCCAATCCTTAATGTAGGAGGCGGGAATCAAATGTCGGCCTCCACGGATTCATTGATTACGAGCATCCATTTGGAATCTCGTGGAGCAGTTCCGGCGTGAGAAGCGGCAAGCGGTTTGATGGAAGGGTCCAGCAGCAGGGCTGCTTTTGCCTTCTTGACGAACGGTTCGAGCGCGCCAGCTTGCGGCGCATACCCTGACTGGTCGAGGAGGTACCCAAGCCGGCGAACGGAGGAGTTCTCGTAGACCTTGGCAGCCTTGGCAAGCTTGCCGGCGTCTGCCTTGGCTCCGAGGTCTTTGACGATTTGGGCCAGTCCGTTAATGCCGGTCGCCTTGTGAAAGTAACGGGCGCAATCGAGGAGGGTTAGCTCAACGCCCGCTACCTTGGCAAAACCGGCTTCGCTCTTCATCTTTCCAAGCCAATCAGGCTGGTTGACCTTGGAGAAGGCCGACGATACCTGATAGACGAACTGAAGGCGGTGACGGCCGATCTCCAATTCGCGAAGCTGTTTTGGAACAATGACCTGGAAGGTCATGGCCGCTTGATGAGATGAACCATGAAAGGCAGCCGCGCGCAGCAGCGAGATGCGGTAATCGATGCTCTGATACCTCATGAGCGGGTCTATCCAGCTAGCGGGGTCCGGCGCGCCAGCAACACGGTCTTCCGGGCGCAGGATCAGGTAAAAGCCGTGACGGAGATTGGCCAACCGTTGCTTTTTGGCCAACCGCGTAATCGAAGCCCTCAGAGCTGGTGGAGAAAGGCCCAATGCGGCCAACGCCTCTTCGCTGGTGAAGTAGGCGCGCCCGCGAACGAGCTGATCATCAAGGTATTGGTCGAGGGTGGCCATCTCCCATATTATATGCGAAAAGGTGCGAATACCGTATTGTTTTGCATATGAAATGGGGATGCGGAAGAATCCTCTCAACAAGGGCAAGAATTCAGACGCAGATAACCGGCACTGCCGCGAGCAGACGGTCTGGGATTGGCGTGTATTTTCCCACCGACAAATGGGGCGCTCTTAACCCGCATTGAATGAGTGGAATGCGCAAAGCCGCTCTTGCGCAAAGTTAGGCTGCGCAGCAGGCAGAGACCGCCGACTCCGCAGTCTCTGGATCGCTTGTGCCTTGTGCGGATGTCAGGAGAACGTCACGAAGGGAATAGTTGGGCCACTGGATGGGGCCGTTTTCCGTGGGCAAGCCCAAAAAGCCCAAGCGTACACCGTCGCCGATCCACGTGAGCAACTCGTCGCGGCTGGCGCAGATGCGCACCGGGCTGCAGTTGTATCCGGTGAGATCTTCGATGCGCTTTTCCTCGTGGAGCCGCGCCATCATGTAGTCGCCCCAGGCGGGGCAGGCGGGCAGCCCTAGTTTGCTGACAAGAACTGCCCAGGCAATGTCATTCTGGCTGTGCAGAATAAAGACGCCGGTTTCGGTGTTGTTCGAGTGAAGCTCTTCTGAGAGAGCAATCACATGGCGCAGAGGCTGCTTGCGGTCGGGCATGGGGATGGAGGCCTTCCAGGTGAAGGCGTTTGTGCCGAGAGAGATGGACTGCTCATCCATCCCCGGCAGACAGATGTTGAAGCTGAGCTCTTCAGACAAAGCCGCAGTGAAGGCGGCCATTACGGAATCGGAGGCGGTGAGAGAGAGCAGGTGCGTCTTATTCTCATCCCCCGCATAGCGGTCGCAGTACGCGGTGATGCGCGTGGAGGAGTCGCGCCGCTTCTGGTAGAAGGTTACAGGCAGAAAGCGCAGGTGGCCATTTTTCATAGGTGTGTGGGCATCGCAGACAGATGGGAAGGTGGAAGGCTGCCGTCCCGGAAGCTAGTTTTCCGAGGGCAGAAGCACGGTTGTCGCAGACCGGTCGGCCTCGGTGATGATCCAAACCTTGCCGTCCGGGCTTATGTCTGTGTTATAGGAACTGAAGATTCTCTCGTCGCCGTTGTCGAGAGCGGCGTCGTTATAGGCGATATCGTTGTCTGAGAGATCTCCCCAGTCGCCGTTGGCATGGCGTTCAAGGATCGACCCGAAGTCGAATCCTTCAAGGGCCAGTTCGCGGATGCCGGGGGTGATGACGGTACGGCCGAGGGGGAACAATTCGCCTCCGACTTTGCGGAATGAGACGGTGTCTGTTTCAGGCTGGATATCCTCGGCGGTGTCCTCGTCATGGAAGAGCGTAGGCTCTTCCTGTTCGTCTTCCTCGGGAGCCTCGGTTCCCAGGGTAAGCACGCGGCCGTCCTCATACACGAGGGCGAGGTCATGCGAGAACCGCTCAATCGTGCGTGTGACAGTAGCGCCGTCCTCGCCCTGTTCCTCGTTGATCACGGTGACGACCTTTTGGGTGCGCCAGCGGGCAATATGCCGCTCTTCCCCTTCGCCGAAGGCTCCGTTCATCAGGCCGGAGGTGCAGAGCAGCCCGACATGGCCGCCGTGCAACGGTGTCAGGGGTTGGCCGCAGGAGATTGCTGCTTCCGGCAGGAGCGCATGCCGGCTCTGCCGCCACGCGTTGGACTGGGGCAACAGATCCTCAAGAAGGTCGAAGTCGATGCCCTGGTGGACAAACGTAGCTGGCCCGGAGGGCGGCACTGCGTACGCCCAGTCGCCGTCGTCGGGTTCCGGCAGCGGGTCGATGTTGAGGCGCCTCCAGGACAGGCCATTGAGGTAGGTCTGGGAACGCTCGGCTACATTGTCGGTCTGGTCCTTGCGCACGCCGAAGAAGACCACCTGGTCGTACTTGACCGAGTCCGGGTGGGTCAACTGGTAGACGCGAATGTCGCCAAATCTGCCAGCCAGCGTGCGTGAACAGTAGGCAAGAGCCTTCGCCGGTATGACGAAGACGAGAACGCCGCCGGGCACCAGCCAGCGGTAGCAGTGCTGAAGGAAAACCTGCTCCAGGCGCTTGTTGTCCAAGGCGCCGATTTCAAAGTCGTAAGGAGGGTTCAGGTAGAGGAGGGACACCTGCTGTACCTTGCCGGCGACCTCGATGGTATTGCCATGGATGGTCGCGATCCCGGCCGCGGCACAGGCTTCGGCGCGGTCGGTGTCAAGCTCGATGGCATAGCGAGCGACGGCAGTGTCTTTCGTCACGGCCAGCAGAGCGGCGCCGGTTCCGGCGCACGGGTCGAGCACGCTTGCTTGCTGGGAAAAAGTAAGGCGCGCGCGAATGCGCGGCCCTTCGGGGCCGGGAAGAGGAAAATATCCCAGCCGGATTCTGCCTGAGTTTCTCAAGTTTGGTTCCTTTTCAACCGGGCGTGCAGGGATTTAGTGTCCGGCTTTTGCGAGGTGGTGGGGCGCATGGATGCGGTTACAGAAAGCTTCTAGCAGGGAGCACAAACAGGTGGTGACATGTGTCTCGTAAAGTGAAAACACATCCACAAAGCGCCTGATATCCTGCGAAGCCGTCACCGAATGGTAGGGTTCAGCCTATTGGGGCGAAGCCCTGTTTACGTCAACAGAGGTTCAACTTCCGGATTGTCCGTGATCGCACGGAACTCGGGTGCCTGGGGGTTTCACAGTCTGCACTGCTCAATGAGTGACTCGGAGATGTTGCGTAAATCCAGAATCCATTCTGGCGACATCAGCGTTTCCCGATACTTATTCGTGCACTCAAATAGAACCTATCGGTCGTGCAGGGGCGGGTTTTCGGGGCAGCGCTTGTCTGATAGCTAGAACCAATTCATCAGAAATGCCGTCAGGAGCCTGCATCGATCCGTCGGCAGAGATTTGTATCCGTACCGCGCGTCCGCCACTGTTCACTGAAAAGTGAACCTTATCCAACGTATGCTGGCGTTTACCCAAGAGTGCCCTCATCGAGGGTCGAACGTCTTTCGTCCCAGAAAGCGTCGCTTCGAAATTTACGGCTTCGTCGAAGACAACATCTCTCACATGAGCACGATCAATGACGATCTGATCTCCGATCTGTTCTTGGACGTTGTCGGCCCACATTAGTACATCGACGTTCAGGTTTGTCCAAGCAGCCTCAAAATTACAAATCTGTAACACTCGACTACTGAATGGTCCGATGGAGCGAGGAGGATTCAGTAGTTCGACCTCAGGGAACTCATTCGAGAAACTAAACGCTGTCTCAACATATGAAATCCTCTCAAATCTAATATCATTCCCGAATGGATCGGTAATCAACTCCTCAGAAATGAGCTTCTCGATAAAACGGGCTTCGATGGAGCTCTCGCGAACGCGTGTCACCAAAAAGCCCGACATGCTTTCGGGCGTAAGAATATCAGCACGGATTCTCTGTGCCAATTGACGCATGGATAAGGGCCAACTCCCGGCCAACCACTTAACGCGTTTCATTGCTGGCGCTCACCTCCTGCACTCAATTCAGCTACCAAGCTTCTAAAAACTTGAATAGCGGTGGCATCGAGAACTCTCAACAGAGCTTTGCGATCTTGTTCCTCGAGGTTACGCCAAGTTTTTACATAGCTTCCGTCCCGACGTATCAGGGTGCCTTTTACGGCGAATTTAAAGCCTTGCCCCAATTCTGGCTCGTCGATCCCCGCCGTGAAATCGAAAAGATGGTAAGGAGACTCGATTTGCTTCGAGCGCCATCTAACTGAGACGATATAGAAGCCGCCCTCCCTGAGGTCCTTGTATTGAGAAGACAATAGAACACTAGAGCCCTTAAGAGCCACTTCACGGACTAAAGCCTTTAGTTCGTCGCTGGCCTCAGCGGATCCGGCAGGCGGCTGAGCCTCGCTATCCTGAGATTGCAGCTCGCCCTCACGATCAGATTCCTCATTTTCGGGCGAGGAGGCATTTGGAGCTTTTACTCTGACACTTGTAACATTTACCAGCTCAAACTTTGGTAAACCACCGATGAGGCCAGTAAAGAAACTTGTTCTAGCGGCTGGCGACGTGAGAAGGGAAAAATCTACACGCTCCACAGGCAGTGGAGCATTGGCCTTACCTTCGAACCTCTGTCTGATACCATTGCTGACTGCGATCGCTGTTGAATTCACAGGCAGCGTAACGGTAAGACCATCTGAATTAATTTCTATGTCGATGTTCGCTTCGCGCTTCCGCCTCTGTCGAAGACGTGTCTTCGAAAAATCGGTTTCGGTGTACTTGATGTCTACGCTGACTTTCCCCTTGTCGGGTGATCCGGTGATGATCTGCATGTCGCCTGTCGCAGCTACCTGATTCCGATACTCGTCGACGATCGCACGTACGTCAGAGTTGGTGAACTCTCCCTTAAATCGAAAGGTAGTACTGGATTCACTGCGCGATCCGAGGTCATTGAATTTCTGTAGCTCAGTTACTTGATTGAAACCGCACGTTAGCACTGATAGGCGCTTAATGAGGTCATCCCTCGCTTCCTCCCTTGAGTAGAAGACATTGCGCGAGCGGGCAAGTTCCAGAAGAACTCCTGTCGTGAACTGCTGCTTCTGTGAGATCAGTAGATCATGGATTTCGCTGTCGTTCGCTGTATATAGAAGCACGGCTATTGACCTCGCATCATCCCGATGACTTCGGGAGAAAAGGCTGTGTGGATCTTGTGGATCGGAGCGAATTCGACCCGCTTCAAATCACTGCTAGCATCGCCAGTCCCTCCGAACTCCACGATATATTCTTCTACCGCTCGACCAAAATTCGCCGCTGCGGTGGAGTCTGCATCGAGAGTTCTGATCAGGACCTTAATGCCGGGAGCGATCTGCTGGAAATGCATCAAGTGATCGATCAAGTACAAAAATTCTTGCGCTAGCGAGCCATGATCGCGGTAGAAAACCAAAAGCGTCTTCTCTCGCTTTTGAGGATCCTCGCAGAGTAGGCTTATCCAAGGACCGCTAAGCATTTCCAATGTAGCTGCTCGGGAAGTTTCTATACGCAGATTCTTCTTCTGGACTAGTTGTGGATAGAAAAACCTGCAATGCTCTGGATCAGGGATGACTTTCTTTCCGCGAAGATGGTTGATCTCGTAGTGGACGTTATCTAGCCACTGAACTTCGTTCGGGCCGAAGATAAAGAGCCTGGAACCACGCGGTACTGGAATGTCATCAAATTTCACCGATCTAAATATTTCCCGGAAATTGCGATCGTATGCACCATCGTGGTTGTAGACAAATAGAAGCCCGACAATAGATGCCGAAACGCTATCGTGAAGGTATTTCTTGCGCCATTCATCGCTCTGCTCTGCGCAGCCAAGAGATAGAGCTAAGTTCCTCACCGCGCCGTAGATTTGAGCGGCGGATATTGTGCTCGCCGAGTAGCTCTTCAGATCACAGTTCACATAGGTTCTGACCGGCTCGTACGGCTCGTCGTAGTAAAAGACGACGTCAGAAGGATGTGTGTCCTTATTGTGAGATTCAAGCACACATTTCCAGTTCTGGTCGACAGGGCCGCTCCTCTTCCAGAGGAACTCGGAGAAAAGTTCAGAAGACAACAATTCCGCCATTTTGGCGATGTTGGAGGTTTCGCTCATGCCAGCTCTCTTTTGAAAGTTACAAAAAAGTTTAGTACGCTCCACATGGGGCCAATTGGAGGTCAATGCCGAGCACCTATCGTTCGGGGAAGAACCATGGGTCAGCATGGATTTCTTCCGGACCTTCGAACTGCTCCGCCCTAATCCCGTCTATCATACTTCATCGCCATAGCGGGCTGTGAAAAAATCATGATGTGGATGCACTGGCTCATGTGCATAACGGTCCGCAGGGCCCGCATTCTTTAGCGATAACATCGGGCCCAATAAGTCGGCCAGTGTTCAGGAATGTGATCGAGGGCCGGATTCTCAACTGTTGCCAGCCCAAAACACTTATGGAGGCAGCCTGGAGTTGATATTTTCGTGTTCCCGGCGCGCGGATCATCAAACCGACAGTTGTGTGCGCGTTTTGATGGGATCAATTAGCGCGAAAACCCCATAACCTGCCAATCTCTGCCCATTTTCATTCAGGTGGTGCGAAGTTTGCGTATTTCGGCGAGGATCTTGGTGAGTCGGTTTGAGAGCCGGTCGAGGCGAGAGCGAGAGTCACCGCTTGGTAGTGAGCGGCGGAACATCACCAGGGCATGTTGGGTGGCGCGCAAGGAATCGATGAGGCCGTCGAGGCCAGCTCGTTGAAGTATGGACGATGTTTTGGGTTGCGGAGCCAGATATTTTGGTTTGGAGCGAGCCAGTTGAAACTCACGCTGGAGATCGGTCAAAGCCACATCGACATAGCGCATGGTCATGTCGGGATGTTTGTGGCCGAGTAACTTCATCAGGACGGGGAAGCTTACACCGGAGCGCAACATTTCCGTGGCATAGGTATGTCTAAATTGGTGTGGGACGATGCTTGTGGAGAGGCCGAGAGTGTGACAGACCAGATGCAGGTAATCTCGCAGTTGAACAACGAGAGCTACTTTGCTTCCTGGACGAGCCAGCAACCGACCGTCGGGAGGCAACGGGTCAAGGAAACGGAAGAATCGAAGTCGTTGGACGAGGATAGACGCCGCAGCATCGATGGGGACCATGCGTTCGGTTTTGAGTTTGCCGAGCGGTACATGGATGGCCCATTGATCCGGACCGACGGAGCGAAGACAATCGAAGGACAAGTCCGCACACTCTCCGATGCGCATGCCGGTGTGGCGGAGCAACAAGAATACATTTCCTCCCAGATCGTTGCGGCGGAGGAACTCCTGCTGCAAGAGCTGGTCCTGCTCTACAGTGAGCGGTCGTGGCAAACTCTGCGGTGTGCGCGGAATATCCTCGTCGCGGACCAGCCGAGCGAGTTCAGCATGTTGGCTTGTCCAGGCCAGTTCGCTGAAGATGGAGCGCAGAGCGATGAGTCTTCCGATGCAGGTCACGGTCGCTAGGGGTGGCATTTGCGAACGCATGCGGGAGATCCATCCGAGGATGTGAGGATCGCGGCACAGTTGCTCCAGACGGGTGACCTCGGGGTGCTCGGCGGCCAGATAGACGAGGAAATTACGCACCGTCATGTTGTAGTGACGTTTGCTGCCCGGTGTGAGTGCGGTGCAGATGGACTCAACAGCGCGCTCGAAGGCCGGTGCCAGAGGATGCTGGAGTGGAGGACGGCGCCAGCGCTTCATGATGCGCTCCTGGTAATAGGGCGGATGCACTGCGCCGCGGCGCGGGCAAACTGAAGGTAGACATCCTGCGGAGAGACTTGCACATAGTGCAGTGTGGTTTCGATGTCGGAGTGTCCCATCAGTTGCATGAGCGCGGGCAGGCTGATACCGGCACGCACCATATCCGAAGCGAAGGTGTGTCTGAAGCGGTGCGGGTTGGCAAGCTGGATGCCGGTGGTGCGGCGATGGTAGCGGAACAGAGAGCGCAGTCCTGCGGGAGTCATGCGAGTTCCGCGTGCTGGCCCCTTGAGCACGACGAACAGTGCGGCGGAGCAGGGATCGGGCCGTTCCAGGCGCAGATAATGATCAATCAGTTGCGTGGTTTCCGGCGCCAGAGGGAGGTAGCGCAGCTTGCTGCCCTTGCCACGCACACGGAGCTGGCCTTCGGAGAGCAACACGTCTTCCGGGTTCATAGCCAGCACTTCGGCGGAGCGAAGTCCTTGCATGAGCATCAGGCCCACGATGGCCAGATCACGCGCGTTGTGGAAGCTGGACCAGAAGCGCGCCACTTCATCGACCGAGAGAGGGACGATGGTGAGCCTGGGTTCCTTCACTCTCAGTCTGCTTAGCTCGAACCTCGGGCGGCCCAGGCCCAGCGGCCTTCGGTGGAGGTAAAC
>Ga0181529_10000459_pt1 | contig 59143 bp, 45 predicted proteins | sample PEATcosm2014_Bin_36_FD_119763 | JGI IMG/M metagenome (GOLD analysis project Ga0181529, IMG submission 119763) | Peatland microbial communities from MTU Mesocosm Facility, Houghton, MI, USA - PEATcosm2014_Bin10_30_metaG | ecosystem: Environmental > Terrestrial > Soil > Wetlands > Peat | place...
CAGCGACGGCCTGAAAATGCCGCGCTGGAAACAAAGAGCCGATCCGTTTCCAGCGCCGCCGGAGTGGCCGCAAACAACCTCAAGAAAACTCGCGGAGGCCCGGATGTGCGGAAGTTGGGCTAATGCGGACTCGTATTTTTCGGAGATCGAGCGCAGCACGGGATTCCGGGGAGCAACGATCACGATCAGTTTTGTGTTCTACGATCTACCCAACAACACGGCTCTGACCGACGCCGTGGTTGTGTTCCAGGGGATTTGTAACCCGCCGGACCAGATCAAGGAAGCCACGCTGCGCGTAACCGCGACAAACCGGATGAGCATGCAGCGGGTGTTTCTGCCAGAAATCCGAATTCAGCGCCTCTGCCCTTGGACATTCCCGTCAACGCCCGTCCAACAACAGGAAGCCATCGATGGCGGCGCGGAGGGCAGCTACTCTACTTACTATCCGTGCGGTTACTCGGCCGGCCTTGCGGGAGGCTGTGGAAACCTGAACAACGGTGTGCCGTTTACGTCCTGCGGGTATGCCTCGACAGACTGCCAGGCCCGTGGGATGTTTACGCGGTTTGGCGGAATCGAGTACATCCCGCCGGTGATCACGGTGCGAGGCTACGGCAAGGACTGGACCAGTTCCGCCGTAGCGGTGAACCAGGCGCGCTACAACGACTATGTTCCGATGGTGTACGGAACGGCCTGGTACTATCCACCCGTCGTATTTGCACGCAACGACGGGAACCTGACCCGTATGGAGGTGTTGTTAGGTGTCGGCGTGATGCAGGGCGTGCTGACCGTGCTGGTGAACGGCTATCAGATACCGCTTGGCGTGACCGGGAAAAACATGACCGGCACCGGATGGTACAACGTTCCAACTTTGGGTACGCGGGACGGCGCGTTTGACCTGAATTTCCTGAACTCGAACGGCCAGCCGGCGGGAGATCCTTATGGTGGCATGGCCTACCTGTCGGTCGTGGTTCCGAATCAAATCAGTGACGGAAACTCTTTGCCTTCGGTGCAGGTGCTGGTGCAGGGGTTGATGATCCCAACCTACGATGCCCAAGGAAACCAACTCAGTCATGAGTTCACGAGCAACCCCATTTGGGTTCTGCACGACATGCTGCGGCGCAGCGGATGGGATGCTTCCGAAATCGACTACTCGAGCCTAGCGTCGGCGGCGGCGTACTGCGATGAGCTCATTAACTCGACGGACCTGAATGGCAACCCGATCACCATCCCCCGATTCGGCTGCAACCTAGTGCTACAGAAGAGGCGGAGCGCAGGCGATGTGATCCGGGGCATCCGGAATGCGTCTCGGTTGTACCTGACTTACGGACCGGGCGGCGTACTGCAGGTCAATGTCGAGAACGCGATGGTGTTGCAGCAGCCGGCACAAAACCCGTGGTCCAACAGCACCGAATCGCTGAATGCGGGATGGCCAGCTTACGAGTTTGGCGACGGGACCACCGGCGCTTCGGGAATATTGCGGAAGTCGACGGGAGAACCGACTGTAGTGGTCTCGTCGCGTAGCATTGCGGACACACCGAACTCTCTGAGCATAGACTTCCAGGACGCCTTGAACAGCTACCAGCAGGATAGTTACACGGTCGTGGATCCTGACGACGTGGGCTTGACGGGGCAACAGGTCACGTCCACGCTAATGGCGATTGGACTGCCGAATTATGATCAGGCAGCTCGAATGCTCAAGTTCAACCTGGATAAGGCACTGCTGGGTAATACCTATGTTCAGTTTGAAACCAGCATCATGGCATTTGGGATCAGGCCCGGGGACCTGATTACGATCACCTATCAGAAAGAGGGGTTTAGCCGGCAGCCATTTCGGGTGCTCAAGATCTCTCCGTCGACTAATTACCGGACTGCGGCAATCACAGCTCAAATACATGACGATGCCTGGTACCTGGACTCGAACGGGCAAGACAGCTCGGCGGCGGGCGCGAACCAGCAGGCGACCGCCACGATTGGACTGCCACGGCCCCTGTTGGGAAGCTTGGTGGACGCGAGCGGGCTAGTGGAGTTTGGCATCTCCGAGACCGACACTACGAGCAGTGATGGGACGGTTCAGGCCAGCCTAGCGGTGACCTTTGTTCCGCCAGCGGCCGCAAGCCCAGCAGGGCCCGGTGTGCCATTAATCAGCTTGGCCGCGACGATCGGATCGGGAGGAACGCTTGCAGCCAACCAGGTTTTATACTACGCGATTTCCGGCGTCGACGCCTCGGGAGACGAAGGTGCGCTTTCGTTCATTGTGACCGCAGCGATCACTTGCGACGGATCCTCGGTGACGCTAACCGAGTTAAGCTTCACTTCCAGCACCAGCGCGTTCAACGTATATCGCGGGACAACACCCGCCAACTTGCTGCGGATCGCATCGAGCCAGACGTGTGGGGCGACCTTTACCGATTCCGGTGCGCAGCCCCAATTAATCGCGCCACCGGATCCGAATTTCGACCATGCCAATTTCTACTGGCGCATGGAACTCCAACCAGAGATGGCAGCTAGCATCTTCTCGTCGACGACGGTAGGCAATGGGAATCTGCAGATGAATCCCAATTGCTACCAGGGCATGACGGTGAGAGTCACGCGAGGGACCGGCGCCGGGCAAGAGGCACCGGTTGCAAGCAACGACGCGACGACGCTGACTCTCTCGGGCACGTGGGTGGTACCTCCAGACGCCACGAGCTACTTCGTGGTGGCCGAGGCGGGCTGGCATTTTGGGGCAATGACGAAGAGCAGTCCAGTCAGCTTCGTGGTCCCCAATCAAGGCGGCGAGACGGTGCAGGTGACTGGGCGTTCAGCGAATGCGGCCAATGTGGAGTGCCCGCCAATGCTGGCGACAGTGACGCGCTGGCAGATTGGGGGAAGTGGATTCAGCGATAGCGCCGCTCCATCGACTCCATTCTTTGGCTTGGGCGCTGGAATGAGCGGCGGAACGTTGGATTTAAGCGGCGTTTCCTTCAGCAGCCTTACCGACACTGAGACGATCTCAGCGGCGACACTGACGGTCTACTATTGGAACGAACTACAAGGCGCTAGTAGCTTCGAGCTGGTTAGCGCCATCGGAGCGAGCGACACGTCCTTGACGCTGAACGCTCCAGGACCGGCGCAAACTGGCAGCATTTTGCAGATCGATAGCGAGGTGCTGGAGGTTGCCGAAGTGAGCGATGGCGGGGTGGGATACACCGTCCAGCGGGGAGTGCATGGCAGTCCGGCGAGCGCGCATGCGGCAAAGTCAGCGGTTTATCACCTGACAGGACTGACGTCGGTCGCCGGGTTTCCGCAGGGTTTCTTTGGCAGCCCGTATAGCGGCACCTGGAGCTTTCCCGTACAGCTTCCCGACGTTCGTGTGGCGAGCGCGCAATTGTTCGTTACCAACCAAAAAGGAAACAGCCCAATGGCGAGCGCTTGCCTGACGCACACGGTCGATAGCGGCCTGCGGACGCTTTCCGGCGGACAATACTCCATTCAGGTGGAGGGGTACCTGTCGGTAGACCAATCGGCGGCACCCGCTCTGGTGGTTGATGCGGCGCACTCTGTGGGAGATATCTATGGTGTGCTCGGCGCGGCGGCTGACGCGACCGTGCAACTCCAATTGAACGTCAACGGGGCGGCATACTGCCAGTTGGTCTTTCAGGCAAACGAGACCATCTCCAACGACGTTAGCGGACAAAGTCTGCCACCCTTGGCGGCGGGCGATCAGATCACTCTGGCCGTTCTATCGGTGGGACAGACATATCCAGGGGCGGACCTGACCGTGATCATTCGACTATAATGAGCAACACGCTATCCAAATTGCGACCCGATCGCGATCTACAGTGTTACTTTTTCGAGCCATCGGCGATCGCGGCCTTGAGTGAGACCAGTCCGAGTGGATTCACCGTGTCCGGTTGCTGGCGGAGCCAGTACGATTGGGCGGTACTCGAATGGAACCGGGACAATGTGTTCGAGTATCCGTCCTTGCGCAATCTACCCGACGGCGACCTGAGTGGATTGCAGCTATCTTACCAGGAAGTTCGAACGAATTGTATCGGTGTCGATTCTGCGTGGTACCCTACGCAACCCTGGCCCTATCTCAGAATCTGGGCGGATACAGGTGGAGCGGAACAGATTTACGAGGTCCCCTTATTGCAATACGCAACTCCCATGTCGAGCGCCGTTCCCGCCACTGCGCAGTTCCAATTGCAAGGCGTGCTATCGACTGGAGACTACATCGAACTGGCTTGGCTGGACCAACACTTCAATTACCAGCTTGCTTCTGGTGACACGCTGACCACCGCCGCAGCAGCCCTGGCTGGCGTTATCACAGCGAATCAGCAGGCCGGGCTAGTGAGCGCCACGGCAGATGGCTCAATCGTTACACTCACGTATCTGGGAGTGTCCGGATCGAACGGAAACCGGATTGGCGTGTATGGGACCGTGCACGGCGACGGAACAGAATTTTGGAAACCGCCTTCCGCACTGTTCCAGGATGGCGTGTCGCCTACCACCTGGAAAGTGAATCTGGAGTTCGCGAATCTGACGGATTTGAACGGCGTCCCCATCTCCGCGGCAAGCATGACGAACGTACGGAAACTGCGATGGACCTGGGCAGCGGACATGCAGGCGGCCAGTTTCCAACGCAGCGAGTTTTCGGTGGTCGTATCGAATTGGACGGTGACCGGGACCGGCGCGCAATATCAAGTGGCGGGTCCCGGCAGCAGGAGAATTGAAGGCGATTCGGCGACGCTCACCTATACGGGCAGTTGGGGGTCCGAAAAAGGAAACTACTCGGGCGGGTCAATACAATCGACTGCAACGCCGGGCTCTACTGTTACATGCTCCTATGTTTCAGAGTTCGCTCACACCTTGTACGTCGGAACGCGGGCGCTAACGAACGGTGGACAAGTCACGGTGCAAGTAGACAGCGGCGCACCGACGGTAATCGACCTGGCGCTTTCCGGCGAAGACGTGCTGATGCGGGTGTCGCTGGGGCAGCAAGTCGCGTCCATCCAGCACAACGTCACCATCACCAACTCGGGAGCAGCAGGTACGTTGGCGTACTTCGACTTTCTTGAACTTGCCGTTCCAACGAGCACTCTGCCGACGTTCATTGCGATGCCTACGACAGCAGCGGCGACGGACTGGGATACAAACCACTCTTTGGCGCTGGCCCCCGAACGAACGGCTTGGTTGGTGAACACCTTGGGGCTTCCCGGCCGATTGAACCACTATGCCGGAGCACTGTGGTTCTATGAGCTAGTTTGCCCGGGCAATCAGTATGCATCCGCAACGATCGTTTTCGCGGGACAGCCGGAGTTCGGCGCTGGCGGGACGACCGAAATCAACTTGGATGGCACGGTGCTACAGCACTGGAACCTGATCGGCGATACGGCCGAGAGTATCGCCACCTGCTTCGAACTTTGGATTAACGCAGGTTCCACCGAGGTGTGGGCCGAAGCCAACGGAGCCAGCCTCACGATCACTTCGCGGCTCTTGGGTTCGGCAGGCAATACCATCGCATTGAGCGTGAATACCAACAGCACGCAATTCACGGCCAACTTTGCGACTAGTTCGCTAGCGGGCGGCCAGGATGGAACATGGTTCACGGATCTGACGACCGTACCACGAATGAACCGCGCAGCCCGCGACTGGACCCTGAGTTACTTTAGGGCGCTGAACACTTATAGCATTATCGCTACCGCATCATTCAGCATGGAGCTTGGCAACGGGGATCCTAGCGCCGGCGCGGGGATTGCCCAATGCTATCCGGACGGCACTCCGTGCACGGTAAGTACGCCGGCTTTACAAACCAACTTCGGGCCGGAGAGCACGGCATTTTGGCAGCAGGCATATCTCGACATGGCGCAGATTATGTTAAGCGCCGGCATGACGCCTTACCTGCAATTCGGCGAGGTCCAATGGTGGTACACGGCAGCGCACGGCGGCATGCCGTTTTATGACGCCTACGCGATCTCCGCCTTTCAGGCAGTCTACGGGCAACCGATGGCCACTATTCCCAGCCAAAATGCCGACCCGACTCTTTTTCCAAACGAGTGCGCCTTCCTGCCTGGACTGATTGGCCAATTCACCCAGACGATCATGGCGTTTGTTCGCCAGTCGGTGCCCAACACAAAGTTCGAAGTGCTGTATCCTCCGGATGTCAATAACACAGCGCTGAACAAGCTGACCAACTATCCTGCGATGTACTGGACGCCGGCTAACCTGGCTTGTCTAAAGACCGAAAACTTCACTTACACTGGCGACCGCAATCTGAATCTGGCGCGCCAATCGATCCAGTTGCCGCACCAGCTCGGCTTCCCACCGTCGCAGAGCGGCCATTTGGTGGGTATAAGCGATTACACAACGCCGTGGGCCAGGGAATGGAGCCTTGCGGTAGCGGCAGGTTTGGAATCGGTGGTGCTGTTTGCGCTCGACCAGTTGTGCCTGATCGGTTACTCACTGCCACTGAACGCGAGGATGGCCCGGGCGAAGTTCATGGGCCGCTAATACTGCACCGGCCGGTAAGCCGCTATCGCTGATTGGATTTCAGAATCTTCTTGCGCAGTCGAATGGATCCCGGTGTGACCTCGACGAATTCATCGTCGCGGATAAACTCGATGGCTTGTTCCAGGTTCAGAATGCGCGGCGGCACCAGGCGGATAGCTTCGTCGGCGGTGGATGCGCGCATGTTCGTGAGCTTTTTCTCCTTGACGATGTTGACGTCCAAGTCCTTCTCGCGCGCGTTCTCGCCGATCACCATTCCCTCATAAACCTCGGCGCCGGGGGCAATGAAGATCTCGCCGCGCTCCTGCAAATTGAAAATTGCGTGGCCGGTGGCTCTGCCCGGCCGGTCCGCGACCAGCGACCCGGTTGGCCGCGTCGGAATATCGCCCTGCCACTCGATGTAACCGTGGAAAAGCGAATTCATGATGGCGGTGCCACGCGTGTCGGTGAGAATCTCGCTGCGCAGGCCGATGAGACCGCGCGATGGTATGTGGAACTCCAGTCGCACGCGACCCGATCCGTGGTTCACCATCTTGATCATCTTGCCCTTGCGCGCGCCTAGCTTCTCAATCACCACTCCCAGGAAGCTCTCCGGACAATCGATAACCAGAAGTTCGACCGGCTCTTCAACCCTCCCATGGACCGTGCGGGTTAGGATTTCCGGCTTGCCCACCGCCAGCTCATAACCTTCGCGGCGCATCATCTCGACCAGGATGGCCAGTTGCAGTTCTCCGCGGCCCATCACTTTAAAAGTGTCGTGTCCTAGCTCCTCGACGCGGATAGAAACGTTGGTAAGCAGCTCCTTGTCGAGCCGCTCGCGCAGGTTGCGTGACGTCACCCATTGTCCCTCGCGGCCGGCGAACGGCGACGTATTGATGGTGAACGCCATGGCGATGGTTGGCTCGTCAATCGCGACATGCGGCAGCGGCATGGGGGTCTCGGCGCTGGTGACGGTTTCGCCGATGGTAATGCCCTCGACGCCCGCGATAGCGAGAATGTCGCCCGGCCGGCCCACCGTTTCGTCCACCCGCTTCAGCCCTTCAAACGAGTAGAGCTTGGTGATCTTCGTCGTTTGCAGCGACCCATCGCGCTTGGCGACCGCAACGGTGTCACCATAGTTCAGCGTGCCATGAAAGACGCGGCCGATCGCCAACCGGCCCAGGTAGTCGCTGTAATCCAAATTGGCGACCAGCATCTGCAGCACCTCATCCGGCTCGCCCACTGGCGGCGGGATATGAGCCAGGATGGCGTCGAACAACGGGCGCAGGTCGGTGGACGGATCGTCGAGCGACTCCTTGGCCACGCCGGTCTTGGAGATGGCGTAGAGCACTTTGAAATCGAGCTGGTCCTCGGTGGCATCGAGGTCGATGAACAGGTCGTAAATCTCATTGAGCACGTCCTGGCAGCGCGCATCGGGACGGTCGATCTTGTTGATCACCACGATCGGCGGCAGATGGGCTTCAAGCGCTTTCGAAAGCACGTAGCGCGTCTGCGGCAGCGGCCCTTCGCTCGCGTCCACCAGCAGCATCACGCCATCGACGATCTTGAGCGCGCGCTCCACTTCGCCGCCGAAGTCGCTGTGGCCGGGCGTATCGACGATATTGATCTTCACGCCTTGATACCGCACGCCGGTGATCTTGCTGAGAATGGTGATGCCGCGCTCGCGCTCCAGGTCGTTGGAATCCATGATGCGCTCGACGGTCTGCTCGTTGTCGCGGAAGATGCCGCTCTGATGGAGCATGGCATCCACCAGCGTGGTTTTCCCGTGATCGACGTGGGCGATGATGGCGACATTGCGAATGGCTGTATTGCTGGTCTTCATAGATTGGTTTCGGTTGGAAGAGTTGCGGGCGCCGCCGGCGGCGGGCCGCGAACTTTCATTTTAGCATTGTGTCCCCGGCGCGCGATGAATTTGTCATGATAGGGCCATGCGAGTTCGTGAACTGGCCGAGTGGCTGAGCGCCACGTTTGAAGGCGACGGGGAAAAGGAACTGACGGGCGCAGGCGCGATCGAATCGGCCGGCGCGTCGGAGCTGGCGTTTGTCGGCGGTCGGAAAGCCGCGGCGCAGGCCGAAAGCTCGCCGGCGGGTTGTCTGCTGGTGCCGCTCGATTGGCCGAGCCCGAGCTACCGCACCGTGATCCGTGTGCAGGAACCACGCACGGCGTTCGCGCGGGCGATGAGCCGCTTCTATCCCACCGCGCAACTCACGCCGGGCGTCCATCCCACGGCGGTGGTGGGCAACGGCGTCGAGCTGGGTGCGCTGGTCTCCGTGGGGCCGCACGCGGTGGTCGGCGACGGAACACGCGCCGGCGTCGCGGTGGGCATAGGCGCGGGCTGCGTGGTCGGCAAGCGCGTGGTACTGGGCGAAGGCACGGTCCTCCACGCCAACGTCACCATCTACGACAACGTGGATATAGGGCGCGGCGTCATCATTCACTCCGGCGCCGTGATTGGCGCCGACGGATTCGGCTATGTGCGGGAGGACGACCGCTGGCACAAGTTTCCGCAAGTGGGGCGCGTCGAGATCGGCGACTTCGTCGAGATCGGTGCCAATTGCTGCATCGACCGCGCCGCGCTCGGCGTCACCGTAATCGGCGAAGGCACCAAGCTCGACAACATGGTCCACGTGGCGCACAACTGCCGCATCGGCCGCCACGTCGTGGTTGCCGCGCAAACCGGCTTCTCCGGTTCGGTGGTGGTGGAAGATCACGCGGTGATCGGCGGCCAGGTGGGGATCGGCGATAAGGCGCGGATCGAATCGCGAGCCGTGCTCGGCTCCGGCTGCGGCGTTCTCACATCGAAGGTGGTGCATTCCGGAGAGACCGTGTGGGGCACGCCGGCGCGCCCGCTGCGGCAGCACCTCGAGCAGCTCGCCAACCTCGCTAAGCTACCCGAACTGCGGCGCGAGGTGGCGGAGCTGAAGCGGAGAGTGGCGGAGCTGGCGCGGTAAAACCTTCGCGGCGGCGCAGATGCCTGACCGTAACCGTGCGCCTGATCGGAAACTCCCGGCATACGTTCGCCCCGCAACACAAACGCCATCGTATGCTGGCTGCTGCAAAGGGGACGATCTCTATGGCGTCATCGCCGAGGCGCCCAGCCCGCGGTGAGCGTCACCATGACGCTGCGTCCGGGCAGTAGATTCAGCAGGTCGCCTGCATTCTGCACGTAAGGCACAGCCGCCGTTGGCGCGATTGCGGGCGTGACTCCAACCAGGTTGTGGCTGTTGGTGAGATTATTGACCGCCAAGCCGATCTTACTCCCGCGCAGCCAGGACGCATTCTTGATTGTGTAATTGGCGAACACGTTCACCAGATTGAACGGATTGATCGTGATGGCCTGGTCAACCGGGTAGGGGATCATGGCTCCGTCGATCAGGTACTTGAGCGTGGCATTGTCGTTGTACAGCGTGCCGACTCGCTTGTCGACCAGACCGAGATCCCAGTCCTTGTGGCGCCACAGAAGACTTACCGTCTCGACGTTCTTCGGAGTGTCGGCCACCCAGAGACCGCCGTTGGGAAAGTTGGGGCCCGTCTGATACTTTGCCGAACCCAGCGTCCCGTTGAGGTAGACCGAGAATCCGCTTCCGATTATGATGTTGCTCTCCGCTTCAAGACCCTTCGTATTGGTGGGCCCGGTCGCGACAAATACGGATTCGGTGGTGGTTGGATCGGTGTAGCTATCGTAGGCGTTCTGGAAGTGAACGTAGTAGGCGTCGGCATCCAGAGTCCAGCGGCGGCGCTTGATCACGGAGCCGATCTGATAGGTCTTAGCCAGGGTCGGCGCGGGCGGCGCCAGAACCTGTCCGTTCGGAACGTCGAAGACGGCGCTCGGCGGAATAATACTGCCCTCGGCCCACTGGGCATAAACCGACCAGTCGCTCTTGAGGGAGTAACGAGCCGCGACATTCGGCAACCAGTTGTTGTAGTCGATCGAGTGCGTGACAAACGCCGCGCCGCCAGTGCAGAACGGTGCTCCGGTGCCCGGCTGGGTGGACGGTGTTCCGCCCAGGCAACCCACGGTCTTCCCATTGTCCTGGTACTGATTGAGCGCCATTGCGTAATTGGCGTCCTTAACGCCCACCGTGACCACCAGTCCCTGCGCCGGGTGCCATTCGAATTCGGCAAACGGCTGCGTGGACTGAGTGATGAAATGCTCGTGGAAGTTCCCCAGCGGCGTGTCGAGCTGAGTCACGATGTTGGACGGAATCTGATAACGGTCCGTATAGGCCCAGTCGAACCAGACACCGGTGCGGAAGACTCCCCACTTGGACTCCTTACTCAAGATCGCTGTGTCGCCGGCATGCCGGTACCCGTTGAGCTTGTCGACGCCGCTTGGCTTGCTGGAGCTGAGGTTGACCGTAGCTCCATTCTGGTAGAACTGCTTGTTCCAGTAGCGCGTGGTGTACAGTTTCGTGTCGAATTTCCACCCGTCCCCCAGATCGGCATTATAGGCGGCGTATTCGAAATCGGTCTGCACGTGATAAGTGTTGTACCCGTAGTAATAAGGGTCGGGCGCGCCGGTCGAAAGTAATGGCGTGCCGTCCAGCAAGTAGTTATCGCCATACGCCGCAACCTGCGCGCGCGTGGGCGTGGTCGTATTTGGAGTGTTGGTCCAAATGTCAACCAACCCTCCATACAACGTGAGCGAACTGCGATCGGAGATTCGGTATTGGTACTTGCCGTATCCCGCGTCTCGCTTCTGCTTGTTGAAGGTCTGATACCCGTCGGACAGCAGTTGCTGAATATTCATCAGGAAGCTATTGCGGCTGCTGGGTCCAAAAAACCCGCTGTCGCCGTCCAACTGCAGCACACGCGTATCCCAGGAGCCGTAGGTGACCGACCCACGAATGTCCGGGTCCGGGAATAATTGCGGCGACTCCAGATTGATCGATCCGCCGAAGTTAGTGGGGCCGAAGTTCGACGAAAGGCCGGGGCTGCGGTCGAAATCGACGGCGTCGGTCCAACCACTCGGAAAGTTCGCCCACGAATGGTGCGTCGGCGAGTTGGTATCTTCGAACGGAATCCCATCGAATGTCATGGTGTATTGCCCGTCCTGGAAACCGCGGAAAAACGTCTTGCCCTGGCCGAGTCCGATCCCGTTGGGATTGAGGCTAAACGTGCCGGGCGCATAATTCACGTATTCGGAGTAGTCCGCCACCGGCGACATGAAATTCCTGATGAAATCCGAGCTGACTTCGGTTTTGGCCGATGCCGCCTCGAGCGTGTTGCCCGAGGGCGCTGTGATAGCAGCCAGCGATATGCTTTCGTTGACATTGACCGAGGTCGACACGGACTCAACCGACATGGTGATGGGAATGTCCAGGGTTGCGCCGGCAGTAACTTGTCCGCCGGAGCGAGTGGTCAAAGCGAAACCGGGCGCTGAAACTCGAATTGAGTAGGTCCCCGCCGCGAGATCCGAAACCAGGAACTTTCCTTCGGCGTCGCTGATCACGCTGCGCGGCGCCCCCGTGGATTCGCTCTTCAACTCCACCACGGCATCTTGGATCGGTTTGCCAGTCTGGTCCAAAACCGTCCCAGAAATCGTTCCGCCCTGTTGTGCGTCAAGTTGGCTCAGTCCCGCGGCGCACAGCAATAGGCCGGCGACAAAAACACCTACTCTCCCCGTTCGATGACTCCACATTGTCTTGTTTTTTACCCTCTGGCCATAGTAATTGCAAGACGTGACAATAGTATGACTAAGCCGTTAAGTAACAAGGGTCGTGCGTTGCGTCACGGTGTGTTAGCGGACATCCGGGAGCATCACCGCTGGCGCAGGTTCCCGATGGCGTGACGAGCCTCAGCGCGCTGCGTTCCAGCGCCAGCTTGGGCCGCGCATTACCGCGCCGGCAGCGCTTGGCGAATTGCGTCGACGTTCTGCTCTATTGTCCGGCCCGAAGTGTCGATCACGAGACGTTCGCGGTCCCACGGATGATATTCCCGGCCAATGACATCGTCCCAAGCCGGCAACTCCAATCCAGGGACGTCGGTGGCGCGTGTTTCCACCCGGCGTCGATGTTCGTCGATGTCGGAGCAGATTACCTCGATCTCAATTGCCTTGACTCCTGTGCGGCGCGCTACCGCAACCCACGCCTCGCGGGTCAGGCGAAGCGGGTTCACTGAGTCTGCAATCACCGTTCTGCCGATTCGAAGGTTGTCTTCGGCGACCGCGTAGGCGATCCGGTACCCCGCATCGTCGAGTCGCCGATTCACGATCCCGGAGGCGCGGATGGCCTGTTCGATCGAATCGATACGCAGGTGCAGCGCGCCGATGAGGCGAGCCAACTCCACCGCGATAGCCGTCTTTCCCACGCCGGGCAGGCCCCCGAACACGATCAACAGGGGATTCTGCCGGCCGCTTGATTCCACATCGCGATTGTACCCGGTCGGCCGTATCGGAAACCATCAAGCCATCTCACCATCCCATCCAACAGCAGCCGCACAGGTGATATCCTGGTTTCCGGCCACGTCTCGGACGAGCGCGAGGCAACCCACGGAGAACCATGAGCCTGATTCAGTTCACACGCAACCAAACCGATCACTCCACCGACAAGGGGTATCAGTTCGAGTTTTTTTGCGACCGCTGCCACAACGGCTTCATGTCCGGGTTTCAGCCATCGGCCGTCGGCATCGCTTCCAGCGCGGCGCGATCGCTCGGCAGCCTGTTCGGCGGAGTGCTGGGCAACGTCGGCGGCACCGCCTACGAGATTGAACGCGCCGTCCAGGGGACGGGGCACGACAACGCGTTTCGCGAAGCCGTCGAGGAAGCCAAGCCGAATTTCCACCAGTGTCCCAAGTGTACTCACTGGGTCTGCGAGGCCACTTGCTGGAACGCGAAACGAATGCTCTGCTTCGATTGCGCTCCCGACGTGGAAGTCGAAATGGCCTCCGCGCAGGTGCAGGCGCAAGTGGAACAGATGAAGGAAAAGGTGCAGCAGCAGGACCTCACCAAGGGCATGGACCTCACCTCGGAAGCCGCCGCTCTGTGTCCCAGTTGCGGGGCGCGCACCCAGGGCGCCAAGTTCTGCCCCGAATGCGGCAAGCCGCTGCGGGCAAAGACCGAGTGCCCGAAATGCGGCACCCACGTCGAAGCCGGCACCAAGTTCTGTCCGGAGTGCGGCAACAAGATGGTCTAGTTTTGCGACCGCATGAAGATGTTCGTATGTGGGGCTAATTAAGCTGCGCGCCGCCGTTCGCGGGCGCGCCAGTCACACGTCTCTCGATGCCCGGACCGCCCAGGTCGACGCCGCCGGCCTGGCATAGAAACGCAGCGCCATCGCGGCTCCGGCTGCCTGCTCTTTCAGGCTGCTTCGTTGTAGTTTCGGAGTGCCTTACTTGATCTCCACGGTCGAGCTCGCCGCCGCTAGCTTGCGTTCCAGACCATCTTGCGCCACCGCACGCACGGAGTAGGTGCCGGGGGGCGTTTCGAACGTCATCGCGGCAGTCAGTCCGGTCTTCGCCAACTGCGCGAAAGTCGCATCCGTGAAATTCAGCTCCACCTCGCTTCGCTTGCCCGTCACGAAGCCTCCGCGGCTATCCAGCAGAACCGCAAGAATGACCAGTCTCTGCGCCCGCCGGCCGTGAACATCCTCGAAACGCAGGCGGTTGACATCCACGTGGGTGACCATTGCGATGCCGCGCGACCCCGCCCACTGCTCCCAACTGAACCAGGCAGGTAAGTCCGTGATGGTGTCCGAAGCCGTCACCTCACTCTCCAGTTTGGATAGGGGTGAAACGGGCGCGGCTGCATTGGCCGAGGACGCCATATACCCCAAGCGGGCCTGCAATGAATAATGCCCGCGCGCGGCGAGCCGCACCTTCAGGCTATGAAAACGCCCATCCGCCACCGCGTCTGAAGGCGCGAAACCGAGCACATACATGGTCTCCGGCACCATGCCCAACTCCCGGAAGCCCCGCAACAGGTCGTTGCTGTTGTGGTAGAACGTGCCACCCGTGCCGGAGGCCAAAGCCGCCATTCCGTCGTCCTTCGCCTGCACCACCATGTACTCGGTCTGCGGGCTGGCGTTAACCTGCTTCGAAGTATCGCCTCCAGGAATCACCGCATACAGCCGTTTGGCGTCGAGTGCGTTGATCACTACTTCCGCGTGCAGCGCCTTGGCCATCAAACGTTCTATGTCGGCCTCCAGATTGTCCATCAGGAATCCCGCCGAGGCCAGCAAAACCACGCGCTGTCCCGGCAATTTTGCCATGTCACCCACCACGCCTTCGACCACGCGCACGGTGTTCATCGAGTTGAGCAGCGTGTGCTCCCAGATCCCGCGGGCCTGCGCGGTTATCTCCGCCTCCGGACATGGCTCGCCCTTGCAGGCTCTACATTCCCCCACCTTTGCCGCTATCACTTGGCTGTCCAGGTTATCGGCGATCAGGTACGCCTCATAAGGCCGGATGTAAGGGCACATCCTCGGATCGTCCCACACGCCCCGCTGGGCAGGAGTCACCTTGGTAATCTGCTCGACCAGCTTCGAGACATCGGCTGTGAACTCCAGGTTGTTCGAATGTCCGGTCGTAACAACCGCCACGCGGTCGCCCGGCGCCAAGCTGGTTCTGACGAACTTCTCCGCTGCGTCTTTGGCTGCCTTCAGGTTGCCAAAGTCGGTATGGAGGTCGTCGAAGCACAGTGCCACGAAGCGCGGCCGCGGCTCGCTTTTCTCTCCCGCCGGCGCTGCGGGGGCGATGGCTGGCTTGGTGCCGCCGGTGTCCACACCTGCCAGGAAGTGTTCTTCCGAGAAGACCGTGATCGCCTGTCTCTTCCCGGTGTCGTAGAGTTCGAAGTCATCCTTAGTGAGACCCGCGACCGCGCGGCGCCGCCCATCGCGGACCACCACTGGGACTTCCACCAGGTCCACCCGTGTGCGCAGCGTGAGCGCCGGTGGAGGCGCGTACGGAACCGTCCGCGCATGCATCTCGTCGGGAGCGATGCGCTGGGCAGTCGCCGGACAGAGACCGGCTATCGCGGCCACTACCGCCAGACACGATCTCTTCACGCAAGTCACCTGTCTACGCCGCCAGCATAACACGCGAAGGCCGGCATTGGCCCGACCGGCGCCCCCCCCAAAAAAGCTGGGGACAGTTCAGGCCATGTCGCGCGGCGCGACAACCGCGAGCATGAAAATGCCGTTCTGTCGCGTATTTCGAATCAATAGCTTACGGGCATTTACAAGAGAGACGCATTTTCTGAGCGCCTTCCAAAATGCGTCCGTCCCCTTTTCCAAGGCCGCCTGCTGTTCGTGTGAGATCGGCCACGCCGCCTCGACTAGTTCCGACCCCTGCACGTTCGTCCGCGCGACATCGGTGGATTGCGCCCACTTGCCACGACGCACGGCTCATTTTCTAACTAAGCCCGGAGGGCGAAAGACAGTAGCCCACGGCGCGAGCCGTGGGTCCGAGGCATCCCAAGCACAGCCCCGGAACGGGGCGTAAGAATCCCGCCGGCGAGATTGCCTTCCGCCCCGTTCCGAACAAAGAGGGGGACGCGTTGTTAAATACCGCCCAGGGAAACACGTCTCCCTTTTGTCGCTCAGGTTCTTTTCCCGCGCCGACGCGTATGTAGTCCGTGCTGGCCCTCGGCAGCAGCGCGTGCAAGGCGCGGACGACGGAACGCGCCGGTCTTGGACGTGCTCCTCAAACGGCGCTCGAACGACGCACACGCGATGCAGGACGAATCTCAATACGAAAGCGGGAGCAATGACAGCCTCTGACACCTATAAATCGCAGATCGCCTACGCAAGACTTGCCGGCTTCATGTATCTGTTCGTCATCGCCGCGGATATCCTGGGTATGGTGCTTGCCTCTCGTCCGGATGGCGCCGGAGCCCTGCACCGCATCGGCCTTAGCAGCCAATTAATTGGCAGTTTGTGTACCGTGCTATTGGCGATGGGGCTTTATGTGGCCGTCAAACCGATAGACAACAATCTGGCGCTACTGGCTTTGGTATTCAGATTGGTGGAAGCGGCGGGCGGGCTCCAGCTTGTAAGTGCCTTTGACGAAAGCCAGCTACCGGCCCACGCGACGGTGCATTCAGCCGTACATTCGGCTGCGCCGTACGTCCCCGCGCTATTCTTCAGCGCCGGGTCCACGATCTTCTTTTACCTGTTCCTCAAGTCGACCTATATTCCAAAAGTCCTGTCGGTTCTGGGCTTGGTCGGGTCCGTGTTGTTCGCAATTGTCAGTTTTGGATGCCTGATCTGGCCTGAACACGCGGCGATGCTGCAACCTGGTTGGATACCAATGGCTGTCGCCGAGATATCAGTCGGCCTGTGGCTATTGGTTAAGGGCGTGAACGTCCAGCCGCGAGACAACTGACATCCGCTGGTCGCGGCGGCAAGTGATATCCTCGAAGCATGACTCCCGCATCACGATCGAGCCGGGCAAACGGTCGGGCCAGCCGTGTATCCGCGGGCTGCGCATTACTGCGGGGAAAAGGGGGAAAAGGGGACAGACGCATTTTGGAAAGTGCCAAGGAAAATGCGTCTCTCTTGTAAATACCCGTAAGCTATTGATTCGAAATACGCGGCAGAATGGCATTTTTATGCTCGTGAGTGTCGGGCCGGGCGACATGGCCTGAACTGTCCCCTTTTCCTTTGGCTACTGGCATAGTTCAAACCGACTCTGCCCCAGGTTCCGGGTTCATAGTGCTACCTGAACACCTCGATCTCAACCTCCGTGCCCGGATCGGCGCAAGATATCATCTGTGAGTAGGTTATCTCAAGCGTGTCGTCCCCATGGCCTCCCAGACCAGTCGCGAGGTGAAGAGGTCTGATCCTGAATGCCTCGAGGCCGTTAATGCGGCAACATTCGAAGACGAGGTCCTGCTCGGGCTCACCGATGTCCGCCCCCTTGATCCTGAAGTCTTCCCGGACAGAAATCGGCTGATCGATCTTCACGTTCAGGGTGCCGGGGAAGGGCTTTTGCCCTGTGGCCTTCGTGAATACATCAGGGTACTCGGTCATGCGGACGCGGAAGTGCCCGCATCCTTGGACAATGCGCCCTCGAATCACCATCTGAACCTCCCCGCTAGCCGGCACGTGCCGCACAAGTAAACCCAATTGTAAGAAGAATCAAGGATCGGAAGGGGCGCAGTCGTTCCAACTTGGCCAGCAGACGAGGGGCTCGCTCCTGTTGCCCCTCTACATCACTCTTAGCGCGCTTGGCCCAGGGATGGTCCTCACCCAGGAGTTCATCTCGCGTTCGTTTTGCAGGAGGTCGCGTAGGGTGGCTTTGCCGACTACCTGATCGACGGCGACCTGCACGGCGCGCCAGAGCGACCGCACCGAGCAATCGACGGAGCGCGTGCAGATGGTTGCCTGGCCTGTGTGGCTGTCGCAGAAATCGCTCTCGAATAAGCGGCCGCCCAGCGCGTCCAACACGTGGCCGATGACGATGGTCCCGGCCGGCCGCGCCAGCTTGTAGCCGCCATCCTTGCCGCGCGCGGCTTTGACGAAACCGCCCTTACGCAGCACGCGCAGAATCTTGGCGGCGTATGCGGGCGAGACGCCTTCGGCCTGGCTGATCTCCGGAATCGTCAGCGCGCCGCCGGCTTCGGTCGCATACGCGAGCCGCACCAGGCAGCGCACGCCGTATTCTTCATTCGCGCTCAGTTTCATCCGCGCAGCCTCGCAATCGGGATGAGATCGTCCAGGCCCAGCGCCAGCTTGGCCGCTTCCGACATGCGGTCTTTCGACCATGGCGGATCGAACGTCAGCTCCAGCTTGACGCTGCTCACTCCCGGCACGGCGCGCGCGCGGCGCTCCACTTCGGCCGGCAGCGAGCCTGCCACCGGACAATTGGGCGCAGTGAGAGTCATGAGGATGCGCGCGTTGCCGGCTTCATCCACGTCCACGGCATAAATCAGCCCAAGCTCGTAGATGTTCACCGGCATCTCCGGGTCGTAGACGTTGCGCAACGCGGCGGCGATGTCTTCCTTCAGGCTCATTCGGTGGTGACCGGGTCTTCCTTGTTTTCGAGCGCCGATTTCAGCGTGTGCCACGCCAGCGTGGCGCACTTGACGCGCGCCGGGTAATCGCGCACGCCGCAAAACACAACCAGCTTGCCCAGATCCTGCGTCACTGGCGAATCCGTGGTAAGCAGATCGTGGAATCGCTCCAACAGCTTGAGCGCTTCCTCGCGCTTCAGGCCCTTCAGGCTTTCCGTCATCAACGACGCCGACGCGGTGGAAATCGCGCAGCCGCTGCCGACGAAGCTGGCGTCTTCGACGACATCGTCCTTCAGCTTCAAATACAGCTTCAACTTATCGCCGCACAGCGGATTGAATCCCTCCGCATGGTGGTTCGCTCCGCCGAGTACATGGCAGTTCCGCGGATGCTTGCTGTGGTCGAGTATGGTTTCTTGATAAAGATCGTCAACCATCAGGAGAAAACCTCCTTCACTTTGCGCAGGCCGGCGGCCAACGCGTCGATTTCGCGCGTGGTGTTATAGAAAGCCAACGAGGCGCGCGTGGTGGCGGGTACGCCGAACCGGTCCATCACCGGCTGCGCGCAATGGTGCCCGGTGCGCACCGCGATTCCCATCCGGTCCAGCACGGTGCCTATGTCGTGCGGGTGTATGCCATCGATCACGAACGAAAGCACCGCCGCCTTTTCGCGCGCCGTTCCAACGATCCGCAGCCCCGAAATCTGCGCCAGCGCCTGCGTGCCGTATACCAGCAGTTCGTGTTCGTAGTTGGCGATCCGGTCGAGACCGATGTGGGTCAGGTAATCCACCGCCGCACCTAATCCTATGCCGCCGGCGATGTTCGGCGTGCCAGCTTCGAACTTATACGGCAGATCGGCGTAAGTGGTCTTCTCGAGGGTGACCGTCTTGATCATATCGCCGCCGCCCTGGTAAGGAGGCATGGCGTTCAGTAACTTACTCTTGCCGTATAAGATGCCTATCCCCGTCGGTCCGACCATCTTATGACCGGAGAGCGCATAGAAATCGGCGTCCAGCGCCTGCACATCCACCTTCAGGTGCGGCGCCGCCTGCGCGCCATCGATGAGCGCCAGCGCGCCCACCCTGTGCGCCATGGCGACGATTTCCTGGATCGGGTTGATGGTGCCGAGTGCGTTGGATACGTGCGTCACGGCCACGAGCTTCGTGCGCGGGTTGAGCAGCCGGGCGTATTCCTCGAGGATGAGCTCGCCGCGGTCGTCGATGGGAATCACGCGCAGCTTCGCACCCACGGCCTCGCACAGCATTTGCCACGGCACGATGTTGGAGTGATGCTCCATCGTCGAGATGACAATCTCGTCGCCTTGCTTGACGTTCTTATGCCCCCAGCTCGACGCCACCAGGTTGATGCCTTCGGTGGTGCCGCGCACGAAGATCAGCTCGCTCTTGCTGCGGGCATTGAGGAAGCGCTTCATCTTGGCGCGCGTGGCTTCGTAGGCCGCCGTCGAACGCTGGCTCAGCTCGTGTACACCGCGATGTATGTTGGCGCAATCCACTTCGAGAAATTTGCGGATCGCATCGATTACCGCTTGCGGCTTCTGCGCCGTCGCCGCGTTATCCAGATACACCAGCGGCTTGCCGTGTATGGTCTGCTTGAGAACCGGGAAATCTTCCCGGATCCGTTCCACGTCGAAAACAGCCGCGATGTCAGTAGTTACCGTACTCATGGAATTTCTCGGACAGAACCTTCTCCAACTGGTTCCGCAACTCGGGAACCTTGATGCGGTCGACTATATCCTGCGCGAACGCCTGTGTCAGCAAACTGCGCGCCTGGGCCTTGCCGATGCCGCGCGATTGCAGGTAGAACAGCGATTCCGCGTCCAGTTGGCCAATTGTCGCACCGTGCGTGCAGCGTACGTCGTCGGCGAAAATCTGTAACTCCGGCTTGGTGTCGATCACCGCATCGTCGGATAACACCAGGTTCTTGTTGGTCTGCTTGGAATCGGTTTTCTGCGCATCCTTGCGAACGAGAATGCGTCCGTTGAACACCGCGCTGGCGCGGCCGTCCAGAATGCCCTTGTAGAGTTCGTGACTCGTCCCATGCGGCTTGGCGTGGTCGATCACGGTGTGATTGTCCACGTGCTGCGTTCCGTTCACCAGATACAAGCCGTTCACGGTTGCATCGGAGCCTTCCGAAAGCGTGACACCGATATCGTTGCGGACCAGCGCGCCGCCCAGCGAAATACTGTGCGTGGTGAAGCTGGCACTGCGGCCCAGCACCACCTGCATGGTGGCTACGTGGAACGCGTCGACCGATTCGCGCTGCACCTTGTAGTGATCGATCACCGCTCCATCGCCGGCGACGATCTCCGTGACGGCGTTGGTGAAGTAGCGACCCGCGCCTTTGTAAGTTTCGACGATCGTGCACTGGGCATTGGCCCCTACGATTATCAGTGTGCGCGGCTGGGCGGCTAGCGGAGAGGAGTAGTCTGGATCGCAGGCACGCTCCTCCGGCACCTCCCAGTCGATTTCGATCGGTCTCTCAACGATCATTCCGGCCGGTACCCGAATCACTGGAACCGTGAGAACTGCGTCCAAGAAGGCCGTGTTCAGGGCGACAAAGGCGTTCTGCTGAAAGGAAGCGTAATGTCCCAGATGATCCGCAACTTCCGCGGCGTTTGGGTTTTCAACGCCACGGTCGTTGCCGCCTATCGTCACTCCCTCGTCCGCATAGCCCACGCGGAACGTAGCACGCGCAATCGGCGCGACATTGGTGAACCGCCACTCTTCATCATGCGTCGTTGGAAAGCCGAGCTCCGAAAATCGCTGAAATGCCGCCTCGCGCAGCCGCTGGATCCACGGCCTCTGGGGCTCCCATTTGGTGAACTCCGACACCCAATTCCCGATCTGTTCCGCCGCCGCCGTCATCGCTGGCCCACCGCCTCGGTTTCCTCTTGAATTCCCAGCGCTGCGTAGCCGCCCTCTTCCAGCTCCAGCGCCAGTTCCTTGCCGCCGGATTTCACAATCCGCCCATCGGCCAGCACGTGCACGTAGTCCGGAACAATCTCGCTCAGCAGGCGCTGGTAATGGGTCACCACAACCATGGCGCGCTCCGGACTGCGCATGGCGTTCACGCCCGCCGATACCAGCTTCAGCGCGTCAATGTCCAGCCCGGAATCCGTCTCGTCCAGAATGGCCAGCCGCGGCTCCAACACCGCCATCTGGAAAATCTCGTTGCGCTTTTTTTCGCCGCCCGAAAAGCCCGCGTTCACCGGCCGGTTCAGCAGCGTCTGATCCATATTCATGGCCGTCATCTTCTGGCGAATCCGTTCCAGAAAATCCATCGCATCCAGCTCCGGCAGGTTGCGATGCTTGCGAATCGTGTTCAGCGCGGCCTTCAGAAAATACATGTTGCTGACGCCCGGGATCTCGACTGGATATTGGAAGGCCAGAAAAATCCCCTCGCGCGCGCGGTCTTCGGGCGACAGCGCCAGCAGGTCCTTGCCGTCGTAAATCACCTGCCCGCCGGTCACCACGTATAGTTCGCGCCCGGCCAGCACCTGCGCCAGCGTGCTCTTGCCGGAGCCGTTAGGCCCCATGATGGCGTGCACTTCGCCGGCTTCGACGGTGAGGTCGATGCCCTTCAGAATCTCCCGGTCGCCAACCCTGGCGTGCAGGTCTTTGATCTCTAACAGTGACATTCGCTCCTCCGGGAACAGGTAGGACAGACCATCGTCTTTCGTGGTCTGTCATCGCGCGCCAACGCACAACACGCTGACAGACGACATAAACCGATCGTCTGTCCTACTCTCACCCAACGCTTCCTTCCAAACTTACCCCGAGCAGCTTCTGCGCCTCCACAGCGAATTCCATCGGCAGCTCGCGGAACACTTCCTTGCAGAACCCGTGTACGATCATCGACACCGCATCTTCGCTCGAGATCCCGCGCTGCCGGCAATAGAAGATCTGGTCCTCGCCGATCTTCGATGTCGAGGCCTCGTGCTCCACTTGCGCCGACGTGTTCTTCACTTCCAGATACGGGAACGTGTGCGCTCCGCACTGGTCGCCCAGTAGCATCGAATCGCACTGCGAGTAATTGCGAGCGCCGGTGGCGTTCTTCAGAATCTTCACTCCGCCGCGATAGGTGTTCTGCCCATGTCCGGCCGAAATCCCCTTCGATACAATCGTCGAAGTGGTGTTCTTGCCGATGTGCACCATCTTAGTGCCGGTGTCCGCCTGCTGATAATTGTTAGTCAGCGCCACGGAGTAAAACTCACCCACCGAGTGATCGCCAATCAACAAACAGCTCGGATACTTCCAGGTGATCGCCGATCCCGTCTCCACCTGCGTCCACGAAATCTTCGAATGCGCGCCACGACACGCTCCGCGTTTGGTGACGAAATTGTAGATCCCGCCCTTGCCTTCTTTATCGCCCGGATACCAGTTCTGCACCGTCGAATATTTGATCTGCGCGCGGTCGAGCGCCACTAACTCCACCACCGCCGCATGTAACTGGTTGGTATCTCGCATCGGCGCCGTGCAGCCTTCCAGGTAACTCACTACAGCGCCTTCGTCCGCCACAATCAGCGTGCGTTCGAATTGGCCCGTGTCCTTCGCATTGATGCGGAAGTAAGTCGATAACTCCATCGGGCAGCGCACGCCCTTGGGCACATAGCAGAACGAACCATCGCTGAACACCGCCGAATTCAACGCCGCGAAAAAATTATCCGACGACGGCACCACCGAACCCAGGTACTGTCGCACCAGCTCCGGATACTCCTGCACCGCGTCCGAAAACGAGCCGAAGATGACGCCCATCGCCTTCAGCTTTTCCTTGAACGTGGTCGCCACCGAAACGCTATCGAACACGGCATCCACCGCGACGCCGGCGAGAATCGCCCGCTCCTGCAACGGAATGCCCAGCTTCTCGTAGGTGCGCAACAGCTCCGGGTCTACTTCGTCCAGGCTCTTGGGCGCGTTGTTTTTGTTCTTCGGCGCGGCGTAATAAATGATGTTCTGGTAATCGATCACCGGATAGTGGACGTTCGCCCAGGTGGGCTCGGTCATGGTCAGCCAGTGCCGGTAGGCCTTCAACCGCCATTCGAGCAGCCATTCCGGCTCGCGCTTCTTGGCCGAAATCAGGCGCACCACGTCTTCGCTCAGCCCGCGCGGAATCGCGTCGGCTTCGATGTCGCTAACGAACCCCCACTTATATTCCTGATTCGCAATCGTTTCGATGGTATTGCCCGAATCGCTCACCGGCGTGGACTCCTAATCCATTGACCTGTAACCAGCTTACCCAATCTGTACTTTATAGTCAAGATTGCTCGTTTAATGGATGTGGCCGTGGCCGAATGGTTGCGTACGCCACCTGAACGGTTTACCCGAAGAGTCGGCATCGTCTTCCAGACGGCCAGAGCGTTTTGGGACTTGACAGAGGCGAGCAACTTCTTATATTATATATAAAGGCCTGAAGCTTACCCGACAGGCCCTATCATAGAAGAAAAGGCAATATATGAAAAAAATAGAAGATCTTGAATCACATCTGGCGGAGATATTAGGTCAGCCGTGCTCCGCCGAGTTTCCCCACTATCGAATCCGCGTTTCCCTGTTGGACAAGAATCAGCGCAAGAAGCGCAAGAACGCGTCGGCCGATTACTGGACGCCGGAAACAGGTGGGCAAATCCTCCTGTCGTTTGAGCCCGAACTCGAAGCTCCACCTGAGGAATTCGCCGCAGCCCGACCGTCGGCTGGTGCCCAGCCCGCCGGTTCTGCCTTGCAGCATCCCCTTGCCGATCTGATCCTAGCCCTGAATAACTCCGAATCCAGACCGGGGTACGGTTTCGTGGCGCTGAAGTGGTTTCGCGATCAGGTGCTGCCCTCGGTTCGCCCGGAGTGGAACGCACCCGAGGCCCGATCCGCGATCCTGCGTGACGCCATAGAGCGAGGGTTGGTGCTAACCAGCAAGGTACCGAACCCCAAGTCGCCGGCGTTTCCCGTAACCGCGCTGCGACTCAATCGCTCGCTTCCTGAGACTGCGGAAATCCTGGGTATCCCGGCGCCGCCTCCGGCGGAATTCAACCCGATTGCCATTCGCGGCGAAGACCTTTCCCAGACAATTCTGCGAGAGAGACGATAGAACTTGGCACTTTATTACCTGGATACCAGCGCCCTGGTCAAATTGTATATTCGCGAATCTGGCACGGAGCGCCTCCTGCAGTTGGCCGCCAATGCGAACCACAAGCTCGTTATCTTGGCGCTCGCTGAGGTGGAATTCCGCTCGGCGATCCGCCGGCGCCAACGCGCCGGCGACATCGCGGATTCCGCGGCTGACGGGTTGTTGCGAAGCTTCGCGCGCCACCTCGAATCCAGGTTTCTTCGCCAGACGATCAACGACTCGGTTCTGGAAACCGCCCTGCACTTGATCGATCTTTACCCCTTGCGAGCCTACGATGCCGTCCAACTGGCGGGCTGCCTCATTTTCAGGACCTCCGCGGGCCTCCAGTCGCCGGTCTTCCTTACCGCCGACCGCGAGCAACTCCAAGCCGCCGAGGCCGAGGGTCTGGCCGCGCTGGATCCCACGGTGTAGAACCCGGTTTGCGGCGGTGGAACACTGTGACGACGCGCAGCGCTGGATTGGCTTCGCGCAGATGCAGGAAGGCAATTTCGAAGTGGCAGTTCCCTTTCACGCCAGAGCGCCCGAGAGTCCTTGAAGGACGTGCAAACCGCGCTTGGCTGGATACTGAAACACCGAACTGCCCGGTCCGGCCGCGGGTTCTTACAGCCGCGGAAGGGCCACGTGCCCGCTCCCTCACTCCTCATACCCCGGCATCAACGCCAGCGCTGGTTTCAGGTCCTTCCAGCTCTGAATGCGGAACCGCCGCCCGTCGGTGCGAATGCTGACCAGGCCGTCCAAGTCGGTGCGATAGACGACGGCATGGTCGAGAAGGCGGTCGATCACATCCGCGTGCGGATGGCCATAGCTGTTGTCCTGGCCGACGGAGATGACGGCGAAGACTGGGCGCTCGGCATCGAGGAACGCGCGCGTGCTAGAGGTGTGGCTGCCGTGGTGTCCCACTTTGAGCACGTCGTCGGCTTGCAATTCGTTCTCCGATAACATGCGATTCTCGACCGGCCGTTCGGCGTCGCCGCAGAGCAGATACGAGTGCTTGCCGTAACGCACGCGCATCACCAGCGAATCGTCGTTGGTGGGCTCGCCCGCGGGAACGTAGTCGGGGAACGGCGCCAGGATCTCGATCTGCGCGCCTCCCCACGCGAACCGCCGCGGCGCCAACATCGGCACGATCGTGACGCCCTGGTGCACCGCGCGATCGCGCAGGCCGCGCCAGGCCGGGCTATCCGGCGTGGCGCCGGTCCACAATTCGCGCGGATGGAAATCGGCAACCAGCGCGGGCAGGCCGCCGATGTGATCGTCGTGCGCGTGCGACAGCGCCACCACATCCACCTTCCGTATGTTGCGATCCCATAGGTAGGGTGCCACCACATCCTCGCCCACATCGAGCTGCGGCTTGGGCCTGCCTCCGAACGAAGGAATCCCGCCGCCGTCGAGAATCATCCGTTTGCCATCGGGGAAGATCACCAGCAGCCCATCGCCTTGTCCGACGTCGATCACCGCCAGTTCCAATTCGCCCGGATGAACATCGGCCGGAAACGGGTCCCACAGCAACAGCGTCAACAGCACGGCTACCGCGGCGCCACTCGCCACACGCCACCAGCGACCCCGCGCCACCGCCGCGCCGACGAGCGCCAGTGAGAATACGATGCCGAGCCACAGCGGCGGCGGCGGAATCCGCCAATCCGGATCGAGAGCGGCGTGCCAGTGCACGACCCCGCGCGATAGCGTCAGCAGAACCCCGCCGAAGCTGCCTATCCACGCCCAGCCGGTGATCACCGCGAGAAAGCCGACCGGAATCGCGAGGCCCATCAACGGCACCACCAGCGCGTTGGCGGTGAGGCCGGACAAGCCCACGCGGTGAAAGTAGACGATCATCGGCAGCGCCAGCCCCGCCTGAATCACAGCCGAAACTGCCGTGATCGAGAAGAGGAAGAAGAGCACACGCGCCGTAACCACCACGCTCCACCGGGCCGCGCGCAGCGGGATTCCGACCGCGCCGTGCAACGTCTTGGCGAGTAGCCGCATTTCGATCCGGAATTGCGCCACGCGCGGTTCCAGGTTGATGTCTCGGTCGCGATTGGCGAGATCGGCCAGCCCGCGCCCCAGCGGGCCCGAAGTCGCGCGGATCAGCGGCGTCGCGAACGCGCCCAGAAACGCCACCGCCAGGAAACTCAACTGGAAGCTGGCATCGAACAATTGCTCCGGATCGAACAGCAGAAACGCGAGCGCCACCGCCGCCAGCAGGTTCAACGGCCGCTTCTCGCGGAAGAAATAGCCGGCCATGATCGCCAGCGTCAGCGCCGCGGCCGACCGCACGCAGGGCGCGTTGAACCCTGTGATCAGCGCGTAGAGCCACGCCACCGCCGCCGTCAGCGTCCCAGCCAGGCTGGCTGGAACGAAGCAAAGCCGCAAGACGAAAAAGACGAACGCCGCCACGATGGCCACATGCGTTCCCGAGATCACCAGCGTGTGAAACGTGCCGGTCGAGCGGTAGTCGTCCGTCCACACTTTTTGCATCTGAAACTGCTGTCCCAGCAGCACCGCCTGCATCATCGCGGCCTGGTACGGATCGCGCCCATACAGCGAGTTGATGCGCGCCATGGCGGCCGCGCGCAGATCCATCACGGCCTTTTCGAACCGCGACCCGCAGCGTCCGGGCAGCACGCGCACCGTGCGCGCGGCACCCGATGCCGTCCAATAAATCTCGTGGCGCGCCAGATAGTGCCGGTAGTCGAACGCGCCTGGGTTTTCGTAATTGCGCGGAACGCGCACGCGTGCGTCGAGTTCGATGTTCTCGCCGTACTCGAGCGCCGGCAGCGCCTCGTCCGGCTTGGTGTACAGCGTGACCTGCGCCCGCGCGTGTGGCTCCAGTTCGAGCAGAAATCGTTCGCGCTCGCCCGAAAGCGCCGGCGGCTCGACCACGCAGCCGCTCAGAATCACCACTTCGCGGCCCGTCACGTCTAACTCCGGCGCAGGGCCTGGCAGGTGCGCCAACGCCGTCAGCGCGCCAGCCGCCACCAGTCCCAGCAGGCAGCAGAGGCCCGCCAGCACACGCGCGCGGCGCAGGATGGCGACTACCCCGAGCACCAGAAAGGCGCCAATCGCCAGCATTAACTCTGGCGCACGGAATGGCGCGAAGTGGGCCGCCAGTATCCCGGCGGTAATCGCAGCCACCGGTCCTAGGAGTGGATCTCGCATGGCGAACCCGGCCGCCGATGGCCGGCAGGATCAGCCGCATTTCCGCCGGCAGCCCGATCACCGTGACCGGGCGGAGCGGCGGGTTCGGGCTCCCCCGCCCCGCCACCGAATCGGCCACAGGATCGACCTATCTAGCGAAAAACCACAACTCTGGCGTTGCATAGAGAGTGTTCGCGGCCAGCCTGGATTCTCGAAAATCTTTGCCCGCATTTCTCCCCGTCCGTCCCCGTGGCGCAGGCCTCCAGGCCTGCAGAGCCGAGAGTCGTCTCGGCTTTTCTTCCCTCCCGCGCCCCGCTCTCAACCCGCCTGCCCACTTTTTGAGATCCCCCCCGCCACTGCTATCATCCCCAGTGAGGTACCGACGACCCTGCCCCGCCACGCGCCCGATTGCTTTGCCGCCATCGATTTTGAAACCGCCGACTATGGCCGCGACAGCGCCTGCGCGGTCGCCCTGGTCAAGGTCGAGGACAACCGGATCGTCGACCGCATCTCCAGCCTGATCTGCCCTCCGCGCACCGAGTTCGTCTTCACCTTCATTCACGGCATCACGTGGGATATGGTGCGCGACGCTCCCACCTTCGCCCAGCTTTGGCCGCAACTCGACGCGTGGCTGCGCGGCGTTCAGTTCCTGGCCGCTCATAATGCCAGCTTCGACCGCGGGGTTCTGCACGCCTGTTGTCGCGTAGCCGGCCTGGCGCTCCCTACCATTCCATTCGAGTGCACCGTCCGCATGGCAAGAGACACCTTCAGCATCTATCCCACCCGCCTCGACTGTGTCTGCCGCGCGCTAGGAATTCCGCTGGTTCACCATCAAGCCGAATCGGACGCCGAAGCCTGCGCCCAGATCGTCCTAGCTGTACGAAACAAGCAAACTCCGCCTCGGGCACGCCGCGTCAGGAGCGGGTCTGTCTGAACCGAGCCAGCGAATTCGGGGAAAAGACTCGGCCGGCATGGTCGGCCCAAGTGCTAGCCGGAAACAGCGCAGTCCAGGCTGGCGGGCGATTTACGACAAGTTTCAGCGCGCCGCACATTTTTGGAGCCTGAGCGCCTACTCCCTCCAGACGACATTCTTCATGGCTTTCGGCCGGATCTTCGACAAGCGCAGCGATTCGTTCTCCGTCCAGAAGTTGGTCGAGGCTACAATCGCAAACCCGGCGTTATTCTCAAAGGCGGCCCTCCGTGAACGGAAGCGAAAATCCGCCAACATGACCGGGTCCGACCCTCGGTGGCTTGTCGATTATTTGAACAAAGCATGGGATGTGAAGAGTCTGAACAGCCAGATTGAGGAGTTCGTCCGGAAGTCGCCGTGATCGACACTCGGCGGCCCACGGTGTAGACCCGCCCGTCTCACCCACCGCCCCGCATCGGATTGATGATCTTCACTCCCCCGAAGTCTCTTTCGTTATCGGTGACAACCACGCAATCCTTCGCTTCGGCAATTGCGGCAACATCATGTCGAGCGGGTTGCGTGGGCGTCCGTGCGCCGTCCTATCGGTCATAAGGCGCGCCCAGACGTGAGCGGTCTTCTCACAGGCTCCGCCCGCTCCGGCCGCCGCGCTCCCGTTCACGGCCGATTGTGTCGCAGGTTGTCCATTGCCCAGCAGTATTCGATGACGAGGAACGGTATCCATTCGGCCAGGTGCTTAGCGAAAAGGATCCATATTCCGAGAACCAGGGCGGCCGTTTCGATCAGCCAGAAGATGGCATCGAAGGTCTCTTCGTGGCGGGACCTCGCCTCGTTATTAGTGATGTAGAGCAGGAACTTCCACATGAAGCCGGCCTCGCCGGAGGAACGCCACCTCAAAACAGTTTTAGCAGAAATGCGGCCTTCGGATAGCCAGCCGCGTGCGGTCAGGGTCGAGCCACTCGCGCCGAATCCCTCCTGCGGAAGACGACGCGTGAAAACCGGGCGTGACAGGCGGGTCGGCCCGAGAGCCTTCCCCGCCGTTCCTCAGCTCTTAACGTTCGATCCCGAGGCGTCGATGCCCGTCGAGCCGAAGGTTCCCTTGAGAGCGCTGGCGATGGTAGACGCTTTGCCCGTCACGGTCGGATCCCAACCGGGGGAAAGTGCCTTCTCCCATCCATTGCACACGAAGCTGTCGCTCGCCGATTTGAACGTCCAATGGCAACCGTTTAAGCGGTTGTCCCCGTTGTAAACGGAGACATGAAAATTGTCCACTGCCCGATGCCACTTGCCGATCTTGATCAGCTTCTCGATCGTCGCATGCATCCTATATGTGGTTTCGCCGACCTTCGCCGAGCTCTGTTTGTTCTGATTCGTCCGCCCTTGGCCGGCCTGAAATCCCGGAATTGCGGTTCCTACCTGATATTTCTTTCGTGTGTCCGCCAAAACGTTCCCTCCTGAGTGGCTGATGGATTTCAAATCGAGTCCAGCGTTCGTTCCAACCGTGGTACCCAGCATCCCTCGTGGTTTGTAGCGAGTCTATCACACGCCTCAGCTTTCGATTCTCCGGCCCCGCCCGCAATACAGCCAGGCATTCCGCTACGCACCGTGCTATCTCTCAAGTGATGACTTCTCTTGAAGGAATACGCCGCCTTGCATGCTGGCTTCTGTTATCGGCGCTGGCCGTATCGCGCCTCTGTGCCGGCGCCGCGGAGAGCCGCGCCGATCTGCCGGACCCGCTGGTGGGCACCTGGTCGATGTATGAACTATCTCACGGTAATACCTATCCGGGTGTCTTCACGCCCTTCGGCATGTTGGGATGGACCGCGCAAACCAGCGAGGGCAACGGCTGGGGGTATCAGTATTTTCGCGAAACGCTGATCGGCTTCATGGCCACCCACCAGCCGTCCGCCTGGATGAGCAACTACGGCCCGTTCTCGCTGATGCCGCTCACAGGAATGCTGCAGGTCGCGCCCTCTGAGCGCGCCTCCCATTTCAGCCACGACAACGAACGCGCGCTGCCTTACCTCTATACCGTGCTGCTCGACGCTTACCATGTGAAAGTCGAAATGGCGCCTTCGCCGCGCGGCGGTGCGTTCCGCTTCACGTTCCCACAAACCAAGGACGCCTACGTGTTGCTCGACGCCAACGCCGGCGGAGGCGCCGTGGAGATTCATCCTGAGAGCAACACCATCACCGGCAGCAACTCTTCCGGTGCGCGCAATTCTCCCAACTTCGCCCAGTACTTCGTCGCCGTGTTCGACCATCCGTTCACGCGCCACGGCGTTTGGGAACTACCGGAAAAGAATCGGGACGGCGAGGCGGCGCACGGCGCAATCGCGATCACGGCGCCCGTGATCGAGCCCGGTGCGCCTTCCCGCGCAGGCAACCGCGTGGGCGCCTACGTTGGCTTCTCGACGAAAGCGGGCGAAGCGATCACCGTGCGCATCGGCGCCTCGCTGATTAGCCTGGAGCAGGCTCACCGAAATCTTGAACAGGACATGCCCGAGGCCGATTTCGACCGCATCGCCGGGCGCGCCAAATCGGCATGGGAACGCCAACTCGGCAAAATCGACATCGAGGGCGGCACCGCCGCGCAACGCCGCACCTTCTACACGGCGCTGTATCATGCGGTCCAATTCCCACACCTGCTCCAGGAGATCGATGCCTCGGGCAGCCTTGTCCACTGGAGCCCTTACGACGGCAAGGTTCACCCCGGCGAGATGTTCGCGGACACAGGCTTCTGGGACACCTTTCGCGCCGAGTTCCCGCTGCTGACCATCCTCGAGCCGAATAAGGATGCCGAGATCGTTCGCGCCATGCTTCATGCCTACGACGAAGGCGGCTTCCTTCCCAAATTCCCCAACCCCGGAGAGACCAACGTGATGATCGCGACACATGGCGATTCGGTGATTGCCGACGCTTACGTGAAGGGCATCCGCGACTTCGACGCCGCCAAGGCCTACGCCGCGCTCCGCAAGGACGCCACGGAAAAGGGCAGCGGCATGTTCGAAGCGCGCAGTGGGATCGAAGACTACAGCAAGCTCGGTTACGTTCCCTACGACCACGGCGTGCGCGAGTCGGTGTCCTGCACGCTCGAATACGCTTACGACGATTTCGCCGTCGCCCAGATGGCCAAGGCGCTTGGCCACGACGAAGACTACTGGCTGTTCCTGTCGCGCTCGAAGAACTACCGCAACCTGTACGACGCGAGCGTTGGCTTCATGCGCGGGCGCAACTCCGGCGGCTCCTGGATCGAGCCGTTCGATCCGCTCGAGTGGGGCGGCGTCTACACCGAGGGAAACGCCTGGCAATGGTTGTGGAGCGTGCAACAGGACGTGCCCGGGTTGATTGGGCTGATAGGCGGCAGGGATGCGTTCCTGCGCAAGCTGGACGCGCTGTTCACCACCACGCCCGCGTTCAAGATCGGCGGTTACGGCAAGGTAATCCACGAGATGACCGAATCCAAGATGGAAGACATGGGGCAATACGCTCACATCAACGAGCCGGTCCATCACGTCGCGTATCTGTACGACTACGCGGGCCAGCCTTGGAAGACTCAGCGCTGGGTGCACGAGATCGAAGACCGTTTGTACAAGCCTGGGCCGGCGGGCTGGCTCGGCGACGAAGACACCGGCCAGATGTCGGCCTGGTATATTCTCAGCGCGCTGGGATTCTATCCCGTCAATCCGGGCCAGCCCATTTACGCGCTCGGCAGCCCGTTGTTCGATCGGGCCACCATCCACTTGGAAAATGGCAAGACCTTCACCGTGGAAGCGGTCGGAAAAAAGACGCCCGCCGATATCTACGTCCAGTCGGCCACGCTCAATGGCCAGCCGCTCAATCGTGCCTGGATCACGCACGAAGAAATCGTCAACGGCGGCGCGCTCCAATTCCGCCTCGGATCGCAGCCGAACGAGCAGTGGGGCATTTCCGGTCTTCCGGCGATACCTTGATGGTGGAATAGTCAATCGGTTTTTGACGACTGTCTTCCGGCGGCAGTGACAGGCCACAAAAGGCGATGGCCTGTCCTAACTTTAAGCGCCGCCTCGGTTGAAGTGGCGGCGCAGCCAGACTAAGCTGGAGTACTCAGGCGATGACAACTTCAACTTCCGGACGTGTGGCCGAAAGAGCCACTGAATGGGCCAGGCGGGTGTGGCCGCGCCTGTGGCCGCCACTGTTGGTGCTGGCCGGCGTGGTCGCGGTTTTCTGGAAACTCGTTCTCACCAAGCAATACACTTTCCTCGCTAATCCCGACCAGGCCGACCAGGTGATGCCGTGGCTCGGTGCGCAGGTGTATTCCATACGCCACTGGTCGATTCTGCTGTGGTGTCCGTATGAGTGGTTCGGCCAGTCGCTGATCGGGCAAGTGCAGCCCGGGGTGACCAGCCCGTTCAATTACCTGCTCGCGCTGGCGCCGCTGCACAACGGGCAGATCCAAGTCTTCTATGTGGACCTCTGGTTCGTCCTGATTCATTGCGCGGCCGGCTTGTTCGCGTATTGGCTTTTCATCGATCTGGGCTGCACGGCCGGGCCGGCGGTGCTAGGAGCCATTTTCTATGCGACCGGCGGATACTGTGGCAACACGGAATGGCCGCAGCATTTGGCGCCGGCCATCTGGGCGCCGTTGGTGTTCCTGTTCCTGCTGCGGTCGCTGCGCGGCCGGGCGCCGCTGAGAAACGCGGCATGGGCGGGCGCGGCGCTGGGTGTGAGCTGGCTTTGCGGCCATCACGCGCCGTCGCTGGCGCTGACTTACGCGGTGGCCGGAGTGGGCGCGGCCGCGCTCATCCGCCCTGGTGCGCGCAAGCAGGCGGCCTTACGCCTGGCGGTGCTGTTCGGAGTGATGGCGCTGGTGTCGGCCGTGCAGGCGCTGCCCGCCGCCGAGTACGGCAAGCTGGCCAAGCGCTGGACCGCAACCGGCGCGCTCACCTGGAAAGACAAAGTGGAATACCCCGAGCACGAAGACAGCGGCCTGCGCCCCACCGACCTGCTGCACCTGGTGATGCCCGGCGGCAGCGGTTTGCGCTCCGACCCGTTCACGGGGATAGTGGCGCTCAGCCTGGCGGCGATCGCGGTCTGGACCTCGTTCCGCCGGCGCGAGGTGCGCATGTTCCTGCTGCTGGCTATCGCCGCGCTGCTGTATGCCTTGTCCCATTTCGATCCGCTCTACGGAGTCCTATACGCGCTGGGGCCGATGATCGAGAAATCGCGCGCACCGATCGTCGTTCTCTCCGTCTTTCAATTTGCCGTGGCATCTCTGGTGGCCCTGGGCGCCAACGCGCTGGCCTCCGGCGGCGCCGCGCACTGCCGCGCGATCTCGAAGCCGCTGCTCTGGTTCGGCGGCTTGACGTTCGGGCTTTTCACGCTGATGACTTACCTCAGGCCGGCGGTGACAAGCTCGATTGTGGATGGAGATCCGCGCCCGGGCATGATCGGCTTGGTGGCGCTGCTCGCCGCGGCACTCTACACGGCCTGGTTCCGTGGCCTGCTGAGCCGCCGATGGCTGCTCGCCTGCGCCGCGCTGCTGATCGTCATCGAACAGGGAAACGAAGTCGGCTGGGGCTGGGCGCACGTGCGCGACGACAAGCACATGACGCTGGTCAACGCCCTTTACGACACGCGCGACCTGGCCGTTTTTCTGCGCTCTCAACCCGGCGAGAAGCGCCTGGAAATCAACGACCAGGAATTGCACTTCAGTTTCGGCGACTGGTATCGTTTCCCCGCCGCGCACTCCATGACCGCCAGCATGTTGACGGCGACCTCGGAACTTGGCGGCTGGTGGGAAGATCGCCTGGTGCGCATGTACGGCATGAACTACGCCATCAGCCGCGGTCCCACGCGTGGCGGCCAGCAGGACGTGTTCACCGGCAAGAGCGGCTTCAAGATCTGGCACACCGCCGACACGTTTCCGCGCGCGTGGATTGTACATCAGACGGTAACGGCGCCCAACGATAGCGCGGCCATCGACATGGTCCACGACGCGAAGCTCGATCTGCGCAAGACGGCGGTGATGGTGAAGGCGCAACCCACCCTCGCTCCGTGCGGCGGCGACGATCGCGTGACCGGCTATTACGAGAATCCGTCCCAGGTCTGGGTCAACGTCGAGATGGCGTGCCAGGGTATGGTCATCGTCAGCGACAACTGGTATCCCGGCTGGCGTGCCGAGGTGGATGGGCGGCCGGTTGGAATCTGGAAGGTCAACACCGTGATCCGCGGCGTGGTGGTCGATGCGGGTAAGCATACGGTGGCGATGCGCTACCGGCCACTGTCGGTTTACTTCGGCTTCGCGCTCACGCTGCTGGGGCTGGCGGCTGCGGTGGTGCTGCACAAGCGCAGGGAGACGGATGGGGCGGACACGCTCGGTGGCGCAGCGCCGGACGTGTGACCGGATCTTGCCGCAGGCCTGGTCCGTGGCAAGACTTTGGCGCGCCGGGCGGAACTTGCCGGTTGATTTCCAATTACTTCGGCGATGGCATGCGATCTGCAATTGCAGTTCGCATGAGTATCGGTTCGCTTTCCCATTTCGCCAACGGTTACGTCGAGTCTCTGATTAACAGGGCTCTGAGCGGTCAGTCGAACGGCAGCACCGCCACCAGCGGGTCTTCGTCCACGTCCCAGACTCCGGACACCAACCAACTATCGCCCTTTGCCGAGCTGCTGAGCACATTGCAGCAGCTTCAGCAGTCGAGTTCCACGCAGTACAGCCAAGTCACGCAACAAATTGCGACCAATCTCACGACCGCCGCCAGCACAGCGACGTCGGACGGCAACAACACCCTCGCCAACACGCACACGCAATTGGCCACCGATTTCACCAATGCCTCGACCAACGACCAGCTCCCGAACATCCAGGATCTGGCGACCGCGATGCAAGAGCACGGCCATCATGGCCATCACGGAATGGCTGGCGCCAGCGGAGCGTCCTCCGGCAGCTCAACGGGCACTTCGACCAGCAGTTCGACCGGCGCTTCGGCGAGTAACACGATCAGCGAGCTGCTCAGTCAACTGATTGCCAGCTATCAGTCCACGACGAGCGTCAACCAATCGACGGACCCTATGTCCATCATCTCCAGCACGCTGGCCAGCGCGGGAATTAACCTGTAGGTTGGCCGTAGCTCCAACGGCCTTCGACGCCGGTGTTTTAAGGTAGCGCCGGCGGTTTTGCCGCCGGTGCCTTTTCTTCGTCTCGATTCCTGTGTGCTGCTGGCTCCGCCCGCTCGAGGTTCCCCCAAAGACTTCGCCGTCTGACGGCCTGTTCCGAAGAGTGGCTTTGGTCAAGCGCCTACCAGCCACAAAACACCGGCGGCAAGAGACCACCGGCGGTACCGCATCTACATCTCGTACGCCCGAATTCCGGCCCACTGGCCCGACGCGGCACGCTACAATAATTTCGGAGTACAGGGCCAGTTATGCCGAGGCGTCTCGCCCGTAAGCTGATGCTCTCGATCACGGTGATCGTGATCATCGTGGCGGCGGTTTCCGGGCTGGTGAACATCAAGACCGAGGAGCGGCAGCTTCTCAACACCATGATCCTGGGAGCGGACCAGCTCTCCAAGGGAATCTCCAGCGCCACCTGGCACGCCATGCTGGACGACCACCGGGAGGCCGCTTACCAGGTGATGCAGACCATCGCCGAAAAGCAGGGCATCGACCGCATTCGCATGCTGAACCGCAGCGGCCAGGTGACGTACTCCACACGCATCGACGACCCGAGTAAGGGCTCCGTCATCCCGATCGATCTTACCTCGCACGTGAAAATCACCGGCGCGGACGTCGGCCACCGGCGTCTGGAGATGGTGACGCCGATTTATAACGAGCGGTCGTGCAGCGAATCGGCGTGCCACGCGCACCCGGCCGGCGTTAAGGTGCTGGGGGTGCTCGATGTCGCGCTCACGCTCGAAAGCGTCGATCGCGAAGTGGACGGCATGAAGCTGCGCGTGTTGGTGGTGACGGGCGTCGAAATCGGGCTCATCAGCCTGTTTATCATTCTGTTCACGCGGCGGTTCCTGAGCCGGCCGATTGAGGCGCTGGTGGAAGGAACCAAGGCGGTGAGCCAGATGGAGCTCGACCGGCCGCTCGAAATCGTCGGATCGAGCCAGGAACTGGACGAACTGGCGCGCAGCTTCGAGGTGATGCGCGAAAGGCTGCGCACGGCGCTCGGCGAAATCAACCAGTTCACGCAGAAGCTCGAAACCAAGGTGGAGGAGCGCACCGAGCAGCTCAAGGCGGCGCAGAAGAAACTGGTGCAGAGCGACCGGCTGGCCTCGCTCGGCCAGCTTTCCGCCAGCGTGGCGCACGAGATCAACAATCCCGTTTCCGGCGTGCTGAACCTGTCGATGCTGATGCAGCGCATGCTCACCGACGACGGCATTCCGCCTGGCCGGCTGGGGGATTTCCGCAAGTATCTTTCGCAAGTGATCAGCGAAACTTCGCGCGTGGGACACATTGTCAGCGACCTGCTGGCGTTCTCCCGGCGCGGCAAGCCGCAGCGCGCACCGACCGACCTGAACCGGATTGTGCAAATGACGCTTTCGCTGGTGCAGCACAAGCTGAAGCTGAGCAACGTGGCCGTGGAGGCCAGCCTGAGCGAAGGGATGCCGCCGGTGTTCTGCGATCCATCGCAAATCCAGCAGGTGGTGCTGAACCTGGTGCTCAACGCGGCGGAAGCCACGCAGAGCAAAGCCGTGGACAAGCGCCAGGGCCGCGTTTCGATCGCCACTTTCACGGCCGACGGCATGGAGATGCTGACGGTGGCCGACAATGGAGAGGGCATCCCGCCGGAGAACGTGGTCAGGATCTTCGATCCCTTCTTCACCACCAAGTCGGAAGGAAAGGGCGTCGGGCTGGGGCTGGCGGTATCCTACGGCATCATTCAGGCGCACGGCGGCGATATCGAAGTCAAGAGCGCGGCGGGAGCCGGCGCCACCTTCACGGTGTCGCTGCCGATCGAGCCGCCGGCGCAAAACGGCGGCGCGGCACCGGCGGCGCCGGCTGGAAAGGGATGAAGTATTTTTACCTGGGCGCCACGCCGGAAGTGGACCGGGAAGCGCTCACGGCTATCGCCGAACGCGCGGGAGCCGAGTTCGGCGCGCCAGTTCGGGAGATCGAATTGCCCGGCATCGATTTCGCGTATGACGCGGCGCGCGGGCAGTACGGCTCGATTCCGGTGCTGGAGATGCTGGTGCGGATGTGTCCCGGCGACGCGTTCAAGTTGCTGGGAGTGACGGAGCGGGACCTGTTCATCCCGGTGCTGACTTTCGTGTTCGGCCATGCGCAGTTGGGCGGCCGCGCGGGGGTGGTATCGCTGGCCCGCCTGCGGCAGGAGTTTTACGGGCTGGAAGCGAATCGCGAGGTGTTTTTGGAACGCGCGTTGAAGGAAGCGTTGCACGAATCCGGCCACTTGTTCGGGTTGGTACACTGCCACGACGCGAGTTGCGCCATGTCTCTCGCGACAGGCGTACGGCAGATCGATTCCAAACGCGCGGCGTTCTGCGCCCGCTGCGCGGTGCGAATGGAACGGAAACCGAGGGGGTAACGGCAATGAAGGCCAACTGGCAGATCCTGGTTGTGGACGACGAAGAGGTGATGGCGGAATCGCTGGCCGCCTGGCTGCGCGAGGACGGGTACGCGGTGGACACCGCCAACTCCGGACGCGAAGCCGTCGAGAAGGCCGCGCAGCGCGATTACGCGATCTATTTCGTGGATCTCAAAATGCCCGGCGGCATGGACGGAATCGAGACCATGATGCAGGTGCGCCGGTTGCATGCCGAGGCGTCGATCATCATCATCACCGCTTACGCCACGGTCGATACCGCCATTACGGCTATGAAGGAAGGCGCGCAGGAATACATCGTCAAGCCGTGCAACCCGGAAGAGATTTCGCTACTGGTCAGCCGCATCATCAAAGTAAAGAACCTGCAACGCGAGAACAGCATTCTGCGCAAGAAGCTGTCGCGGCAATATCGCTTCGGCGACGTAATCAGCAAGAGCGCGCGGATGCAGGACATTTTGACGCTATCTCAGGAAGTCGCCAGCCTGCGCAGCACGGTGCTGATCCAGGGGGAAAGCGGCACCGGCAAGGAGCTGATCGCGCGCGCCATTCATAATTCGGGCGATCGCGCTGGAAAGCCGTTCGTGGCCGTCTCCTGCGCCGCGCTGGCGGAAACGCTGCTCGAAAGCGAGCTCTTCGGCCACGAAAAAGGCGCGTTCACCGGCGCCAACCAGCAACGGCGCGGCAAGTTCGAGATGGCCGAGGGTGGAACGATTTTTCTCGACGAGATCGGCGATATCTCGCCGAAGCTGCAAGTGGATTTGCTGCGCGTATTGCAGGAGCGGCGATTCTATCGTGTGGGCGGCACGGAGGAAGTGACGGTGGATGTGCGGGTGATCGCGGCCACCCACGTGAATCTACAACAGGCCGTGGCGGATGGCAAATTTCGCGACGACCTTTTCTACCGGCTGAATGTGATCGCGATCGACATTCCACCGCTGCGCGAGCGGCGCGAGGATATTCCGCTTCTGGCTCAGCACTTCCTGGAACGGATTTCGCACGAGCTGGGCAAGGATGTGAGCGGGATCTCCGAGGGCGGCCTGAAAGTGCTGCTGGATCACAATTGGCCGGGCAATGTGCGGGAACTGGAGAACGCGGTGGAGCGTGCCATGGTGACCTGCCGCGGCCAGGAGCTGACGGAAGACGATTTCGCTTTTGTGGCGCAGACGGGCAAGGCCGGCCAGGAGGGCTGGGCGCCGCCGGCGAACATGACCATCGAGGAGATGGAAAAACTGCTGATCGCGGCGACTCTGCAGCGCACCGGCGGCAACATCAAGGAAGCCGCCGGAGTGTTAGGCATCGACCGTTCCACGCTCTACGAGAAGATCAAGCGATACGAGATTCCAAGATAGGACAGTTACCGGCCCCTCGCGTGACAACTGGGCCGATCGCTCCCTAACGGCTCGCGCAGTATGCGGTCCCTTATCGCTCTACGTGCCGCAGACGTCCACTTGCGCAAATGTGCGGCTGAATATTGGGAGGTCTTTTCTAAGCTCGACGCCACCGCTGCTGCCACGTCCCGCACCCACCAGACTCGCCTCCGCACTCGCGTTATGGTAGTAAAAGCGCTCCACCGATGACTGCTTCCGCTTCGGCCCCGACCGTCTGGCAACTCATCCAGGAATCCGCCCGGCATTTTGGCGGCGCGCCGGCACTGCTGGCTCCCGGGCGGGAGCCGTTCTCGTACGCTGCACTGGCCAGCCAGACCGGGCGGCTGGCGGAGCGCCTGCTCGCCGCTGGTATCGGTCCGGAACATCGGGTTGCGGTGGTGCTGCCCAATGGTCCGGACATGGCCGCCGCGTTTGTCGCTATTGCGTCGTGCGCCGCCTGCGCGCCGTTGAACCCGAGTTACACACGCCACGACTTTGAGTTCTATCTGAGCGACATCGCCGCCTCCGCGCTGCTGGTGGATGAGGCCACTCCGGTTGCGGCATCGGAGGCTGCGCGCGCGCTGGCGATTCGGATTCTTCCCATTCGCAAGCTCGCCCGCGCGGGAGAATTCGATCTCGACATCGCGGGACCGGGCCCCACGCCATCGGCTCTGTGCGCGACGCACACGGCATTGTTGCTGCATACCTCGGGCACAACCTCCCGCCCGAAGCTGGTTCCACTCTCATCGGGGAATCTGACTGCCTCGGCGGCGCACATCGCCGCGACGCTCTCTCTGACTCCGGCCGACCGCTGTCTGAACATCATGCCGCTGTTCCACATTCACGGGCTAATGGCGGCATTGCTGGCCTCGCTGCACGCTGGCGGAGGCGTAGTCTGCACGGACGGAGTCTACGCCGATCGTTTTTTCGATCTGGTGCGCGAGTTCCGGCCAACCTGGTACACCGCCGTACCCACCATGCACCAGGGCATTCTGGCGCACGCAGCGCAGCACGCCCGCATTATCCGAGAGACGCCTCTGCGATTTGTCCGGTCCTCTTCCGCCTCGCTTCCGCCGACAGTGCTACGGGCATTGGAAGAGACGTTCCACGCGCCGGTGCTGGAAGCTTATGGCATGACGGAAGCGGCTCACCAAATGACATGCAATCCGCTCCCTCCCGCGATTCGCAAGCCTGGCTCCGTGGGCCCCGCCGCAGGACCCGAGGTCGCCATCATGGACGCGGCGGGCAACCTGCTAGAGTCTGGCCAGACAGGCGAAGTGGCGATTCGCGGCCCCAACGTCACCCGCGGATATCTGGACAATCCCGCAGCCAACCAGGCCACCTTCACCAACGGCTGGTTTCGCACCGGCGATCAAGGCAGGTTGGATTCGGACGGGTATCTCCATTTGACCGGACGCTTGAAAGAGATCATCAACCGGGGAGGGGAAAAAATCTCTCCGCGCGAGATCGACGAGGCCCTGCTGGCTCACCCGGCTGTCCGCCAGGCGCTGGCCTTCGCCGTGCCGCACGCACAGCTTGGTGAGGAAGTTGGCGCGGCGGTGGAGGTGCATCCCGGCCAATCCGCCGACGCGGCCCAGCTCCGTCAGTGGACCTCGGAAAGACTGTCGGGCTTCAAGGTGCCGCGCGTCATCAGAGTCGTCGAGACTATTCCCAAAGGGCCGACCGGAAAGTTGCAGCGCATCGGACTAGCCAGCGTCCTGGGCATCGCGCCGATCGACGACACCGTGTTGGGAGAGTTCGTGCCCCCGCGCACACCCTGTGAGGAACGGATCGCCGCCATTTGGCGCCAGATGCTGCCCGGGGCGCGCATCGGCGTGGAAGACCGGTTTGAGGCGCTCGGCGGCGATTCGTTGCTGGCCGTGGGAATGCTCGCTGCCGTGGGCGCGGCCGAGAGAGTGGATGTTCCCTATCGGCGATTCGTGGAAAAGGGCACCATCGCCTCCATCGCGGCTGAAATCGATTCGCTCGCGGGTCCTGCCGTTGGTGCCATCGTGCCCCTGCAATCGCGCGGAGAGCGGCGCCCGCTGTTTTGTTTCCCCGGCCACAGTGGCGCGCTATTTGGACTGGCCCGGCTGGCCGATTCGATTGGCCCGGAGCAACCTGTGTTCGCCATTGACCCGAACAAGTTGAAACCCGTCGCCAGCATGGCCGAGCTCGCGGCGCAGTGCTTGTCCCATTTGCGCCGCGCTCGGCCGTCCGGTCCCTACCGTTTGGCGGGCCTCTGCTTCGGCGGCGTGGTCGCGTTTGAAATGGCCCGCCTGCTTCGTGAGCAGGGCGAAGAAGTCGAGTTCCTCGCCCTGATCGATACGCTCAATCCAGCCTGGCAGCGAGATGCCACTGTTTGGGTGCGAGTCTCCGCCAGCTTGCGCCAGATGCGCCTCAAGTTCGCACACCACTACGAGACATTGCGCCACATGCCGCCTTCCCATGCGTGCGGCTACGTGGCCGGGCGCGCGTCGGCTTTCTTTCACCATCACGGGGAACAGATCGCCGCGCGATTCCGCGTGGGCGCTCGGCCCCGTGTCTTCAATCGTGATCTGATGTTGAACTACACGCCGGCTTCGTGCGATGTGAACACAACCCTGGTCAGCGTGAGAGGCCTTAGGACCGATGCGCCGAACCTGGGCTGGTCGAACTTCACCCTGGGCCACGTCGAACTGGTCGAGGTTCCGTTCGATTCCCACGGCGCGCTCGCCGAAGCGAATGCCCGCCGCGTGGCCGCCATCCTCTCCGGCCGGCTCGATCGCCTGGATCGTCTTGGATGAGACAAGACCGGCACTTGCATTTCTCGCCAACTTCAGGCAGGATAAAAGGTTTTCCTACTCGATCCAATGCTAGTAAGGGTGCTTTACCACGACCATTGTTTTGACGGGGCAGCGTCGGCTGCCTTCTTCAGCCGTTTCATCGCGGGGGCGGTTCACCCGGATGCGGAGTTTCGCTATACGGGGATGGCCCACCGGGCCGGGCAACCATTCCCTCCGGAGCTTTTCGATGGCGACGAAAACGCCATCGTGGATTTCAAATACTCCAATAACCCGCGCGTCACCTGGTGGTTCGATCATCACCAGAGCGCGTTCCTCAGCCACGAGGATGCCGAGCAATACCGCCGCGACACGAGCGGGCGCAAGCTCTACGACGCGAGCTACAAATCTTGCACGGCGTTCATCGCGGACGTGGCCCGCCAGCGCTTTGGCTTCTCCGCGCCGGACTTGAGCGAACTGGTCCAGTGGTCGCTCGTGATCGATGGCGCCCAATACGCGGATGCGCGGACTGCGGTGGAACTGGGCGCGCCGGCGATGCAACTGACGCTGGTCATCGAAGCCGCCCAAGGCTCCGCGATCGTGCAGAAGATCATCGGGCTGATGCAACACGCGCGCCTGGCGGAGATCGTCGCCCAGCCGGAGATCCAGGCGTTGTACCAGCCGCTCTACCAGCGCCATCTGGATTCGATCGGCATCATCCGCGACCGCGCCGAGCAGCAGGATGGCGTGATCTACTTCGATTTGTCCGGGCAGGACGTGGAGGGCTACAACAAGTTCATTCCGTATTACCTGTTCCCTGCCTCGGTTTACACCGTTTCGGTCAGCCCGTCCAGCGCGCGCACCAAGATCTCGGTTGGCTCCAATCCGTGGGCAGCGGCGGAGCCGAAACACAATCTGGCCACGATTTGTGAGCGCTACGGCGGCGGCGGCCATGCGCGCGTCGGCGCTATCAGCCTGGAGCCAGGCGCCATCGAGAAAGCCCGCGCCGTGGCAGCCGAGATTGTCGAAGAACTCAAGAGTTAACCGGCACTTCCGCCAGTCACAGCCCCCGGAATTGTTTCTGCGGCTAATGTTCTTCCCGCGGTCCGCCGATCCATTACATGCAATGGTCGTGGACGATCTGATTCAACTCGAGATCATGCTGAACCGGTTTCGCAAACTGGTGGCCGAGCTGATGCGTGGCTCGGTGACGCGCAACTCGTTTCAGCCCTGGGAAGTGGCGATCCTGATGGACTATCACAACTGCCCTGTGGCTCCGCGCCACCGGTTGGAAACGTTGCGGCAGTATCAGCGGGCGGTGGAGAAGCAAATGGAGACGGGCCCTGGGCCGCCCATGAAGTTCTCCGAATTCCTTCAGCAGAAAACGATGCGCCGTCCTTCGACGCGATAGGCGCCGGCCAGCGCCAAGCGGATGGCTTCCGAATAAATCCGGTGTTCCTCCCGCAGAATGCGCGCGGATAGGGCCTCGACCGTATCGTCGTTGAGGACCGGCACAGCGGCCTGAATGAGGATGGGGCCGGCATCCAGATCCTCATCGACAAAGTGGACCGTGCAGCCGGTGATCTTGACGCCGTGCGCCAGCGCCTGGTGCTGTGCATCCAGTCCCGGAAATGCCGGCAACAGCGAGGGGTGAATATTGAGAATCCGATTCGGGAATTCGCGAATGAAGGACGCGCTGAGCAGGCGCATGAAACCGGCCAGGCAGACCAGGTCCACCGCGTTCCGGCGCAGCTCCTCCACCAGCATGCGGTCGTAGATTTCGCGGTCCAGTCCCTTGGAAGGGATCGACACCGCGTTTAGCCTGCGCTGGCGCGCCACTTCCAGGCCACGCGCTTCCACCCGGTTGCCAATCACGACGGCAATTTCAGCGTCAATCGAACCGGCGGCCACGTTGTCCGCGATGGTCTCGAAGTTCGATCCGCGGCCGGAGAGCAGAATGCCCAGGCGTTTCATCGGTACTCCACGCGGGGACGGCCACGCTTTGCCACCGTGACGGTGCCGATCCGGAAGGGCGTCTCGCCCAGCCGGCTGAGTACCGCTTCCGCCTTCGCGGCAGCCCGCGCGGGAACGGCCAGAATCATGCCTGCGCCCAGGTTGAAGGTCCGCCGGAAATCGTCTTCCGGAATGTTGCCCAGCCGGCGCAGCAACTCGAACAGCGGCGGGATGCGCCATGCTTGCGTGTCTATGGAGACGGCCAGCCCGCCGGGCAGCATGCGCGGTGTGTTGTCGGTGATGCCGCCGCCCGTGATGTGCGCCGCGCCACGCAACAGGCGCGCGTCCATCAGCGCGCGGATCGGCTTCAAGTAACTGCGGTGTACGGCCAGCAGCGCATCGGCCACCGTGCCGCCGGTTTCCGGCAGCACCGCGCCCGGTGTCAGACCGGCGGTTTCAAACAGCAGCTTGCGCGCCAGCGAATAGCCGTTGGTGTGCAGGCCGTTCGAGGGCAGCGCCAGCAGCGCATCCCCGGCGCGGATGGCTGTGCCGGTCAATAGTTGAGAGCGCTCCGCCGCGCCCACGATGAAGCCGGCCAGGTCGTATTCCGATGGTGCGTACATGCCCGGCATTTCGGCCGTCTCGCCGCCGATCAGTGCGCACCCGTTGTTGCGGCAGCCGCGCGCCAGTCCCGAGACCACCGCCGCCGCTACGTCCGCGTCCAGTTTGCCAACAGCGAAGTAGTCGAGGAAAAACAGCGGCGCGGCGCCCTGCACCGCGATGTCGTTCACGCAGTGATTCACCAGGTCCTCGCCCACCGTATCGTGGCGCCCGGTGAGGAAAGCCACTTTCAACTTGGTTCCCACGCCATCGGCCGAACTCACCAGCACCGGCTTGCGGAACCCGCTCACCTGGTAACAGGCGCCGAAGCCGCCGATCTCCGTGAGCACCCCGCGGGTAAACGTCCCGCGAGCCATCTTCTTGATGGCAGCCACCGCCCGGCTGCCCTCGTCGATATTGACACCGGCATCGCGGTATCGAACCTGTTTTTTGGGCTGCAAGTAATCAGTATATCGAGCCGGGCCATCCCCAGCGCGGCCCCATTCGCTCTTGCCAGTCCCACCTCGCCGTGGCAATCGTCCCCGGCCAGCGAATCCTCCGGCTCGCAAGGCCGGCTTGCCCGCTTCGACAGTGTCGAGTGGATGCAGTGTCCGCCTGGCGGCGCTGCCCAATCTGGTCACAGATTCCATTTATCTGGACGGAGTGCCGCCCGTAGCGCAACTTCATCACGACACAGCCGGAAACGAAACTGATTTCGCGATCGGCGCAGATGGCGGACCGAAGAGTGGAAGCGAACACCGTGCCACACCTGGGTGAGATAATATGTTGTCCGCGTGGGTCAGCACTAAGTCGGAAACTGGGAGTTCCAGTAGATGCTCTCTCGCCAAGTCGACATAACATCGATGTCCGCAACGGAGATTGCCGCTTGCGTGCGGGGACGCGAGCTATCGGCGAGCGAGGTAGCGGATGCGTTCTTGCGGCGGCTGGAATCGGTGAACGGCCGCTTGAACGCCGTGGTTGTCCCCCTGTTCGAATCCGCCCGCGCCGAGGCCGCGGCAATTGATGAAAGGATCGCAGCGGGTGCGCCAGTCGGGCCGTTGGCCGGTGTTCCCGTAACGGTCAAAGAGTCGTTCGACGTGCGCGGTACGCCGACCACCGCCGGTTTGACCGCGCGGAAGGGCCATATCGCCACGGCCGATGCTGTTATGGTGAGCCGTCTGCGCCAGTCCGGGGCCGTGCTCCTGGGTAAGACCAATGTCCCGCCGCTGCTCCTTTCCACCGAAACCGACAATCCTCTCTATGGCCGCACCAATAACCCTTGGGACTTAGGCCGCGCACCAGGTGGATCTTCGGGAGGGGAAGCGGCCATCATTGCTTCGCGTGGTTCGGCGTTAGGGCTCGGCTCCGATCTGGGGGGCAGTGTCCGCGTGCCGGCGCTCGCCTGTGGTATTCACGCACTCAGACCCACTTCGATGCGGTTGTCCATGCTCGGTCACTTCGACTGTCTGCCCGGAAATGAAGCCATCCTAACTCAGCCCGGTCCGATGGCACGCTCAGTGACTGATCTCTCCTTGGCGATGTCAGTGCTAGCCGGCCCCGATCAGTCACTCCGCGACCCTGCCGTGCCACCGGTGCCGTGGAACCATCCCTCGGGCGTGGAGCTTAGTAAGTTGCGTATCGCCTATTACACCGATAACGGCGTCTTCCGTCCATCGCCCGCGATTCGGCGAGCGGTGCGACAGGCGGCAGACTCGCTTGCGAACATTGGCGTCCAGGTCGAAGAGTGGCATGGTCCCAGCCCGGACGAGGCTTGGGACATCTGCGTACGATTGCTCGTTGCCGATGGCATGCGCGGTCCGCGGCATGCGCTCAAAGGCAGCAAACTGGATCGTCACACGAGATCTCTGGTCGGTCCGGCGACATTGCCGCGGGGCGTGCTCATGACACTGGCCCTCTTGTCGGCGGCGTTGGGTCAGCGGCATGTAAGTCAAGGTCTCCAACGCCTGCGGAGAGCGTCAGCACACGATTACTTCCAACTCGTTCGACGTCGCAACGAGTTTCGCGACCGTTTCTACGCGGAGCTGAACGCGCGGCGAATCGATGCTCTGCTCTGCCCGGCTGACGCTTCGGTGGCCATTCCTCATGGAGCCAGTCAATATCTGGGAGATGCCCTCAGTTATACCGCCGTCTACAGCATGCTCGGCATGCCTGCGGGAGTCGTCTCGTTCAGCCGCGTGCGGAAGGACGAAGTGAGCGACCGTCCGCGATATTTCGACCTTGCTGAACGCGCCGCAAAGCAAGCTGAGCAAGGCATCGCCGGTCTGCCTGTAGGAGTGCAAGTAGTGGCTCGCCATTGGCGCGAGGATATGGCGCTGGCAGTAATGTCGGCATTGGAATGCCACTATCGTGACAAACCGGAATACCCGCGCAATCCGCCGTTGTAGACGGACACTACGGGTTTCACTCCGGCGCTACAGATGGGACATCACGCGTAACGCGACAGCCTTGGCCAGCGCGAGCTTCTCAGGGCTGGACTTCCCCAAGTACATCGCCACGACGAAGAGGTCGCGTTTATACTGCACGGCGAGATTGAATCCGAAATAAATCGCGTTCGAACCTACGCCCGGCACCGTCTGCACGTCCGGGAACTCCTTCCGTGCCGAGGCCGCATATGTGTCGAACCCGCCCGCGCCTCCGGTGTGCATCGTAATGTAAACCGAGTGAAGGCCGCGGCCGAACCGGCATGCGTCGGTCGGGCTTCGCTGCAGCGGGGTTCCCACGGCGGCGGATACTTCGCTTCGGTCAGCGCGGAGCACACGTCGGCGGCGCGCGCGGCTGGCGCACCCAACATGGGAATTGCAAGAAGCAGTGCCGTGAACCACGGCCAATAAGAGCTCATAGGTACGATTCTACACAGCGATTATTTCAGTTCCGTTAAGCCGGCCCTGTCACTTATACGCCGCGATGCCGGTCACTCGCTCTCCAATCACCAGCGCGTGGATGTGATCGGTACCTTCGTAAGTCTTCACGGTTTCCAGATTGCATAGGTGGCGCATCACGGGGTACTCGTCGGTGATGCCGTTGGCTCCCAGCAAATCGCGGCTCAACCGAGCGCATTCTAACGCCATCGCGGTGTTATTGCGTTTTAGCATCGAGACATGGGCGGGCTCAAGCGCGCCCTGGTCCTTCAGGCGGCCGGCGTGCAGGGCCAGCAATTGCGCCTTGGTGATTTCCGTAATCATCCACGCGAGTTTTTCCTGTACCAGTTGATGGGAAGCGATCGGCCGGTTGTCGAACTGCTTGCGCAGAATTGTGTACTCGCGCGCGGTTTCGTAACAGTCCATGGCCGCGCCGATGACACCCCAGCCGATGCCGTAGCGCGCCTGCGTCAGGCAGGCGAGCGCCGACTTCAGTCCCTTCGCGCCGGGCAGGCGGACGCTCTCGTCGACGCGGCAGTCCGCCATCGACAAGCTGGAGGTGACCGAGGCGCGCATCGACAATTTGCCATGGATATCGCTCGCGGAGAAGCCGGGCGTGCCGCGTTCGATCAGGAAGGCGGCGATGCCTTCCGGCGTGCGCGCCCACACCACCGACACATCGGCCACGCCGCCGTTGGTGATCCAGGTCTTCTCGCCATTGAGCACCCAGCCGACGCCATCGCGAGTCGCGGTGGTGCGCATGGCGGCGGGGTTCGATCCGAAATCGGGCTCGGTCAGCCCGAAACATCCAATGGCGGATCCGTTTTGGAGGCGCGGCAGCCAGCGGCGCCTCTGCTCCTCGCTACCGAAGGTGAAAATGGGATACATCACCAGCGCGCCCTGCACGGAGACGAAACTGCGTATGCCGGAGTCGGCGCGCTCCAGTTCCTGCATCACCAGCCCGTACTCGACGTTGTTCATGCCCGCGCAGTTGTAACCTTCCAGGTTGGCGCCCAGGAAGCCGAGCTCGCCCAGTTCGGGAATCAGCTCGGAGGGGAAACGGGCATCGCGATAGCAGTCGCGGATCAGCGGCAGGATGCGCTCCTCGGCGAAGCGCCGCGCTGTCTGCCGCACCATCCGCTCCTCTTCGTTGAATAACGAATCCACCCGAAAGTAATCCACGCCGCGGAAGGACATCGGATATTTTCTCCCTCATCATTGGAACACGGCGCCGAGCGGGCGTGCGCCAGGCTGGCTGGCGCCGGCGGGGCACAACCACGGGCCAGCGAAACTAGCCCTTTTCTCTTCCTCAGCCGCCTCCACGCCTGCGGGCATCGCCGCGTCATAATATAAAGGTACAAACGTATGCGAAATCAGCCTTGGGCCGGGCATACCAGGCCTCATCGACAAAAGGGCTTCTCCCTGATTGAGTTGCTGATCGTGGTATCGATCATCCTTATCCTCATCACCATCGCCGTGCCGAAGTTCACGCGCGCCCAGATGTATACGCGGGAAACCGCGGCCATTCAGGCAATCAAGGCCATTCACACCTCCGAAGTCCAATTCCAATCGCAGTTCGGCCGGTATGCGGTGTCGCTCACCGAACTCGGGCCGCCAGCCAGCGGTGGGCCGAGCCCCTCGGCGGCCGACCTGATCGGCAACGATCTGGCCAATGGCGAAAAGCAAGGCTACAAGTTCGTCGTTGCGGCCGTCCCTGGCGGGTACACGATCAATGCCAACCCAGTGACGTATAACAGCAGCGGCAGCCGCAGCTTCTACTCCGACCAGACGATGACCATTCACGAAAACTACGGTCCGGAGCCGGCCACCGCGCAAAGCAAGGAACTGCGCTAGCGTGGCGCGGCGTTCGGCATTGCCAGCGCGCTTGGGAAGTGGGGCAGGCGCTTTCGCCTGCCAACCGCCAGGACACAGGCGGCAAGCTTACCTCGGCGAAGCCGGAATGCTCGCCGGAAAGCTTCCTGCGCTTGAAAGCGTGAGGTTGGCAGGCGGAAGCGCCTGCCCCACGTATCTGCGCCATAACTTACAAGGTTGCCCAGACGTCGCACCAGCCAGTAGCTCGCGAGCAGTGGGGCGCGAGTTGCCCGCGGGCTGAGGCTTTCGCTAAACGAATTCCGATGTTCTCTTACTCCAACAACGATCTCTACTGCGAACAAGTGGCGCTGGCCGACCTGGCGGCGCGCGTGGGCACGCCCGCTTACGTTTATTCCAGCCAGACCATTCTCGCCAATTACCGCGCCTACGACGAAGCCTTCGGAACTCTGCCGCACTCGGTCTGCTACGCGGTGAAAGCGAATTCGTCGCTCGCCGTGCTGGCGTTGCTGGCCAAAGCCGGAGCCGGTTTCGACATCGTCTCCGGCGGCGAGCTGGCGCGCGTGCTGGCCGCCGGCGGCGACGCGTCGCGAGTGGTGTTTTCCGGCGTGGGCAAAACCGCCGCCGAACTCGAGTACGCGCTCGACCACGGCATCCACAGTTTCAATTGCGAATCCGAACCGGAGATCGCGCTACTGGACGCGCTGGCCGCGCGCCGCGGCATGAAAGCGGGCTTCTCGGTTCGCGTCAACCCGGACGTGGACCCCGCCACTCATCCTTACATCGCCACCGGCCTCAGCCAGAACAAATTCGGCATCGCCATCGAGCGTGCGCGCGCCGTCTATGAACGGGCACGCGCCCTCGACTATCTTACGGCCGAGGGCGTGAGCTGCCACATCGGCTCGCAGATCCTCGACCCGAGCCCGCTGCTGGAAGCGGTGGACATGCTGGTGGATCTCGCCAGGCAGCTCCGCGCCGAGGGATGCCCGATTCGTCATCTCGATCTCGGCGGCGGCCTGGGCATCGCCTATCGGCCCGCCGAAACGGCGCCCGGCGTCGCCAAGTTCGTCGAAGGCCTGCGCGACAGGCTCGCCGATACGGGCCTTACGGTCATGGTCGAACCGGGCCGCTCCATCGTCGGTCCCGCGGGCGTATTGCTCACGCGCGTGCTGTACCGCAAGCAGAATGGTGCCAAGGAATTCATCGTGGTGGATGCGGCGATGAACGATCTCATTCGCCCCGCGCTCTATCACGCGCACCACGAGATTGTTCCGCTGCGCAAGAACGGGCTGCCGCCCATGACCGCGGACGTGGTGGGCCCGATCTGCGAAAGCGGCGATTTCCTGGCGCACGACCGCCCGATGGCCAATGCCATGCCGGGCGATTACCTGGCCGTGTGCGCGGCCGGCGCTTACGGATTCGTGCAGTCGTCGAACTACAACTCGCGGCCGCGTGCGCCGGAGGTGCTGGTGGAAGGCGCCGCTTACCGCGTGATTCGCCAGCGCGAGACTTACCAGGATCTGATGCGCGGTGAGACAATCTGATTTGCGGACTCGATGCTTGCTTCTCGAAGCAGCTTCGCCGCGCCGTGGGAGATGAGCGTGAATCCTTACAAGTTGAGTCGCTCGACAGGCCCGTGGGTGGCCGGTTTGGGACTGCTCGCGGCCTCCGTCGCAACGGCCCTGGCGCAGACTCCACCGCGGACGACGGATACACTTTCCCTGGCCGGGAAATGGGAATTCGCTCTGGATCCCACTGGCGCCGGCCTGAAGGAAGGATGGGCCGTTCACACGCTCGCCGATTCGATCGTGCTGCCCACCACCACGGACGTCGCCTGCAAAGGCAAATTGCAATTGCCCACGCAGGAAGCTGGAAAGCTGTCGCGCCGTTACCCATACGAAGGGCTGGCATGGTATCGCAAGACATTCACTGTGCCGCGAGACTGGCAGGGCAAAGAAGCCGCGCTCTATCTGGAGCGCACCAAGAAGGTCACAGTCTATCTGGATGGCGGCGCAGCCAGAGACGGTGGCGCGCAGCTCAGCACGTCGCACCTCATCCGCTTAGGCAAGCTCAGTTCCGGCGCGCACACGCTGGCCATCCTGGTCGATAACCGGCTGACCAACTGGCCCGACCGCGTGGTCAACAGCCACATGCTAGACGAATCCACCCAGACTAATTGGAACGGCATTCTGGGACGCATCGAGCTGCGCACCGAGGAGCGGTTCGCCATTCTGGGTGTGAGCGTAGGGGCGGTGCCGGACGATTCGTACCGGTTACTCATCCACCTTCGCATGGCGGACGCCTCGGCCAAACCCGAGTTGAAGGCGACGCTCTATTCCGGGAACCAGGTGCTGGCCCAAACTGGCGCCAGCGGCGTCGAGGCAGAACTCGCGACGCGGCCACCCGGCCCCCTGTGGAATGAAATCGACTTGGCCGCGCCACATCCACCAGCGAAGTCGGGGCCAACCGCTCCGCTGTGGGACGAGTTTCATCCCAACTTGCTCCGCCTGGTGGTTGAGGCCAAGGTTGGCAGCGTGAACGCGACCTGGAGTGGGTTCGTGGGCTTGCGCGATTTTCGTGCACAGGATGGCCACTTCACCGTCAATGGCCACCGCACATTTCTCCGCGGCAAACACGATGGCTGCGTGTTTCCGCTTACCGCGCATCCGCCGATGGATGAGGCTGGTTGGCAGAAATACTTCACCGTCGTACAGTCGTACGGCATCAACCACATCCGCTTCCATTCGTGGTGCCCGCCGGATGCTGCGTTCGCGGTGGCCGACCGCATGGGCTTTTACCTGCAACCGGAGCTCCCCTTCTGGGGCGACCCGAGCAAGCCGGGCGTGGAGGCGTTCCTCACCGAAGAGGGCCGCCGCATCCTGACCGACTATGGCCATCACCCCTCCTTCGTCATGCTCAGCATCGGCAACGAATATTGGGGCGACCCCGCAACCAGACCGCTGATGGTCGCCGCGCTGCGTGCGTTCGACCCCAGCCGTTTGTTCGACCAGGGATCGAACTCGGAATCCTGGAATCCGCAAGAGTTCGCCGGCGACGATTATCGCGTCAGCGCCTACGGGAAAACGGCGCCGGCCGGCAACGCGCGCGGCTCCTACGCTCACCAGGATAAGAAGGATGGCGAGGTCGGTTACATCCAGGAAGGCGCACAGGGAACTTCCGAGACCTACACGGCGGCGCTCGAGGGCAAGCGGCTGCCATTCCTCAGTCACGAAGTCGGCCAGTACGAGGTGTTCCCCAACCTGGGCGAGGCCGTCAAGTATACCGGAACGCTGCGCGCGGACAACTTCGCCGTCTTTGGCGAGCGCCTCAAGAAGGCCGGCCTGATCGATCAGGCGGAAGATTTTCGCCGTGCCAGCGGAATGCTTTCCGCCCTGTGTTACCGCGAGGAAATTGAAGCCGCGCTGCGCACTCCGCAAATGGACGGCTTCGACTTGCTGGATTTGCAGGATTACCCCGGGCAGGGCACCGCGCTGGTGGGCATGTTGGATGCCTTCATGGACTCCAAGGGCCTCATCACACCCGAAGAGTGGCGCGCGTTTAGCTCGCCGGTGGTCCCGCTGGCTCTGTTTGCCAAACACACTTGGACCAATCGGGAGGAGTTCACAGCCGAAGTCCGCGTGGCGAACTACGGCGAGGCCGGTCGCAGCGGCCCCGTGGTTTGGCAGATGAAGGAGGGACTGCATGTACTCCAATCCGGCAGTGTAAGCTCGGTCCGAGTGCCTACAGGCGGCGTGACGACGGTGGGCCAGATTCGCTTCGCGTTGAGCCCGGTTGTGGCTCCGGCGCGGCTGGCCCTTTCGGTCGGAATTGGCTCGAACGTGCTCGAGTGGCCGCTCTGGATCTACCCGGCGGAAGCGTCGCGGCCCTTGCCCGGTGTCACCATCGCGCGCACCGTCGACGATGCGCTGGCGCACCTCGCTGTTGGCAAGCGCGTTCTTCTACTGCCGCAGGCACGGGAGGTTCCCAACAGCCTGCCCGGCTACTTCACGCCCGATTTCTGGTGTTACCCGATGTTCAAGAAGGGCAACCCGCCCGGCACAATGGGGCTGCTGATTCAGCACCGGCATCCCGCCCTGGCCGCATTTCCGACCCGCTTCTATTCCGAGTGGCAGTGGCAGAACCTCGCCCACCACTCGCAGGCCATCATCCTCGATTCGCTCGCCGGCTTCCGCCCCATCGTGCAACCCATCGATAACTTCGACCGCAACCACCGCTTGGGAACCATCTTCGAGTTGAAGGTGGGCGCCGGCCGCTTGCTGGTGTGCGCCATCGATCTGCCCGCCATGACCGACGCACCCGAGGCAGCGCAGTTGCTGCTGAGCTTGGAGCAGTACGCCCAATCCCCAAACTTCGCTCCCACCCGGGAAGTTTCGCCCAGCGATCTACGTAAACTTCTGCACGGCGAATAAGGTGGCGCTGGTCCCCGGCTTGCAAACCGGGCGAAGTCAGAAGCCTACTCGACAGCTTCCGCTTGCAGTCGGTTGCGGAGGCGTGAGGGAATAGTGGCCGCCGTAGCGGCGGGGAGAAGCTCGAGTCCCTCCTTGGCCGCGGCGCGCGCCTTTTCCGCTTTCCCCGCGGCGCGATAGGCGCGCGCCAGCGTGAGCAGATACCCTGGCTTCCGATGATGGCTCATCTCCACCGCGCGTGCGGCGCAATCCACGGCCATACCGGGATCGCGAAGCTGCGCCGGTAGAACCGTTGTCAAACCCGTAGCAACCTGGCTGAGATCCGTGCTCTGGGCATTTGGCTCTTTTCCCACCGCCTTCAAGATGGCAACCCCTCTTTCCGCCGTCTCCTGCGCTCCGTCAGTCCTATGGAGCGCCTGTTGTTGCAGGCTGATCCGGATTAGTAGCAACCCCAGGGTGGATCGCAAGGTGGTCCTGTCCGGTTCCTGCTTGAGAACGCGTTCGAGGAGGGGCTGCACTTCCGACAGGCTTTTCAGGGCGTTGGCGGTATCCGCCAGTCCATCCACCGCCCCCTTCGTCGCAGCCTCCTGCGCCCGCTCCTCGTAGCATTGCGCTTCCAAATCGAAGAGTGATCCCAAGTCGTTTACGGCGCGAAGATCGTTGGGATCCGTAGCCAGGAAAGGCTGCTCGATGGCCTTGGCCTGTGCCAGAGAAGCCAGTGCTTCCCCGTATCTTCCGGCTTCTTCGAGCGCCGCGCCGTACCCCTGCAGAACGACCGCCAGCAGGCGCCGGTTGCCGAAGCTTTTCCTGGCCCCCTCCGGGAGCGCGTTCACGCCGTCTATCGCTCTGCGATACTCCGGCAGCGCAGAGGCCGGATCGGTTTCAGAAGCCAGGCTCGCGATTTTCATGTGGATCCCCGCGATTGCCAGCGCGGCATCGGTGGATCGGGTACCAAGCCGGAGCAGGCGTTCCTCAAATTCAAGCGCCCGCTGGTATGCCGCCAGCGCGGCCACCGGATCGTTCAGATTCTCCACGCCAGGTTGTCCCAGCTCGTCGCCCAGAACCCCATAGGCTCTGGCCGCTTCGATCAAACCGCCGGGCAACGCATTCGGCCGGGTCGCCAGCTCCGCGAAACTGCCCACCGCCAATCGCATCGTAGCCACGGCTTCCCGCGCTCTGCCGATCCCAAACAGCACCTCGCTGCGCGATTCCTCCGCCAACCCAAGGGCGTGCACCGCAGCTTCATTCGCCGGCTGCCGCCGCACCACGGCAACTGCGATCGAGACAGCCTGGTCCAGGCTGGTCAAGGCGCCCCGCACGTCGCCGATGTTCTGCTCGTAGGGACTGGCTTGCACATTGGCCAACCGGGTGTAGGCATTCGCTAGGTCGAGTTGCAGTTGCGGATCGTCGAAGGCATCCTTGGCCGCGCGGCTCAGGTGCTCCGAAACGGCGCTCACGAGCAGCTTCTGGGCTGCCGTCGAACCGGGAATCCGCTGGATGGCGTCGTCTATTTCCGAAAGCAGACTATTGCTGAGCTTGCGCAGATCTTCCGCGCGGGCCTCCGCCTTCTGGCGCTCAACGTCCGCAATCTGGCGCTCGGCCTCCGCCCTCCGTCGCTCGACGTCCGCAATCTGACGCTCGGCCTCCGCCCTCCGTCGCTCGACGTCCGCAATCTGGCGCTCGGCCTCCGCCTTCTGGCGCTCGGCGTTCGCAAAACGGCGCTCGACGTCGGCGATTCGTGCTTGCCGGATCACGCCGCCGATTCCCGTCAGCACGGTCGCCGCCAGCAGTGCCGCGGCCGCCAGCGCAAGCTTGTAACGGCGGGCGAACTTGCCGGCATAATAGCGGAAACTGCCCTGATGCGCTGCCACGGGCCGCCCGCCAAGGTACGCGTCCAGATCGGAGATCAACTGGTCCACGCCGGCGTAGCGTGCTTCCGGCTCCTTCCGCAGAGCCTTCAAAACGATTGCGTCGATGTCGGAATCCAGGCCGGCGCGAGGGGCCTTTTCGCTCGGTTTCGGCGGCTGCCGCTCGCAGACCACGCGGACCATCTCGGCGGTCGAGAACTCCTTCAGCTCGAATGGAAGCTCGCCGGTGACCAGAAGAAAGAGCAGCAGGCCCAGCGAGTAAACGTCGGATGCGGTCGAGATCGGCTGTCCCAATACCTGCTCGGGACTGGCGTATTGCGGCGTATAGGAATGAAAACCCTGCCGCGTGAGTTCGCCATCCTCGCGGCCGAGCAGCTTGGCCGTGCCGAAGTCGAGAAGCTTCGGTGTGCCGTCTTCCAGCACCAGAATGTTGTCCGGCTTCAAATCCCTGTGGACGACGAGGTTCTGGTGCGCATAGCGAACCGCCTCGCAAACCGACTTGAAGAGTTCGACGCGCCCGGCGAGATCGAGCGAGTGTTGCGAGCAGTAGCGGTGAATGGGCAACCCATTGGCGTATTCCATCGCCAGATATGGCTCGCCATCTTCGCTGACGCCGCCATCCAGCAAGCGTGCGATATACGGATGATTGAGCCCGGCCAGAATCTGCCGTTCCTGCCGGAGCCTCTCGCGAAACAGACCACCCGTGATCGGCAGTTCGATCAGCTTCACGGCTACCTGCTGCTCGAATTGCCCATCCACCCTCCGCGCCAGATAGACCGCCCCAATGCCCCCGCGCCCGAGCAGTCTTTCCAATTCGTATGGCCCGACGCGCCGGCCGCTGTGCATGTCATCGAGTTTCCGCCGTTTCGGGGGCACATACGAGACTGTGATGCGTTGCTCCTCATCCGCCGCACGTAGCAGCGAACCCACTTCCTCCAGCAGCTCGCTGTCTCCCGCACACAGCGTGTTGAGACGCGCGGCCCTCTCCTCGGGGGAAGTCCCGCTCACATCCTCGAAAATGACTTTCAGCCGGCTCCAGCGGTCTGGGCTGGTGCTCTCGGTGGACATTCGGTTACTCCCAGCCGGCGGCCTTTCGCTCTAAGGTCCGTGCGGATCGCAGGCGGAACGAATCACACTTGCCCACGTGGTCGATCCCGTTCGCCTCTCATGCGCCGATATAGCCAACTCCTGGCAAACTTCACTTCGCGGTTCACCGTCGCTGTCGAGATCCGCAGGATCTCGCCCGTCTCCTCCGCCGTGCATCCGAGGAAGAACCGTAGTTCGACGAGATGTACCTGCTGCGGGTCGATCGCCTCCAACTCATCCAGCGCCCGGTCCAGCTCGATCGTCGACTCGTCGCCGACCTGAAGCCAGGGAATCTGATCGTGTAGCGCGACGTGCTCGGCGCCGCCCCCTCTCTTTTGCCTGGCGTTACTGCGTGCGTGTTCCGTCAGGATCCTGCGCATTACTTTGGCCGAGAAAGTGTAAAAGTGAGCGCGGTCCACCCAGTCCGGTTCCCGAAGCCCGATCAGCCGCAGGTACACTTCGTGGACCAGGGCGGTCGCCTGGAGCACACCGGGATCTCTCTCCCCACGGATATAGGCGGCTGCAAGCTGGCACAGATGCGGATACACGAGCGGCATCAGCCGGTCAAAGGCACCGGGTTTGCCCTGCTTCCATTCGAGTAGCAGTTGCGTGATCTCGCCCGGCTGGGAATTCAACACAGGCTCCTTCCGGTCAGGTTTATGAGAACAAGTCTATCATTTTCATTGGTAATGAAAAAGATCTCTGACTCTGGTATTCCAAAACACAATTTCCCGGAATCTTCGTGAACCATTTTATGTTCGTTTGGCGCCGCCTATTATGGGCCTAGTGAAATCCCGGGAATGCACAAAGAAACGACGACTAATTCATAGTTACAGGTTTCACAGTTGACTAAGGATATATATGAAACTCCTCGATAGATTTGCCAATCTCGCCGTCATTATCGGCGTCGTCGTTTTCCTGGCACTGGTTGTTCACAACCGGCTCTGGCGCTCCAGCGCGCCACCGGCCTCTCCGCTCGCCATGGCGCAAGCGCTCAAGGGCCGGACGATCCACCTTTCCGGCATCGACTTTCCGCGCTCCCGAGCCTCCGTCCTTTTGGTGATCTCGAAAACCTGCCACTACTGTGAGGAGAGTTTGCCCTTCTACCGCACACTGGCGGCCGAGACGCAGAACAAGGTCGATCTGTTGGCAGTACTGCCTCAGCCTAGGCCGGAAGCCGAGGCGTATCTGAAGGATGTTGGCTTGCCAGCGACCCAGGTTGCATCGGCGCCACCCACCCAGCTCGGTCTTTCGGGAACCCCCACCCTTGTTCTGCTGGATCGTAGTGGCAAGGTGCAGGAAGTTTGGTTAGGCTTCCTGGAGGGGGCCCGCCAGGCGCAAGTGCGGTCTCGCCTTGCGCAGTTGTAAGCAGTCAAAACTCAAAGAGAAGAAGGAGAGGTACAGAATGAAGTCCAACGTATTTTCCGTATTGAAGATCGTGTTGATCGCCATGATGCTGGTTTGGGCAGTTAGCGCGTCAGCCCAGTCCGGCCCCCCGACGCAATACTGCAACCAGGCGGCCGAGATCCAGTGCATTGCTCAGATGCAACTATGCACTTCTTATTGCGGCCCCCAACCATCGGAGAACCCCTGGTGTGTTGCCGGCTGCTATAGCTACTTCTACTCCTGCATGGCCCAGGCTGACTGTCTGTAACACGTCGGCCACCACTCGCACAACAAGGCGAAGGCCCCGAGCCAATCGCTCACGGGCCTTCGCTTGAAGTCGTGAAGCGCCATGGTGCGTATTCCCAAGGCCGGAGGTTTGTCCGCACGAACCCCGCATCCCCGGCCCGAGCCATCCTATCCACGTGAGTCACATACGATCTTCGCTATTAAGTCAATCACTTAGCCCATAATTCCCTTGACACATCGCTCATACTGGAATTGGGACTGTGGCGCCAGGCTCCGCTGCTAGTCCTGACTTGCTGGCCAGCAAGCGTTGCATTCAGTTGGTACTGAACTTCCGGCGCCCGTTAACGGCATGCGGGGTCCCCTTCGGGCAGGACTCTCGACGGAAGACTTTGGGTTTCGAAACTCATAACCGCCGGCGGAAAACGGATAGCAGTCATCGCCGCCCGCCGGATAACAGAGAGTAAGGAACGAATCGGCAAGGATGTGCTCGCCATACAGCGGGCCTAAATCATCGAAGTTCCTATTCAATCCATCGGGTGGCCGATACGCACGGCG
>Ga0181529_10000460_pt1 | contig 59124 bp, 62 predicted proteins | sample PEATcosm2014_Bin_36_FD_119763 | JGI IMG/M metagenome (GOLD analysis project Ga0181529, IMG submission 119763) | Peatland microbial communities from MTU Mesocosm Facility, Houghton, MI, USA - PEATcosm2014_Bin10_30_metaG | ecosystem: Environmental > Terrestrial > Soil > Wetlands > Peat | place...
CGCGCCGCGCGGCGCGCCCGACGACCTCGCCAAGCTGACCGGCGTCGGCCCGCAGATCGTCAAGAAGCTCAACGAGCACGGCGTCTTCCACTATTGGCAGATCGCCGCGATGACCAAGGACGAGTCCGACAAGCTCGACGCGGATCTCAAGTTTAACGGCCGCATCGCCCGCGACAATTGGGTCGACCAGGCTCGCACGCTGCTCGCTTCGGCGTGATTTCCCCCCTCTCCCCTCGCGGGAGAGGGCTGGGGTGAGGGCGAGTTTGCTTGCCCTTGCCCGGCGCTCACGGCCCGTCCTTTTGGGCGGGCGTCTCACGGCGCCCCACGGGGCTGCCCGATCCCGCAAGCGGGAGATGGGCGCGCGTCGGGCGCGGTTCCGCCGCTCCATTCGGCTTCATTCTGGGGAAGACTGCCATGGCCACGATTAGCGCCGCGCTGGTGAAAGACCTGCGCGAGAAAACCGGCGCGGGCATGATGGATTGCAAGACCGCGCTCGGCGAGACCGGCGGCGACATCGAGGCCGCCATTGACTGGCTGCGCAAGAAGGGCCTGGCCAAGGCGGCCAAGAAGAGCGGCCGCGTCGCCGCCGAGGGCCTGGTCGGCGTCGCCGTCGAAGCCAATCTCGGCGTCGTCGCCGAGGTCAATTCGGAGACCGACTTCGTCGCCCGCAACGACGACTTCCAGTCGCTGGTGCACGGCGTCGTCGCCGTTGCGCTCGACAAGGCGCCCGACATCGACGCCGAGTCGGTCAAGGGCGCGCACTATCCCGGCGGCGGCACGGTCGCCGACGCGATCGCCAACGCCGTCGCCACCATCGGCGAGAACATCACGCTGCGCCGCGCCGCCGGGCTGCATGTGCCCCACGGCGTCATCGGTCATTACGTCCACAGCCAAATCGTCGACGGCCTCGGCCGCATCGGCGTGATTGTCGCGCTCGAATCGACGGGCGCGGCGGAGCCGCTGAAAGCGCTCGGCCGCCACGTTGCGATGCACGTCGCCGCAGCGAGCCCGCTCGCCCTCGATCCGGCTGGCGTCGACCCGGCGACGATCGCCCGCGAGAAGGCGGTGCTGCACGACAAGAACGCCGGCAAGCCGCCGCACGTGCTGGAGAAGATCGTCGAGTCCGGTCTCAAGACCTTCTACAAGGAGGTCTGCCTGCTCGATCAGGCCTACGTCCACGACCCCGCCAAGTCTGTCGCCCAGGCGGTCAAGGAGGCCGAGAAGGGCGTCGGCGCGCCGATCGCCGTCAAAGGCTTCATCCGCTTCGCGCTCGGCGAGGGCGTCGAAAAGCCGGCCGAAGAAGGGTAAACTTCCGAATCGACCGGGCGGCCTACGGGCCGCCCTTTTCTTGAGGGCCGACGACGGGAGACGTGCCTTGACCGACCGCGCGCGCGAAAAGCCGATGTTCGACCGGGTCGTCGTCAAGTTGTCGGGCGAGGCGCTGATGGGCCCCGACCCGTTCGGTCTCAACGCGGCGACGGTGCAGCGCATCAGCGCCGATCTCAAGGCGGTCTCCGAACTCGGCGTCCAGGTCGCGGTTGTGGTCGGCGGCGGCAATTTCTTCCGCGGCCTGCTCGGCGCCGAAAAGGGCATCGAACGCGCCCGCGCCGACTCGATCGGCATGCTGGCGACCGTGATGAACGCGCTGGCGTTAGAGGGGGCGCTCGAACAACTCGGCCAGCCGGCCCGCGTGCTGTCGGCGGCGGCGATGCCTTCGCTGTGCCAGCCCTATTCGCGCCAGGCGGCGCTCGGCCATCTCGTCAAAGGTCGCGTCATCGTGCTCGCCGGCGGCACTGGCAATCCATTCTTCACGACCGACACCGGCGCGTCATTGCGCGCCTGCGAGCTCTCCGCTGGCGCGGTGATGAAGGCGACCCAAGTCGACGGCGTCTACACCGCCGACCCGAAGCGCGACCCCAACGCCAAGCGCTACGATCGTCTCACCCACGACGAAGCGATCGCCCGCAACCTGCAGATCATGGACACCGCCGCCTTTGCGCTGGCGCGCGACAACGGCATCCCGATCGTCGTCTTCTCGATCAACGAGCCGGGCGCGATCCGCGCCGCCCTGCTCGGACAGGGCCGCGCCACCTACGTCATGCCGTGATTTTGGTCGGCTGTCACGACCGCGTGAGCGGCGCTTGGATCGGACGACGAAGGGCTTAGGATCGCTCCGGGCGCTTGACGAAGCGCGGGAGGACATGTCCATGGGGCCGGCTTCGCCGCAACACGGGAAGTTTCGCACCGTCGTCCAGGTGACGAGCGGCAATTTCCTCGAGATGTTCGACTTCTTCCTGTTCGGCATCTATGCTGACTACATCGGCAAAGCGTTCTTTCCCAACCAAAGCCCGTTCGTCTCGCTCATGTCGGCGTTCCTGAGCTTCGCCGCGGGCTTTGCGATGCGCCCGATCGGCGCGCTGGTTCTTGGCCCCTACATCGACCGGATCGGCCGCCGCAAAGGCCTGATCGTCACCCTCGCCATCATGGCGTGCGGCACCATTCTCATCGCCTTCGTGCCGGGCTACGCCACGATCGGCGTCGCAGCGCCGCTGCTGGTGGTGATCGGGCGGTTGTTGCAGGGTTTCTCGGCCGGCGTCGAACTCGGCGGCGTGTCGGTCTACCTCTCGGAAATGGCGCCGCCCGGACAGAAAGGATTCTATGTCAGCTGGCAATCGGCGAGCCAGCAGGTCGCGATCGTCGTCGCCGCGCTGATCGGTTTCGGCATCGCCAAGCTGATGACGCCGGCCGACGTCGCGGCTTGGGGATGGCGTATTCCATTCGTCATTGGCTGCCTGATCGTGCCGCTATTGTTTGTGCTGCGCGCTTCGTTGCAGGAGACGGAGGCGTTCCTCGCCCGGGTTCATCATCCGAGCTTCGCCGAAATCGCGCGCACGCTGACCGCCAATTGGGCCCTGGTCGTCGGCGGCGTCGGCATGGTGGTGATGACGACAGTCTCATTTTACCTGATCACCGTCTACACCCCTTCATTCGGCAAGAACGTTCTGAAGCTCGCTGAGTCCGACAGTCTGCTCGTCACGATCGCCGTTGGCGCTTCGAACTTCTTCTGGCTGCCAGTCTCCGGCGCGCTCTCCGATCGAATCGGCCGTCGGTCTATCCTCGTCGCCACGACCCTGCTGACGCTGGCGACCGTCTATCCGGCGCTCGCCTGGCTGGTCAGAGACCCGACCTTCGGCAAGATGATGCTGGTCGAGCTTTGGCTCTCGGCGCTCTACGCCTGGTACAATGGCGCGATGGTCGTCGCGCTGACCGAGGCCGCGCCGTCGAGCGTGCGCACGTCGGGTTTCGCCCTGGCCTACAGCCTCGCCACGACGCTCGGCGGTTCGTCGCTGGCGATCTCGACCTGGCTGATCCACGCGACCGGCGACAAGGCGTCGCCAGGCTATTGGATGAGCTTCGCCGCACTGTGCGGTCTCGCCGCGACCCTGTTCATTTACGCCGGACGAGCGCGGCGGGCGGCCACGCCGGCGCCGGCGTAACCGCGACAAAGCGGTTGCGCGGCAAAGAAAACCGCGCTCAACTCACGCAAGAGCTTTCGATCGTAAACGAAGGCCACGGGGGAGGATTCCGATGGACGACAACGACGTCGAACGACGCGTCACGGCCAAGGTCGCCTGGCGATTCGTGCCGTTTCTTGTGCTTTGCTACTTCGTCGCCTATCTCGACCGGGTCAACGTCGGCTTCGCCAAGCTGACGATGGACGCCGACATCGGCATCACCGACACGATGTTCGGCTTCGGCGCCGGCGTGTTCTTCCTCGCCTATTTCCTGTTGGAAGTGCCGTCCAATCTCGCGCTCGAGCGCATCGGCGCGCGGCGTTGGATCGCGCGCATCATGTTCTCTTGGGGATTGGTCTCCGGCGCGATGGCCTTCATTCCGGCCATCGCCAAGGAAACCGACTTCAGCGGCGAACACACGTTCTACTTCTTGCGGGTGCTGCTCGGCTTCGCCGAGGCCGGATTCTTCCCGGGCGTCATCTTCTTCCTGACGCTCTGGTTTCCCGCCGCCTATCGCGGGCGCATCATCGGCTATTTCATGGCCGCGATCCCGCTCTCCTCGGCGCTTGGCTCGCCGGTCTCCGCCTCGCTGCTCGGGCTCGACGGGGCGCTTGGCTTCAAGGGCTGGCAATGGCTGTTCATCGCCGAGGCGGCGCCGGCGCTCGTCCTGGCGGTCATCACCTATTTCTATCTCACCGATCGGCCGGCCGACGCGCATTGGCTGGAGAGCGAAGAGCGCGAGTGGCTGGTCGACCGCCTCGCCGCCGAGGACAACGTGCGCGTCAGAGTTTCACCCGCCAGCGTGCTGCGCAGCCTTTACGACGCGCGCGTGCTCGCCGCTTCGCTGATCTATTTCGGCGTCGTCGCCGCGCTCTACGGCGTTGGCTTCTGGCTGCCGTCGATCGTCAGGGGCTTCGGCGTGTCGATAGCCCTCACCGGCTGGATAACCGCCATTCCCTACGCTATCGGCTTCGTCGGGATGATTCTGTGGGGCATGAGCTCCGACTCGAGCATGGAGCGCATCGGCCACCTGTCGATCGCGCTGGCGATCGCCGCGATCGGCATTGGCGCCTCGGCGGCGCTCGCCGATCCGCTGTTGAAAATGGTCGCGCTGACATTCGGCGCCTTTGGCGTCTTCGCCGCGCTGCCGATCTTCTGGACGCTGCCGACGGCGATCCTCTCTGGCGCAACCGCAGCGGCGGGCATCGCGGCGATCAATTCGATCGGCAACCTCTCCGGCTATTTCGGCCCGTTCGTCATCGGCTGGATCAAGGACGCGACGGGATCGTTCGCCTGGGGTCTGGCGGCGGTCGCCGCCTGCGCCGCGGCGGCGCTGGTCATCGCCCTTGCGCTCGGCCACGACCGCGCTCTGGAGGCTGCGCCCGACAAAACGCACGGCGCCTGACCGCCGAAGCCGGCGCGACGCGAAAGGAGCTGTTTTGGCGCGAGACGTACGACGCATTGACGGAGAACGGAGGGTCGCCTTAAGCCTTCCACCGCAAACCGAGGCATCGATGTCGACTCCACGCGCTCCTGTCCGTAACGCCGATCTGGCCGCCTATTGGAATGGCCCGGGCGGGCGCCGCTGGACCGAGCGCGGCGACGCGCCTGAGGCGATCTTCGCGCCGATCGCCCAACTGCTTTACGCGCGAGCGCGACTCTCGCCGGGCGAGCGCGTCATCGACATCGGCTGCGGCGGCGGCGCGACGACGCTCGCCATCGCGGAGCATGTCGGCGCCGCTGGCGGGGTGATCGGCGTCGACGTTTCGGCGCTGATGATTGCGCGCGCGAGAGAGCGCGTGGACGCGACGGGCGCGGCGACGTTCGTTCTCGCCGACGCTGGTTCGCATGATTTCTCCGCTGGGTGGGCAGACCTGCTGTTCTCACGCTTCGGCGTAATGTTCTTCGTCGATCCGGTCGCCAGCTTCGCCAACCTGCGCAAGGGACTGGCGCGCGGCGGCCGCGTTGTCTTCGCTTGCTGGCGCGAGGCCAAGCGCAATCCCTGGCAGATGATCGCCCTGAAGGCTGCGTGCAAGCACGTGCCGCGCCTGCCTGAGGTCGGTCCGGAAGACCCTGGTCCGTTCTCGTTCGCCGACGAAAGGCGCGTGCGGCGCATTCTCGGAGCCGCCGGGTTCGAACAGATCGCGCTGACCCCGGTCGATCTCGAACTCGACGTCGCCGCCGGACAGGGGCTCGAGGCCGCGCTCGGCGCTCTGCAGCAGATCGGCGCCGCCAGCCGCGCGCTCGAAGACCAACCCGACGCGTTGCGCGCTGCGGCCGTCGCCGAGATGCGCGCCGCGCTGGCGCCGCTTCAGCGCGGGTCGAGCGTGCCGCTCGGCGCCGCGATCTGGATCGTCGAAGCCGTCAATCCGTAGGGCGGGCGTTCAGGCGGGCCGGGCGATTTCGAGCACGACGTCGGCGAGACGGTCGGCGGCGTTGGCGACGCCGACAGACTGCGCGGCGGCGGCGGCGTTCGCGAGCGCCGCCGGGTCGGCCAGCGCGTCGCGCAGCAACTCGGCGAGCCGCTGCGGCGTGAACTCGACTTGCGGCACAACCGTCGCCGCGCCGGCGGCGGCGAGGACCGCGGCGTTGGCGGCCTGGTCCTGATCGAGCGCATGCGGAAACGGCACGAGGATCGACGGCCGGCCGATGACGGCGAGCTCCGACACGGTCGAAGCGCCGGAGCGGCCGACGACGAGATGCGCGCCGGCGATGCGCGCCGGCAGATCGGCGAAGAAGTCGGCGAGCTCGACTGGGAACTGCAGCGCGGCGCAGGCGGCGGCGACGCGCCCTTTGTCCTCGCCGCGCGCCTGCATCGTCAGGCGAACGCGCGCGCGCTCGTCGGCGCTGAGCAGCGCCAGCGCCGCCGGGACGACGTCGGCCATCACCCGCGCGCCCTGGGAACCGCCAGTGACCAGGAGTCGCAGGCAGCCGTCGTCGAAGCCCGGATAAGGCGTCGCCGCGGCGGCGATCACCGCCGGGCGCACTGGATTGCCGGTGTAATGCGTCTTGGCGGCGAGCGCCGAGCTGAGTCCCTTGATCTCCGGAAACCCCGTCGCGACGCGCGACACGCGCGGGGCAAGAAAACGATTGGCGCGGCCGACGACGGCGTTCTGCTCGTGCAGAACGCTCGGTGCCCCGAGGAGCCAAGCGGCGAGCAATGGCGGCACGGTCGGATAGCCGCCGAAGCCGACGACCGCGCGCGGCTTCAACTTTGGCAGCAACGCCAGAGCCGCCAGCAGGCCGAGCCCGAGCACCGCGGTCGCACGCGCCTTGTTGAGCGCGCCTGCGCCAGTCGTCGTCGCGGCGGGAATGCTGTGGATCGCGTCGACGGGAATTTCGCCGCCGTATTTCAACGCGCGCGAGTCGGTGACGAGTTCGACCGCCGCGCCGCGCTGACGAAGCGCGGCAGCGAGCGCGACCGCGGGAAAGAGATGGCCGCCGGTGCCTCCCGCTGCGAGCAGGATCGGCCGGGATTTGGTCATGCCGCCTCCGCAGTCCGCGCGCCGAGAACCGCGAGCGGGCGCTTGCGCGTCAGCGCGATGAGGAAGCCCATGCCAAGTCCGAGCGCCACCAACGACGAACCGCCGTAAGAGATGAACGGCAGCGTCATGCCTTTTGCAGGGATCGCGCGCAAGTTCACCGCCATGTTGATCCAGCTCTGCACGCCGAACATCAGCGTCAGGCCGGCGGCGGCGAAGCGGCAGAACGGATCCTCGTTGCGCAGCGCCAGCCATAGCCCACGCACGACGATGAAGCAGAAGAAAGCGATCAGCGCCAGACAAGCGATCATGCCGAACTCTTCGCCGGTGACGGCGAAGACGAAGTCGGTGTGCGCGTCGGGCAGGATGCGCTTGTAGACGCCCTCCCCCGGACCGCGACCGAACCAGCCGCCGGAGAGAATGCTCTGCAGCGCCGTGTCGACTTGGAACGTGTCGACGACTCCGCCGACCGAGTCGGGATCGAGGAAGCGCAACACGCGTTCATGCACATGCGGCGACAGCTTGAACGCGGCGAAGCCGCCGACCACGCCGGCGCCGCCGAGGCCGAACACCCAGAACCAGTGCAGCCCGGCCATGAAGAACAGCGCCGCCCAGACGACCGCGACCAGCATGGTCTGGCCGAAGTCGGGTTCGAGGATCAACGGGACGATGGTCACCGGCAGCAGCAGCAGCGCGAACACCTTGCCGACCAGCGTCGGCGCGCCGACGCGACCGCCTTCGGCGAAGGCCCAGGCGCACAGCACGACGAACGCCGGCTTGACGAATTCCGACGGCTGCACGCCGGCGATCCATCGCCGCGAACCCTTGACCTCGACCCCGAACATCAGCGCCGCCACGACCAGCGCCAGACTGATGGCGAAGACGATCAGCGCCGTGCGGCGCACGCCGCGCGGCGTCAGGAACGACACGCCGATCATCACCGCGGCCGAAGGGGCAAGCAACTCGGCTTGGCGGTTGACGAAATGGAAGGTCGAAAGGTTGAGCCGTTCTGCGACCGCCGGGCTGGCGGCGAGCGCCATCACCAGGCCGAACACCATCAAGGCGAAGAAGGATCCCAGCAGCCAGGGATCGACGGTGCGAAACCAGTCGGCGACGGGCCCGCGCTCGGCTCTCGACATCATGTTCCGCTCCTTTGACCCGTCTCGAACGCGGCGGCGATGCGCGCAGCGACCAGCGCGCGGAAGCGATCGCCGCGCACTTCGAAGTTGGCGAATTGATCGTAGGACGCGCAGGCTGGCGACAGCAGCACGACCGGCTCGCCCGCGTCGCTCGCCAGCGCGTCGCGCGTCGCCGCGACGACCGCGTTCTCCAGAGTCCCGCAGCGTTCGAACGTGACGACGCCTTCAAGCGTGCGGGCGAATGCGTCGCTCGCCGCGCCGATCAGATACGCCTTGGCGACGCGGGAAAAGAGCGGCCGCAGCGGCTCGACGCCGCCCGCCTTGGCCTTGCCGCCGAGGATCCAAAAGATGTCGTTGAAGCTCAGCAGCGCCTTTTCCGCCGCGTCGGCGTTGGTCGCTTTCGAGTCGTTGACGAACAGCGCGCGACCGAGTCGACCGACCTGCTCCATGCGATGGGCGAGGCCAGGAAAACTCGCCATCGCGCGCGCGATCTCCGCCCCGCTCACACCCAGCGCGCGCGCCGCGGCGAATGCGAAGGCCGCGTTCTGGCCGTTGTGAGCCCCGCGTAGCGCCGGCGCTTGCCTGAGATCGACGCGCTCGGACGCGCCGCGCGCAACGACAAAACGATCCTCGACCCAGACGTCGGCGAGCGCCGACGGCGCGGCCGAGACTGTCACAACGCGCCGGCCTGCCGCGCGCAGCCGCTCGGCGATGGCGCGGCAATAGTCGTCGTCGACGCCGACCAGCGCGACGTCGGCGTTCGCAACCAGACGCTCCTTGATCGCGGCGTAGTTCTCCATCGTCCCGTGCCGGTCGAGGTGGTCAGGCGTCAGGTTGATCAGCGCGCCGACCGTCGGCCGGAGCGACGGCGCGAGATCGATCTGGAAAGTCGAGCATTCGACGACATGGACGCGCGAAAGCGCTGGGGGGGGCAGATCGAGGATCGGCACGCCGATGTTGCCGCCCATCGCGACGTCGCGCCCCGCCTCGCCTAGGACGTGAGCGATCAAGGCGGTGGTCGTCGACTTGCCGTTAGTGCCGGTGATCGCGATCAGCGGCGCCTCGGGCGCGCGGGCGGCGCGCTCGCGGGCGTAGAGTTCGATGTCGCCGATGACGGCGACGCCGGCCGCCACAGCCTTGGCGACCGTCCAATGCGGCTTGGGATGGGTGAGCGGCACACCCGGCGCGAGAACGAACGCGGCAAAACCGCGCCAATCCATTGCGGAAAGATCGACCGGAGCAAAACCCTCTGCGATCGCGCGCTCCCGCGCCTTTGCGTCGTCGTCCCAGGCCGCGACTTCGGCGCCGCCGGCGCCGAGCGCGCGCAACGTCGATAGGCCCGAGCCGCCGAGGCCGAACAGCGCGACGCGCCTTCCGCGCAGGGTCTCGACCGGCGTCATCTTCACCTCAGCTTCAGCGTCGCCAGGCCGATCATCGCCAGCACGAAGGCGATGATCCAAAAGCGCATGACGATCTGCGGCTCCGACCAGCCGAGCTGTTCGAAATGGTGGTGGATCGGCGCCATCTTGAACACGCGCTTGCCGGTGAGCTTGAACGAGGCGACCTGAACCACCACCGACAGCGCCTCGATGACGAACAGCCCGCCGATGATCGCCAGAACGAATTCGTGCTTGATCGCCACTGCGGTGACGCCGAGCAGCCCGCCGAGCGCCAGCGAGCCGGTGTCGCCCATGAAGATCTGGGCTGGCGGCGCGTTGAACCACAGGAAGCCGACGCCGGCGCCGATCATTGCGCCACAGATCACCATCAGGTCGCCGGCGTAGGGAACGTGATTGAGCAGCAGGTAACGCGAGTACAGCACGTTGCCGGCGAAATAGGCGATCAATCCGAGCGTCGCGGCGGCGATCATCACTGGCACGATCGCCAGTCCGTCGAGTCCGTCGGTGAGGTTGACCGCGTTGCCGAAGGCGACGATGACAAACGGGCCGAACAGCAGGAAGCCCCAGCCGAGATCGACGACGTAGCCATTGTAGAACGGCAGCGCCAGCGACGTCGCGCCGACTGCGCCGACGCGCATCAGCCCGTAGCAGGCGACGAAAGCAATCGCGAACTCGGCCGCCAGACGCGCCCGCCCCGAGAAGCCGAGATGCGACTGCTTGGTCACCTTGAGATAATCGTCGTAGAAACCGATCGCCGCGAAGCCGGCGGTGACGAACAGCACGATCCAGACATAAGGACTTTCGAGGCTCGCCCACAGCAGCGACGAGGCGAACAGCCCGAAGAGGATCATCAGGCCGCCCATCGTCGGCGTGCCCTTTTTGGTCAAAAGGTGCGAAGCCGGCCCGTCGGTGCGGATCGGTTGGCCCCTGCCCTGTCGCAAGCGCAGGGCCGAAATGATCATTGGCCCGAAGAAGAAGACGAGCAGCAGCCCGGTCGTCGCCGCGCCCAGCGTGCGGAACGTCAGATAGCGGAAAAGATTGAAAATCCCCGCGACGTGCGAGAGATCGGCCAGCCAGGTCAGCATCGAGATTTCCTAACGTCGCGTTCGGCGGAGGCGAATCGTTCGCGCAATCCCGCCACCACCGGCCCCATGCGGCTGCCGTTCGATCCCTTGACCATGACGACGTCGCCGCCGCGCAGAGCGTCGGCGAGACGAGGAAGAATGTCGTTCGATCGCTCTGCCCACGCGGCGCGCATCGCCAGCGGCGCAGCGTCGTAAAGCGCGCGGGTCAGCGGACCCGCGCCAAACAACAGGTCGACGTCGTTGCGCGAAAGCTCTGCGGCGAGCGCCGCATGCATGGTCGCGCTGTCGGGACCGAGTTCGAGCATGTCGCCGATCACCGCGATGCGCCGGCCGCCTGCGCCGGGCGTTACGGCGCCCAGCAACGCCAGGGCCGCGCGCATCGAGGCGGGATTGGCGTTGTAGCTCTCGTCAATGACCGTGAACGGCCCACTGGCGCTCGTCAGCGCGAGCCGCGCGCCGCGCCCCTGCTGCGGCGCGAACCCGGCGAGCGTCGCCGCCGCGCCGGCGACATCGGCGCCCAGCGCCTCGCAGGCGAGCAGCACGCCAAGCGCATTCTGAGCCATATGCAGTCCCGGCGCGCCGAGAACAAACTCGAGTTCGCGACCGAAGATGCGCGCGCGAATGCGCGAACCGTCGTCGACCGCTGCGACGTCGACAAGCTGCGCGTCACAAACGGCGTCGGCGCCGAAGGTCACGACCCGTGCGGCGCGTCTCTGCGCAGCAGCGGCGAGCCGCTCGAACCGCGGCGCGTCGCGATTGAGCACGGCGACGCCGCCAGGCTCGAGCCCGGAGAAGATCTCCGCCTTGGCGTCGGCGATGCCCTCGAGCGAGCCAAGATGCTCGATGTGCACTGGCGCGATCGTCGTCACCAGCGCGACGTGCGGCCGCGCCATCGCCACAAGCGGCGTGATCTCGCCGGCATGGTTCATGCCGATCTCGATCACCGCAAAGGCGGCGCTCCCCGGCAGGCGCGACAGCGACAGCGGCACGCCCCAATGATTGTTGTAGGAGGCCGCGGAAGCGTGGGTCGGCCCGAAGCGACCGAGCGCGACCCTCAACATCTCCTTGGCGCTGGTCTTGCCGACCGAGCCCGTGACGGCGACCACGCGCGCCTTGGCGCGCGCCCGGGCAGCGCGCCCGAGGCGCTCCATCGCTCGCAGCGTGTCGTCGACGACGAAGGTCGGCTCGTGCGCGGCGAGGCCAGCGCCGCGCGGACGGGCGATGACGGCTGCGGCGGCGCCCGCCTCGAAGGCGCGCGCGACGTAATCGTGGCCGTCGCTTGTTTCACCCTTGATGGCGAAGAACAGGTCGCCCGACGCCAGCGTGCGGGTGTCGATCGACACGCCGCTGACTGGCACGGCGAGCGGCGCGCTCGGCGCTCCAAGCGCGCGCGCCAGTTCGGCTTCGGTCCACAGCACGGTCATTCCGCCCCCTCGAGCGCCGCCCGCGCGGTTTCCGCGTCTGAGAACGGCAGCGTCCGATCGCTGAGGATTTGGCCGGTTTCGTGGCCTTTTCCGGCAATCAACAACGCGTCGCCCGGATTGAGCGCTTCGATTGCGGCGCGGATCGCCTCGCCGCGGTCGCCGATTTCGCGCGCGCGCGGCGCGGCGGCGAGAATGGCGGCGCGGATCGCCGCCGGGTCCTCGGAACGTGGATTGTCGTCAGTGACGTAGACGAGATCGGCGGAGCGGGTCGCGATCGCCCCCATCATCGGCCGCTTGCCGGCGTCGCGATCGCCGCCGCAGCCGAAGACGACGGCGAGCCGTCCTGCGACGAAGGGCCTCAGCGCCGCGAGCGCCTTCTCCAGCGCGTCCGGCTTGTGGGCGTAGTCGACGAAAACCGGCGCGCCGTCTTTATCGCCGACGCGCTCGAGCCGACCCGGCGCGCCTTCGAGCCGCTCCAATGCGGCGAACACTGTCTCGGGGTCGGTTCCCGTCGCGAGGCACAGGCCTGCGGCGACCAAAGCGTTGGAGACCTGGAAGTCGCCCGGCAGCGGCAACCGCAGTGGATGTGCGCGACCGCAGTGTTCGACGACGATGCGCGACGAGAAGCCGTCGCGCCCGGCGTCGATCAACCGCAGCGCGCCGCCGCGCCGCCCAACGACATAGAGCGACAGACCGCGCGCGCGCGCCGCTTCGATCACGCGTGGCGCGACGTCGCTGTCGCCATCGATCACCGCCGGCGCGCCGTTTGGCAGCAGTTCGCGAAACAGGCGCAGCTTGGCGTCGAGATAGGCTTCCTTCGTCTCGTGATAATCGAGGTGGTCGCGCGAAAGGTTGGTGAAAGCGCCGGCGGCGAGGCGCACGCCGTCGAGCCGCTTCTGGTCGAGGCCATGCGAAGAGGCTTCGAGCGCAAGATGGGTGACGCCGACGCCGGCGAGCTTGTCGAGCGTCTGGTGCAACGCGATCGTATCGGGCGTCGTCAGCGAGCCGTAGATTTCGAGCGGGCGCGAGACGACGCCGAGCGTGCCGAGCGAAGCGGCCTCGCGCCCGGCCGCGGCCCAGATCTGCCGCGCGAAAGCGGCGACTGAAGTCTTGCCGCTGGTGCCGGTGACGGCGACGATGCACTCGGGCTGGCGCGAATAGAAACGCGCCGCCGCTTTGGCGAGCGCCGCGCGGGCGTCGGCGACTTTGACGAACGGCGCGCCGCCCGCCGGCGCGCGCTCGCCGACGACGACCGCCGCGCCCTTGGCGAGCGCGTCGGCGACGAAGGCGAGTCCGTCTTGCTTGGCCCCGGCGAGGGCGAAAAATGCGTCGCCCGGCCGCACCTTGCGACTGTCGGCGGTCAGCCCGCCGATCGGACGCTCGGCGACGCCGGCTTCGCTAGGTCCGAGGTCGAGAATTTCGTCGAGCCGCTTCACTCTTTGCCTATCCGGTCGGCGTCGCCGCCCAGCCCCAGCCGCGCCAGCATCGGGAACGGCTGATCGGGGAAATGGTCGGCCGGCGGCACGCCTTCCAGCGGCTCGACCCGTGTAATCAGCTTCCCGGTGACGCGGCCGGAGTTATAGGCGGCAGTGTGGTAGCCGCCATCCTCCGGCAGGCCTTGCGGCTCGTCGTACATCACCAGGTAAAGATACTTCGGCTTGTCGGCCGGCGCGACGGCCATGAAGGTGGTGAAGACCCTGTCTTGCGAATAGCGGCCGTTGACGATCTTGTCGGCCGTGCCGGTCTTGCCGCCGACGTAATAGCCGGGAACATTGGCGAAGCCAGCCGAGCCGTGCGTGGCGTTGGAGCGCATCAGATAGCGCATCGACTCGGAGGTTTGCGGGCTGATGACCCGACGGCTGGCGGCGAGCGCGTCGGCCTCGCTGCGCGGCAGAAAAGTCGGCGTCATCATCTCGCCGCCGTTGACCAGCGCCGCCACCGCCATCATCGCCTGCAAGGGCGCGACGTTGAGCCCCTGGCCGAAGGCGATCGTCATCGTGTTGAGCTCGCCCCAGTGCTTGGGCACCAGCGGCTCGGCGCTTTCCGGTAATTCGGTGCGCAGCCGATCGAGCTGACCCATTTTTCTCAGAAACGCCTGGTGGCCCTCGACGCCCACCATCAGCGCCATCCGCGCGGCGCCGATGTTGGAGGAATGGGTGAACACTTCGGGCACGGTGAGAACGCGATGGGTGGCGTGAAAATCGTGGATGGTGAAATGTCCGTAGCGCAGGCTGTCGCGGGCGTCGATGCGGGAATTGAGCGTGACCTTGCCCGAGTCGAGCGCCATCGCCAGCGACAGCGCCTTGAAGGTCGAACCCATCTCGTAAACGCCGACGTTGAGGCGGTTGATCCGCGTCGGGTCCTTGATGAAGTCGCCGGGATCGTTCGGGTCGAAATCAGGCAATGATTCCAGTGCGATAACCTCGCCAGTGGTGACATCCAGGATCGCCCCGGCGGCCGCCTTGGCCTTGAAACGCGCCAACCCGGCGACGAGCTCGTCGCGCAAGGCGTGGGTCGCCTTGAGGTCGAGCGACAGCCTGACCGGCTTCAGCGCTGTCGGATCGAGGACGAAACCCGGGACGTGCGGATCGGTCAGGCTCTGCTGGTCGAGATATTTCTCCATGCCGGCGATGCCGATGTTGTCGGTGTCGACGAAGCCGATCACATGAGCGCCGATCGGCCCATTGGGATAGACGCGCTTATTTTCCGGCAGGAAGCCGACGCCAGGCAGGCCGAGATGGAAGATTTCCTGCTGCTCCTTGGCGGTGACCTGGCGCTTGACCCAGACAAAGCCCTTCTTCGAGCTGAGCCGCTCGCGCAGTTCCTTGGCGTCGACGTCGGGCAGAACGGCCGTGATCAACTCGACCGCCTCGTCCTTGTCGATGATGCGGCGCGGCTCGGCGAAGACCGACATCGTTTTGACGTCGGTCGCCAGGATCTCGCCGTTGCGGTCGAGAAGGTCGGGCCGCGCGCCGGAGACCGCCTGGTCGGCCGCCACCTTGAGGGTCTGGGGCGGATCGTGCGAAACGCCGAGGGAGATCAGTTTGACGCCAATGCCGAGATAGGCGACCGCCATCGCCAGGGCGATGAACCGGATGCGGCCAGCGCTCTTGTCGAGGCGCGCCGAAAACAGCAGGCGCGCAAGTCCGCCGAGGCGCGTAATAGGGCCGACGCGCGTCGCTGCAACCCGGTGCGCGGCGATCTCGTCGGCTTCAGGGCCCGGCGTCTCGTTCATGGCCTACCTCACAGCGGGCGTTGCGCCGGTGACGCCGGAACTTGGCGTCGCGGAGTCGCCCAGCAGGCCGAGCGACTCGAGTTTGCGGCCGATCGAGTCGACCTTCGGCGCCTGGTCGGGCAAGTCGTCGGCTTTGACGATCTGGTTGAGCGCCAGCGGCTGCATGTCGAGCTGCGCGTCGGCGAGCGCCTGCAAGCGATCGGGGCGAGTCAGATGCGCAAATTCGGCGCGCAACAGATTGATCGCGTCGCGCTCCTTGGCGATCTGGTGGCGCGTTTTGACGATCTGTTCGGAGGCGTAGATCGTCTGGTACTTGACCGAATAGACGTAAGCCGCCGAACCGATCAGCGCGGCGATGGCGATGACGTGCAACAGGCGCCACATCAGCCCCTCCCCGGCCGCGACGGCGGCCTCGTCAACGCTTCGATCTCGGCGTCGCGTCCTTGCGGCGGCGCGTCGGTGCGCTCAGCGAAGCGCAGCTTGGCCGAGCGCGCGCGCGGATTGGCGGCGAGCTCCGCGGCGCCGGGCGTGAGCGGCTGGCCCCCAGCGAGGCGGAAGGTGGCAGGCTGCGGCGCCGGCTCGCCTGGCAACAGGCGCGAAACGGCGCGTCCACGACCGGCGCGGCGGGCGAAGAACTGTTTGACGATGCGATCCTCCAGCGAATGGAAACTGACGACCGCCAGCCGCCCGCCCGGCGCGAGAATCCGCTCGGCCGCTTCGAGGCCGCCGAGCAACTGACCAAGCTCGTCGTTGACCGCGATGCGCAACGCCTGGAAGGCGCGCGTCGCTGGATGGGTCGCCTCGCCCGGGCGCGCCGGCGCGACGCGGGCGATCATCTCGGCGAGCTGTAGCGTCGAGACATAGGGCGAGGTCTTGCGGTCGGCGACGATCGCGCGGGCGATACGACGCGCGGCGCGTTCCTCGCCGAAGAAGAACAGGATGTCGGCGATCGTCGCTTCGTCGTCCTCGGCGAGGATGTCGGCGGCGCTGCGGCCTTTGGCTTCCATGCGCATGTCGAGCGGCGCGTCGCGACGCAGCGAGAAGCCGCGCTCGGCCTCGTCGAGCTGCATCGACGAAACGCCGACGTCGAGCGCGACCCCGTCGACAGCGTCGAAGCCGCAATCGCGGGCGATCGCGTCGAGTTCGGCGAAGCGGCCTTCGACCAGCGTCAACCGGCCAGAAAATTCGGCGACCAGCGCCGCCCCGCCGGCGACCGCAGCAGGATCGCGGTCGATCGCGACGACGCGCGCGTTGCTTTCGAGGAGCGCGCGCGAATAGCCGCCGGCGCCGAAAGTGCCGTCGACGATGACGCCGCCAGGACGCGTCGCCAGCGCGCCAAGCGTCTCAGCGAGGAGCACGGGAACATGGCGGGCCAGTCCGCCGGCGGCGATTCTGTCTTCGCCGCGGCCCGCTTTCATGCGCCCGCCTCCTTCGCCTTGACGCCGAGTTCCGCCCGCAGCCGCCGCACGCGAGTCTTGGCCTCCTCGAGATGCGCGGCGAAGCGTGACGGCTCCCAGATCTGAAACTTGTGGCCATGGCCGACAAAGGCGGCTTCGTCGGTCAGCGCCAAGGCCGCGCGCAGGCGCTCGCCCAGGACGATGCGGCCCTCGGAATCGAGGCGCAGGATTTCGCTGGCGCCAAGCAGCGCCGTCGCCAGATCCTCGCGCTCGCGCGAATAGGGCGGTTTCGACTCGAGCAGCGCGTCGATTTCCTTGAGCAGCGCCTTGCCGCCGCAGTCGAGCGCCGGCGCGTCGAGCGCAGGCTGAACCAACAGCCCGTCGAACCCGTCCTTGGTCAGAATCGCCCGAAACGACGCCGGCACTGAGATTCGCCCTTTGGCGTCGAAACGGTTGACGAAGTGTGAGAGGAAGAGATCCATGCGCCCGCCCTCCCGCAAGGCCGTGCGCAGCCATAGCCGGCGCCGGCGCGCTCAGGCGCGCCGCCGACCGCGCGCGGCGACCTTCAGGCGGGATTTCTTGGGCTACCATGGGCTTCTATGGGCGTCAACGAAACTCCGGCCGCGCCGACTGCAAGCACGGCTGCGCCGTCCATTAGGGGTTGTTAGGGTTAAGACTCGGTTAGAAAATGACGATTCGCGCGCCGCGGGCCGCGCCGCCGCGACGTAAACCGACCCCAACCGCCGTCCGGCGCGAAAGGAAACCGATGAACGCCTTCCCTGCCTTACTTATCGTCGCCATCGCTCTCGCCCCCGTCGCGGCCGCCGCCGAGGAGAGCGGGCCGAGCGCGGCGGGCGGCGCGCCGACCGTCGCTGTCAGCGGCCAGGCGAGCGACGACGCCAAGCCCGACGTCGCCATGGTCAGCCTGTCGGTCGAGGTCGAGAAGCCAACCGCCGCCGAGGCGGCGAACGAGAACGCGCGCCGCGCTGAAGCGGTGATCGCCGGACTTAAGGCGGCCGGCGTCGACGCGAAGGATATCGCCACGGTCGGCCTCTCGCTCTATCCGGTCTGGAACAGTAGTCAGAACCAGCCGCGCGTCGTCGCCGGCTATCAGGCGACCAACCGCATCGCGGTGCGGGTTCAGCCGCTCGACAAGGCCGGCGCGCTGATCGCCCAGGCGGTCGCCAATGGCGCCGATTACCAGGGCGTCGGCTTCGATGTCTCGGACCGCGAGGCGCGTGAAGACGCGCTGCGCGTCAAGGCGGTTGAGAACGCCGCGCACCGCGCCGAACTCTATGCGCGCGGCGCGGCGATGAAACTCGGGCCGCTGCAGTCGATCCGCGCCGACGCGGCGCAGCCCATGTTCCGACCGCTCATGGAATTGGCGCGCGTCGGCAGCGGCGCATCGGCGCCGCCGCCGATCGAGGCCGGCCTGATCACGTTGAGCGAAACCGTCTCGGCGACTTGGGCGCTCGCGCCACGCTGAGCGCGCTTCAGCCGGCGACGCGGAACGTCGCATAGCCGGCCGCGCGCAGCGCGCAGGCTGGACAACGGCCGCAGCCAAAACCCCAATCGTGGCGATGGCTGCGGTCGCCCTCGTAGCAGGTGTGCGTCTCCTCGCGCACGATGTCGATCAGCGTCTCGCCGCCGAGATCGCGCGCCAGCCGCCACGTCGCCGCCTTGTCGATCCACATCAGCGGCGTCTCGACGACGAGCCGCGTCGCCATGCCGAGGTTGAGCGCGACCTGCAGCGCCTTGATCGTGTCGTCGCGGCAATCCGGATAGCCCGAGTAATCGGTCTCGCACACGCCCGTCACCAGTCGCCGGAGGCCGCGGCGATAGGCGAGCGCCGCGGCAAAGGTGAGAAACAGCAGATTGCGGCCGGGCACGAACGTGTTGGGCAGGCCGTCGGCGCGCGCGGCGATGGCGACGTCGCGCGTCATCGCGCTGTCGGAGACCTCGGCGAGCGCGGCGAGATCGAGAACGTGGTCGTCGCCGAGCTTGCGCCCCCAATGCGGGAACGTCGCGGCAAGCGCCGCGCGCAGTTTGGGACGCACGTCGAGTTCGACCCGGTTGCGCTGGCGATAGTCGAAGCCGACCGTCTCGACCCGGTCGTAGCGGTCAAGCGCCCAGGCCAGACACGTCGTCGAATCCTGGCCGCCGGAAAACAGCACCAGCGCGTTCTGCTCGTCCATCGCTTTGTCCCAATTCGACCGGCGGCGCTCTACGACCGCCAGCGCAGCGCGTCCAGTATCAGCGAGAAGGCCGGGCTGGGCTGGCGACGGCTCGGATAGTAGAGGTGGTAGCCGGGAAACCGTGGGCACCAATCCGCAAGCAATTGGACGAGGCGCCCCTCGGCGATCGGCTTCACGCAGACGTCCTCCGGCACGAAAGCCAGGCCGTAGCCGTCCAGCGCCGCCGCCAGGATCTGGGGAACGCCGTTGAAGGCGAGCTGGCCGTCGACCCGAACCCGGATCTCCTGGCCGTCTTTGGCGAACTCCCAAGCGTAGAAACCGCCATAGGTCGCCAAGCGGAGGTTGATGCAGGGATAATGCGTGAGATCTCGCGGCGTCGCGGGATGGGCGCGCTTCTCGAAGCAAGACGGAGCGGCGACGACGATCATGTGCGCGTCGGGCGCGATGCGGACGGCGATCATGTCCTTCTCCACCTGCTCGCCGAGGCGCACGCCGGCGTCGAAGCGCTCCGCGACAATGTCGGTCAGAGCGGATTCCGCGTTCAATTCAACCTTGATGTCGGGATAGGCCTTGAGGAGCTTCGACAGCGCCGGCCAGAGGACGGCGTCAATCGCGTGCTGGCCCGCCGTGATGCGGAAGCTTCCGGCCGGCTTGTCGCGGAACTCGCTCAAGGCGCCGAGCACGGCCTCGATGTCGCCAATCGCCGGCCCGAGCGCGCCAAGCAGGCGCTCGCCCGCCTGTGTCGGCGCCACGCTGCGGGTTGTGCGGGTCAGCAGGCGCACGCCGAGCCTCGTCTCGAGCCGCCGGACTGTGTAGCTCAAGGCGGACTGCGAAGTGCCGAGCCTGGCCGCTGCGCGGGTAAAGCTTCGCTCCTCGGCGACAGAGAGGAACGCCGCCAAGTCGCCCAGTTCCTCGCGCCGCATTTATGAATCTCCGATATGGCCGTTATCTCGCTATAGCGTCTAATCGCAGCAATGTTTTTCTCCTATGTCTTGGGCCGTCAAGGGCGCCCGCTGGATGGCCGAAAACCGATCCAGTTAGAAAACAACGCACTGGCGTTCGGCTCGGAAAGGAGTTCGACCATGGACATCATGCGAAGCGGCTCGCGGCCGTCCGGCAAAGGGCCTTCAGACTGGTTCACCGGAACGGTGCGCATCGATCCGCTGTTCAACGCGCCGGCGCCGGCGCGCGTTGGCGGCGCTCTCGTCACGTTCGAACCGGGGGCTAGGACCGCCTGGCACACCCACCCGCGCGGCCAGACGCTGATCGTCACCGCCGGGTTCGGCTTGGTCCAGCGAAATGGAGGGCCGATCGAGGAAATCCGCCCGGGCGACGTCGTCTGGTTCGCCCCCGGCGAGAAGCACTGGCACGGCGCCTCGCCGGCGACCGCCATGACCCACATCGCTATTCAGGAGGCCCAGGACGGCAAGGCGGTCGACTGGATGGAACACGTCACGGATGTGCAGTACGCGGCCGGACGCGACAAGGCGCCCTCCATTCTGTGAGAAGGGAAACGCAATGACTCAGGGCATCAGCAACAAAGTGGTCGTCATCACCGGGGCGAGCAGCGGGCTCGGCGAGGCCGCCGCCCGGCTTCTCGTCAAGGACGGCGCCAAGCTCGTGCTGGGCGCGCGGCGCCTCGACCGGCTCCACGCGCTGGCGAAGGAACTTTCGCTTGGCCCCGACGCCGTCCTTCAGACCGACGTGACCGCGCGCGACCAGGTCAAGCGCCTTGTCGATCGCGCGGTCCAGGCGCACGGCCGCATCGACGTGATCGTCAACAACGCGGGCCTCATGCCGAGCTCCCGTCTCGAACGCCTGCAGGTCGACGAGTGGGATCGCATGATCGACGTCAACGTCAAGGGCGTGCTCTACGGCATCGCCGCCGTCCTGCCCTACATGATCGCTCAGAAGAGCGGCCACATCATCAACGTGTCCTCAGTCGCCGGCCACAAGGTCGGCCCCGGCGGGGCCGTTTACGCCGCGACCAAACACGCCGTCCGGGCGCTTTCCGAAGGACTGCGGCAGGAGGTCAAGCCCTACAACATCCGCACCACCATCATTTCGCCCGGCGCGGTCGCCACCGAGCTGACCCACACCGTCACCGATCCGGTGGTCGCCGAGCGGATGCACAAAACTTACGAAGACGCGATCCCCGCCGACTCGTTCGCCCGCGTGGTCGCCTTCGCCATGAGCCAGCCGGAGGACGTCGACATCAACGAAATCCTCTTCCGGCCAACCGCCCAGGTTTACTGACAGGCGGAACGGGCGTCTGCGGCGGTTGGCGGCCTCGCCAATCTCCTCGCCCGTCGGCCGCCGCGCAGACGTCGGCCGCGCGTCGCGCCTGGACAATCGCGCTCGCGTGGGGAAGGCTGGCGGGTCTCGCGCGCGACCCCAGTCGCCGCTTCGCTGGTAGCCGATTATGGATCTTGCAGCCTTCCGCGCTTCGCTCGCCGTCGCCGCGCCGCCCGAGCGCCTCAGCGCCGCGTTGCAGGCGCTGTGGTGGGAAGCCAAGGGCGACTGGGACAAAGCGCACACGCTCGCCCAGGTCGACGAAGGCGGCGCGGGCGACTGGGTCCACGCCTATCTCCACCGCAAGGAGGGCGACGCCGGCAACGCCGGCTATTGGTATCGCCGCGCCGGCAAACCGACGAGCGCAGCGCCACTCGCCGAGGAATGGGCGGCGATCGTCGCCGCGTTGCTCGCCGAGCAAGGCTGAGTCCGTCCGGCGCCCGCCGTCGGCATTGCGGCCCTGCCTGTCGCGCCCATATAGGTCGCTTCGCAGGCTGGAGGCGCGCATGAGCTGGAACCCTTCTCTCGAACCCGGCTGCCCAGACGCGGTCGGCGCCGACGCGATCGAAACCCTGATTGTGCCGCGCGCGCGCGATCTCGGCGACTTCGAGGTGCGGCGCGCCCTGCCCGCGCCGAAGCGACAGATGGTCGGACCGTTCATCTTCTTCGACCAGGCCGGCCCGGCGGAATTCCTGACGGGGCAAGGCGTCGACGTGCGACCGCATCCCCACATCGGCCTGGCGACCGTGACTTATCTCTATCGCGGCGAATTCCAGCACCGCGATAGCCTGGGCTCGAACCAGATCATCCATCCCGGCGCGCTGAATTGGATGGTCGCCGGGCGCGGCGTCACCCATTCCGAGCGCACCAGCGCCGCGACGCGCCACGGGCCGCACAGCCTGTTCGGCATCCAGACCTGGGTCGCTCTGCCCGAAGCTCAGGAGAACGCCGCGCCGAGTTTCGAGCACCACGCCAAGGATGCGCTGCCGACGCTCGAAGCTGACGGCGCACGGCTGCGGCTGATCCTCGGCGCCGCTTACGGCCAGCGGGCGCCCGCCAGCGTATTCTCGGAGACGTTCTACGTCGACGCCGCGCTCGAGGCGGGCGCGCGCCTGCCGCTGCCGGACGAGCACGAGGACCGCGGGCTCTATATCGTCGAAGGCGCGGTTACGGTCGCCGGCCAGACGTTCGAGGCGGGCCGCATGCTGGTGTTCCGCCCCGGCGACTCGATCACGATCGGCGCGGGCGAAGCCGGCGCGCGCCTGCTGCTGCTCGGCGGCGCGACGCTCAGCGGGCCGCGCTACATCTGGTGGAACTTCGTCGCCTCGAGCCGCGAGCGGATCGACGCCGCCAAAGAGGAATGGCGCAAAGCGGAATGGGGCAAAGGTCTGTTTGACCTACCGCCCGACGATCGCGACGAGTTCATCCCGGCGCCCTCGCCGACCGTCTTGCCGGCTAAGTAGCAGAGTCGGACGACCATCGTCGCTCCGGCTGTCGTCGAGCGCCGGTTAGCCCAACAGCGCCACGGCCGTCGCGCGACATCGGGCCGCACCGCGGCGAACCCGCAGCGGCCTATTGTGGCGGCCGTCGGCAACGTATTTGAGGGCGGCGATCGTCGTGAAATTGGTGCTGAGACTCGCCGGGGCGCTGGCGCTGCTCGGTGGCGTCGGCGTCGCGCTTGCGGGTTGTATCGTCTATTCGCGCCTGCCCGGCGTCGCCGACGTCGATGCGCTGATCGACGCGATCGACGCCATCGCGATCGGCGCATTCGGCGCGCTCTTCGGCGTGGGCCTGATCGTCTACGCCGGCCGAGCGTCGAAACGCGACGCCTGAGCCGACGCTGGAACGCAGAACGTCGCGGCCTCTTCCCTCAATCGAGGGACAGAGGCCGCGCCTCCCTCAACTCAAGCGAACTTGGGATCGAGTTCTCCGCTCGCATAACGCTTGGCCATCTCGGAGAGCGAAAGAACCCGCTTGATCTTCGAGGCCTGGCCAGCCGTGCCGAACTGCTCGAAGCGCAGCTTACAGATCTTGATCATCGCGTCCTGGGCCGGCTTCAGATACTTGCGCGGGTCGAACTCTTCCGGATGCTCCTGGAACACGCGGCGGATTTGACCGGTGATCGCCATGCGGTTGTCGGTGTCGATGTTGACCTTGCGCACGCCGTGCTTGATGCCGCGCTGGATCTCTTCGATCGGCACGCCGTAGGTCTGCGGCATCTTGCCGCCGAACTTGTTGATGATGTCCTGCAGATCCTGCGGCACCGACGACGAGCCGTGCATGACGAGGTGGGTGTTCGGCAGCTTCTTGTTGATCTGCTCAATGACGGTCATCGCGAGGATGTCGCCGGTCGGCTTGCGCGAGAACTTGTAGGCGCCGTGCGAGGTGCCCATCGCGATGGCGAGCGCGTCGACCTTGGTTTCGCGCACGAACTTCACTGCCTCGTCGGGATTGGTGAGCAGCTGGTCGTGGCTGAGCTTGCCCTCGGCGCCGTGACCGTCTTCCTTGTCGCCGGTTCCGGTCTCCAGCGAGCCGAGCACGCCGAGCTCGCCTTCGACGGACACGCCGCCGAGATGAGCGATGTCGGCGACGGTCTTGGTGACGCCAACGTTATAGGCCCAATCAGCCGGCGTCTTGCCGTCGGACTTGAGCGAGCCGTCCATCATCACCGAGGTAAAGTTGGCCTGGATCGCCGTGACGCACGTCGCCGGGCCGTTGCCGTGGTCGAGATGAACGCAGATCGGAACCTGCGGATACATTTCGGTCAGCGCGTCCATCATGTGACGGAGCATGATGTCGTTGGCGTAGGAGCGCGCGCCGCGCGAGGCCTGAATGATCACCGGCGCTTCGAGGGCGTTCGCGGCCTCGCCGATCGCCAGCGCCTGCTCCATGTTGTTGATGTTGAACGCCGGCACGCCATAGCCGTGTTCGGCGGCGTGGTCGAGCAATTGACGAAGTGTGATGCGGGACATTTGTGTCTTCCTCTTGAGCTTATTTCGCGCGCAAAGCTTCGACGCCGGGCAGCGCTTTGCCTTCCATCCATTCCAGGAAGGCGCCGCCGGCGGTCGAGACATAGGTGAATTGATCGGCGACGCCGGCCGCGTTGAGCGCCGCCACCGTGTCGCCGCCGCCTGCGACCGACTTGATCTTGCCATCGATGGTCAGAAAGGCGGCGGTCTTGGCGATCTGCATTGTCGCCGCGTCGAACGGCGGCGTTTCGAAGGCGCCAAACGGACCGTTCCACACCAGCGTCTTGGCGCGGCTCAGAGCATCCTCGACCGCGACGATCGAGTCCGGTCCGATGTCGAGGATCATCTCGTCGTCGGCGACATGATCGACGTCGACGAAGCGCGCCGCCGCATGCGCCTTGAACTCTTTGGCGACGTTGGCGTCGACCGGCAGCAGGATCTGGCATTTGGCGGCCTTGGCGGCAACCAGGATCGACCGCGCCGTGTCGGCGAGGTCCTTCTCGCATAGCGACTTGCCGACCGCCTTGCCCTGAGCGAACAGGAACGTGTTGGCCATGCCGCCGCCGATGACCAGCACGTCGACCTTCTTGACTAGGTTGCCGAGCAGTTCGAGCTTGGTCGAGACTTTAGCGCCGCCGACGATGGCGACCACCGGCCGCACGGGCGTGCCCAGCGCCAGCGTCAGCGCGTCGAGTTCCTTCTGCATCGCCCGACCGGCGTAAGCCGGCATGTGGTGGGCGAGGCCCTCGGTCGAGGCGTGAGCGCGGTGCGCGGCGGAGAAAGCGTCGTTGACGTAGATATCGCCCAGCTTGGCGAGCTCAGCGACGAACTCCGGCTCGTTCTTTTCTTCCGCCTTGTAGTAGCGGGTGTTCTCAAGGCAGAGGATGTCGCCGTTCTTCATCGCTGCGACCGCCTTGGCGGCCGTTTCGCCGATGCAGTCGGCGGCGAAAGCGACGGGACGTTTGACCACCTCCGCCACCGCCGCGGCGACGGGCTTGAGGGTGAACGCCGGATCGGGCTTGCCCTTGGGACGGCCCAGATGGGCCATGAGGATGACTTTGCCGCCCTTGTCGGCGATCTCGAGGATCGTCGGCGCGACGCGCTCGATGCGGGTGAGATCAGTCACCCGCCCGTTTTCGGTGGGGACGTTGAGGTCGACGCGCAACAGAACGCGTTTTCCCTTGACGTCAGCGGAGTCGAGAGTGCGGAAGGCGGACATCGCCAAGCTCCATGCGCAAAGCGGCGCGACAAAAGCCACTATTGAAAATCAGCGGAGCCGGCGAAGCCGCCGGCTCCGCACTCTTGGATTAGATCAGTTTGGCGAGCGCGACGGTGGTGTCGCCCATGCGGTTCGAGAAGCCCCACTCGTTGTCGTACCACGAGAGAATGCGCACGAACGTGCCGTCAATCACCTTGGTCTGGTCCATGTGGAAGACCGAGGAGCGCGGGTCATGGTTGAAGTCGATCGAGACGTTGGGACGCTCGGTGTAGCCGAGAATGCCCTTGAGCGGCCCGCTGTCGGCCGCCGCCTTGATCGCGGCGTTGATTTCTTCCTTGGTCGTGGCGCGCTTGGCGACGAACTTGAAGTCGACGACCGAGACGTTCGGGGTCGGCACGCGGATCGCCGAGCCGTCGAGCTTGCCCTTGAGCTCCGGCAGCACGAGGCCGACGGCCTTGGCGGCGCCGGTCGTGGTCGGGATCATCGACAGCGCGGCGCCGCGGGCCCGGTAAAGGTCCTTGTGCAGCGTGTCGAGGGTCGGCTGATCGCCGGTGTAGGAGTGGATCGTCGTCATGAAGCCGTGATCGATGCCGATCGCGTCGTTGAGCACCTTGGCGACCGGCGCCAGGCAGTTGGTCGTGCACGAGGCGTTCGAGATGACGAGGTGATCTTTCGTCAGCTTGCTGTGATTGACGCCATAGACGACCGTAAGGTCGGCGCCCTCGGCCGGAGCCGAGATGACGACGCGCTTGGCGCCCGCGGTCAGATGCATCCCGGCCTTTTCGCGCGCGGTGAAGATGCCGGTGCATTCGAGCGCGACGTCGACGCCGAGCGCCTTGTGCGGCAGCTGGGTCGGATCCTTGATCGCCGTCACCTTGATCTTCTGGCCGTTGACGACGAGGGAGTCGCCCTCGACGCCCACTTCGTGAGGGAAGCGGCCATGCACGCTGTCGAAGCGCAGCAGGTGGGCGTTCGTCTCGACCGGGCCGAGATCGTTGATCGAAACCACTTCAATGTCTTTGCGGCCGGACTCGGCGATGGCGCGCAGCACCAGTCGCCCGATGCGTCCGAACCCGTTGATCGCAACCTTTACCGCCATCTGTTACCTCCAGTTGATCTCAGGGCCCTCGACAGACGCCGGGGCGAAGCGCGAACAGCGCGCCTTTTCGTCGATCCTCAGTCTAAAGTCTAGTGCGCACAACGCCTTCTCGGCGATCCCGCGCGCCCGACCTCGCCACTCTCCAAGAGCGGCGAGGCCGTCGATTAGCAGCGAGTCGGCGCGCCCGGATTGATCCAAATCCAGAAACGCGTGTCTTTTTGCCGCATTTCTCGTCAGGCGCCGAGCCGAGCGAGCGCCGCTTCGGCCACTTTCGCGGCCGTTATGCCAAAATATTCGTAAAGTTGCTTGTACGGCCCGCTGGCGCCGAATGACGTCATGCCGACGAACGGGCCGTCGCCGATCAGCGCGTCCCAGCCTTGCCGCACCGCCGCCTCGACGCCGACCTTGACCCGCGCGTCGCCGATCACCTCTTTGCGGTAGCTCTCGCTCTGCTCGAAGAACCGATCAAAGCACGGCACAGAGACGACGCGCGCAGCGACGTTCTTCTCCGCCAGCAGCTTCTGGGCGGCCACGGCGATCGACACTTCCGACCCGGAAGCGAAGATCGACACCGTCGCCTTTTCCGGCGCCGCCGAGATTTCATAGGCGCCGAGCGCGGATAAATTCTCCGCGACATGGACCTTGCGCAGCGCCGGCAGGTTTTGGCGCGTCAACGCAAGGATCGAGGGCGAATGCGACGCCGCCAACGCCGCCTGCCAGCATTCGACGGTCTCGACCGCGTCCGCCGGACGCCACAGCAGCAGGTTCGGGATGGCGCGCAGCGCGGCGAAATGCTCGACCGGTTGATGGGTCGGCCCGTCTTCGCCCAAGCCGATCGAATCGTGGCTGAAGACGTGGACAACGTGCGCGCCCATCAATGCGGCCAGGCGCAGCGACGGCCGGGCGTAGTCGGTGAAGGCCATGAAGCTCGCGCCCGACGGAATGAAACCGCCGTGCAACGCCATGCCGTTGCAAGCGGCCGCCATGCCGTGCTCGCGGATGCCCCAATGGACGTAGCGGCCAGACATGTCGCCGGCGGAAATTTCGACCGTCGCCGGCACTTTGGTGTTGTTGGAGCCGGTGAGGTCGGCCGAGCCGGTGACGAGTTCCGGGACGGCGGGCGCGATCATCTTGAGCGCAGCCTCGCCCGACTTGCGCGTCGCCATCTCCGGCGCGTCGGCGGCGAGCTGGCGCTTGTAGGCGTCGACTGCGGAGTCGAACGCCGCCGGCAGGTCGCCGCGGATGCGCCGCTCAAACTCGGCGCGCCGCTCGGGCGGCAGCGCCGCCAGCGCCCGGCGCCAACGGGCGCGTTTGACCTTGCCGCGCGCGCCGGCGTCGCGCCAAGCGGCGAGCACGTCGTCGGGCACGACGAACGGGTCGTAAGGCCACTTCAACGCCGCCCGCGCGCCGGCGATCTCGACCGCGCCGGGCGCCTCGCCGTGCGCTTTATTGGTGCCGGCCTTGGTCGGGAGGCCGAAGCCGATCGTGGTGCGGCAGGCGATCAACGTCGGCTTGTCGGCCCGCTTGGCGGCCTTGATCGCCTTAAGGATCGCCTGCGGGTCGTGGCCGTCGACGCGCAGCGACCGCCAGCCGGCGGAGCGGAAGCGCATGAGCTGGTCGACCGAGTCGGAGAGCGAGGTCTTGCCGTCGATCGAAATGCCGTTGTCGTCGTAAAGCACGATCAACTTGGCCAACTTGAGATGGCCGGCGATCGCGATCGCCTCCTGGCTGACGCCCTCCATCAAGTCGCCGTCCGAGGCAAGCACATACGTGTGATGGTCAACCACGTCGCCGAATTCGGCCGCCAGCATCCTCTCGGCGAGCGCCATGCCGACGGCGGTCGCGAGCCCCTGGCCCAGCGGGCCGGTCGTCGTTTCGACCCCGAGCGTATGGCCGTATTCGGGATGGCCTGGGGTCTTGGAGCCGACTTGGCGGAACGCCTCCAGGTCGCCGATCGACAGGCCGTCGCGGCCGCCGACGCCGGTCAAATAGAGCAAGGAATAGAGCAACATCGAGCCGTGGCCGGCCGACAGTACGAAGCGGTCGCGGTCGGGCCATTTCGGATCGGCGGCGTCGAACTTGAGGACGTCGCGGAACAGCACGGTGGCGACGTCCGCCGCGCCCATAGGCAGGCCGGGATGACCGCTCTTGGCCTTCTCGACTGCGTCAACCGACAGAAAGCGAATCGCGTTCGCCATCGCGTCGTGAGAGACCTGAGCCGTCATGTTTTCTCCGAGGGAAACGCGCGGCGCGTCCACCGCGCTTCATTGCGCCGCGTTGATAGGCGTGGCCGCATTCTCCTGTCAATTGCAGCATTGACGCGTTGACGCGCGCTTCATGCATCGCGTAAACGTTGGGCTCTAAAGGATGGAGTCCAATGGCCCTCGGTCCTTTCGAGCCGTCGTTGAAACGAATGCGGGCGGCGGTCGATCTGCTTGAGGCGGCGGTCGAACGTCGAGTGCGGCGCGACGCCAAGCGCGGCGACTCCGACGAGGAGCTGGCGCTGATGCAGGACGATCGCGACCAGCTTGCCGTCGAACTCGACAGCGCGCTCAGTCGCAATCGCGCCCTTGAGGCGGCTAATTCCGAAGCGACCAAGACCCTGGCGCACGCCACCGCCGCACTCGAAGCGGTGATCGAGCGCATTCTCGCCGCCGACGGCGACTAGCGCGAGTTCGAAAGGCGGGCGGCGATGGCGCAAGTGGCGGTGACGATCGGCGGACGCACCTACCGGCTGGCGTGCAACGAAGGCGAAGAAGAGCATCTGGAGTCGCTGGCGCGCTTGGTCGACAGCAAATTCGATACGATCCACAAGTCCTTCGGCGAGATCGGCGACCAACGGCTGATCGTCATGGCGGCGCTGACGATCGCAGACGAGCTCATCGAGGCGCGCGCCCGGATCGTCGCCCTCGAGGCGGAAGCGGGGCGCGGCGCCGATCGCGAGCGCGCTGGCCGGCATGACGCCGAAATCCAGGCCGTCGCCGTCGCTCAGGCGTTTGGCGACCTCAGCCAGCGGATCGAGAAGCTCGCGGCGACGTTGAGCGGCGCTCCGGCGAACTGAGCGCCAGAACGCGGCGCGTTTTGGCTCTCCCTGAACGCCATTCCGAGGCTCCGTCGCGCCAGCGAGGAACTCGACTTATGAATTCAGCGCGGCAACCCACTGCCAGAACAGAAGTTTGCGGACCTTGCTTCCGAAAATCAGAATTCGTGGTAGACTGATTTCGTCGCCACGCATCCCCCTGCAGACTGAGAGAGTCATGTCTTGGCGATGCGTTTCTTAGCGACGTGACGAACCGGGGGCGCCGAGCCGGGAGTCGACAAAAGGAAAGTCTGCCGGAAGGCGGAAATTCCCTTCCTTGCAAGTTGCTGATTTCACTCAAAACGGCGAGAGAAACCGCTAGAAATATCTGGCGCGGATTCTGCAGGCTGGAGCGGACGCGCAGAGCGGTTCAATCCAAGAGCTGCAAACTCTAGGGCCGCGGCGAAATGACGCCGAAATAGATCTGCGGCGGCGCCTCGACGCCCGGCAGGGTCGGCCGGGCGAAGGCGGTGAGGTCGCGGACCTCGACCGGCTCGCCTTCGATCGTCGCCTTGAGGTCTGCTCCGCCCGCCACCACCAACGCGCCGCGACGGCGGAGATCGGCGACGTCGATCCACGGCGCATTGCGCGTGTCGCCGCCATCCAGCACCCGGACCCGATACGGTAGATCGAAGACGATCGAACCGGCCGCCTGAAAGCCGACCTTGCCGTCGTAGCTAACGATGTAAGGGATCGGACCGTCGCCATGGCCCGCCCAATAGCGCTCGGCCAGCGCGGCGAGCGCCGGGCCGTCCATTTCCGGATAGGCGCCGGTGCTGAGCGGCGACTGCAGCCGCCACGCTTCGCGCGCGCCGACGTAGCCGGCGACGACAACGAGCGCCCAAACGGCGAAGGCGAGCCAGGCGCGGCGCGGCATGGCCTGGAGGCCCGCCCGCGCCGCCGCATGGCCCCACCAGGCGGCGAAGACGACCGTGAGCGCGGTCAGCCAATGATAGAAAATGCGCACGCCGAACGGCGCGAACAAGACGATCAGCAGCGCCGGGCCGACCGCCGCAACGTGCAAGAAGAGGTCAAATCGGGTCATCGTCGCCGGCGCGACCATCATCTGGATCGCCGCCTTGAGCCGTTCGCCGCCGCAGGCGATCCAGGCGATGAGGGCCATTGGCGCATTGGCCAGCACGGCGTCGACAACGAACAGCGCTATCCAGCCGATGCGTTCGCCGACGCCCGAAGGCGTCGTGTGAGTCGCCCATTTGAGGGTCGTCGCGCCATTATGCGCGACGTCGATCGCCTGCGGCGCAACGATCGCGACGGCGATCGCCGCCGCCAGCCACGGCCCCGGTCCGGCCAGCCGCTTGCGCCATTCGGGCGCGAGGAGGAAGGCAACGCCGAGCGGCGCGACAAGGTGAAGGATCGCGTATTTCGCCCACAGACCGAAGCCGACCGCCGCGCCGAACAGCGCCCAACTCGCCAGCGATCCACCCTCGAAGGCGTTCCACGCCGTCCACAGGACGAGCGCCCAGAACGGCATCACGCCGATGTTGTGATTGAACTTGAGCGGCCAATAGGTCGCGTAGGGAGAGCCGAGACCCGCAAGCAAAGCGACGAGGCCCGCCGCTCGTCCATCGACGCGACGAACGAACAGCGAGACCAGCGCGAATGCGCCGCAACCGAAAGCCAGCGCGATCGCAAACAAAACGAAATAGCGCCACGACCCGGTCATCGAGGCGACGCCGCTGAGCCACGACGACAGCGGCGGATGGCGCAAATAGGAAAGCTGCCACTCCCGGCCGTCGACCACGCCTTCGGCGACGTCGGCGTCGATCGACCCTTCGAACCGCGCGGCCAGCGCTGTCCAGACGCAGATCTGCGCGACGACCAGCGCAGCGGACGCCCAACCCGCGGTCAGCGAGGCGGAAGAGGATGCGGCGCGAACGGTCAAAAGCGGCTCACTTTGCTGACGGACGCGACGCCCAGGCCGCCGCCGCGCCCGAAATAGCGGCGACGGCGACGGCGAGCAAGGCGACCCCTCGCCCAAGCGCGATTTCGTCTCCTGGCGCGCTTGACGCCCTCATCGCGCCGAATGCTACTCTCCCGTAGACCCCGACAGCCGCCAAAGGAGCGCCGCATGCGCAGGCCCCTCTCGTTGTTTCTTGCCTTCGCCGCAGCTCTCGCCGCGTCGACGGCCTTCGCCGCCGACAGGGACAGCGTGACGATCGGCATGGCGCTCGAGCCCCCGACCCTCGATCCAACCACCGGCGCGGCCGCAGCGATCGGCGAGATCACGCACGACAATATCTACGAAGGACTGGTGAAGCTCGACGACAATTTCAACGTAACGCCGTTGCTCGCTGAAAAATGGGCGTTCTCGCCCGACCTCAAAACGCTGACATTCAATTTGCGCCAAGGGGTCAGGTTCCAGGACGGCGAGCCCTTCACCTCCAAAGACGTCAAATTCTCGTTCGAGCGCGCCGCCGGCAAGGATTCCACCAACAAGGAGAAAGCGTTCTTCGCCTCGATCCAGTCGATCGACGCCAGCGACCCCGCGACGGTTACGCTGACGTTCAAGGAACCGAGCTTCCAGGCGCTCTATCATCTCGGCCTCAACACGGCGGTGATCGTCGATGAAAAGAGCGCCGCAACCGACGCGACGACGCCGGTCGGCACCGGCCCCTACAAGTTCGTCTCCTGGAATAAGGGCGCCTCGGCAACCCTCGAGAAGTGGGACGGTTTCCGCGACGCCGGTCGTGTCGCGATCAAGAGCGTCACGTTCAAGTTCATCAGCGACCCGTCGGCCGAAATGGCGGCGCTGCTGGCCGGCGACGTCGACGCGTTCCCGCGCTTCCAAGGGCTGCAGAATGTTTCCCAGTTCCAGGCCGATCCGCGCTTCCAGGTGCTCACTGGCGGCACCGACGGCAAGACGATCCTCGCCATCAACAACAAGAAGAAGCCGTTCGACGACCTGCGCGTCCGCCAGGCGCTCGCCTACGCGATCGACCGCAAAGCGGTGATCGACGGCGCTCAGAATGGTCTGGCGACGCCGATCGGCAGCCACCTCGTCCCTAACGACCCCGGCTACGTCGACTTGACCGGCGCCTATCCGTATGACCCTGAGAAGGCGAAGGCGCTGCTCAAGGAGGCGGGCGTGACGACGCCCCTGCAATTGACGTTGACGCTGCCGCCGCCCGACTACGCGCGCAAGAGCGGAGAGATTATCGCCGCCGAACTCGTCGATGTCGGCGTCCAGGCCAAGATCGAGGAGGTCGAATGGGCGCAATGGCTGTCGAACGTCTACAAGGGCCACAACTTCGATCTGACGATCATCAGCCACGTCGAACCGCTCGACATCGGCGTCTACGCCAACCCCGACTATTACTTCCAATACGATAGCCAGACGTTCCGCGAGATCTTCGCCCGCATCCAGGCGGCGCCCGATATCGACGCGTTCAAGGCGGCGCTCGGCGACGCGCAGCGCCAGATCGTCAAAGACTGCGTCAACGCCTTCCTTTTCCAGCTCCCCGACGTAACCGTCGCCGACGCGCGTCTGCAGGGCCTGTGGAAGAACGCGCCGATCTTCGTCAACGACATTGGCGCGTTGTCGTGGAAGCCATAACGCCGTCGGCCGCTTGGGTCTGGATGGGGCGGCGACGGCAATGGAGGTGAAATAGGTCCGTCGATGGAATTGTTCCGGATGAGCGCGGCCGCGCTGCTCGAGGCTTATCGAAGCGGCGCGGCGTCGCCGCTCGAGGCGATGCGCAGCGTGTTGGATAGGGTCGCACGGTTCGAGCCGCATATCTCGGCGACCTACCTGCTCTCGCCCGAGCGCGCGCTCGCCGAAGCGAAGGCGTCGGAAGAGCGCTGGCGGCGCGGCCAGCCGATCGGCCCGCTCGACGGCGTGCCGGCGACGGTCAAGGACAACATCGCCACCAAGGGTGACCCGATTCCGATCGGCACGGCGGCGAGCGACTTAACGCCTGCCGCCGCGGACGCGCCGCCGGCGGCCCGCTTGCGCGAAGCAGGCGCGATCCTGTTCTCTAAGACGACGATGCCCGACTACGGCATGCTGTCGTCTGGCCTGTCGAGCATCCACAAGCTCGCGCGCAACCCGTGGAACCTCGCGCGCAATCCTGGCGGCTCGTCAGCCGGCGCCGCCGCCGCCGCGGCGGCAAGCTACGGGCCGCTGCACGTCGGCACCGACATCGGCGGCTCGATTCGCCTGCCAGCCGGCTGGTGCGGCCTCGTCGGACTCAAGCCGAGCGGCGGTCGCGTGCCCATCGAACCGTCCTATTACGGTCGCGTCGCCGGGCCGCTGACGCGCACGGTCGAAGACGCGGCGCTGATGATGGCGACGCTGACCAAGCCCGACGCGCGCGATTATTCGAGCCTGCCGCCGCAGGCGCTCGACTGGCGCGTCAGGCCGCTCGACTGGCGCGGCCGCAGGGTCGGGCTGCTCGTCGAAGCGGGCGGTGGCGACAAGCCGACGCCGACGGTCAAACGCGAAATCGAACGCGCGGCGCGCGACATCGCCGCCGCCGGCGCCGTCGTCGAGCCGCTCGCGCCATTTCTCACGCAGGAAATGCTCGACGGTCTCGACCGCTTCTGGCGCGTGCGCTCATTGATCGACCTTGCCGCGCTGCCGGACGAAAAGCGCGCCAAAGTGCTGCCGTTCATCCGCGTCTGGGCGGAGGCGGCGACGGGCCTCGACGGCGAGGCGGTGTTTCGCGGCTTCAACCAAATAAGGGAAATGGCCAAAGCGACGGTCGCCGCGACCCTCCCCTACGACTTCGTCATCTCGCCAACCGCGCCCGACACCGCCTATCCGGCGGAATGGGCGATGCCGAGCAACGATCCTGATAACGCCATGGCCCACATCGGCTTCACCGTCGCCTACAACATGTCGGAGCAGCCGGCGGCGACCGTCAATTGCGGCTATGGCCCCGACGGCCTGCCGATCGGACTGCAGATCGTCGGACGCCGCTTCGACGACCTCGGCGTGCTGAGCGCGGCGATGGCGTTCGAGACTATGCGCGCCGGAGAAGCGCGGCCCTGGCCCGAGCCGCCCGATCAAGACTGAGAGGAAACGCGATGTTCGACTATTCCAAGATGTTCGATCTTTCTGGCCGCCGCGCGCTGGTGATCGGCGGGGCGAGCGGGATCGGCCAGGCGAGCGCACTCGGCCTTGCCGCTCACGGCGCGGAGATCGTCGTGGCCGACGTCAACGTCGCGCTCGCCGAGGAGACGGCGCAAGAAATCAAGAAGAGCGGCGGCAAGTCCGCAACGATGAAGATCGACATGCGCGACAAGGCGAACATCGAGGCCGCAGCGCAAAGTCTGGGCGCGCTCGACGCGCTCGTCGTCACGCCATCGATCAACGTCCGCAAGCCGCTGCTCGACCTTACCGACGACGAATTCGACCGTGTCGTCGACCTCAACCTCAAGGGCGTCTTCCGCGTCCTTCGGGCCTTCGCTCCGCCGATGGCGGCGCGCGGCAAGGGCTCGATCGTCGCCTTCTCCAGCGTGCGCGCGCAAGTCGTCGAGCCCGGCCAGGGAGTCTACGCCGCGACCAAGGCTGGCACGCTGCAGATGATCCGCGCGCTCGCGGCTGAACTCGGGACGTCGGGCGTACGGCTCAACGCCGTGGCGCCGGGCGTGGTCGAGACGCCGCTGACCAAGCAGATCATCGAGAACGAGGCCTGGTATCGCGCCTACGCCGACAAATCGATGCTGAAGCGCTGGGCCAGCCCGGCCGAGATGGCCGGCGCCGTCGTGTTCCTCTGCTCCGATGCGAGTTCTTACGTCACCGGCTCGTATCTGCTGGTCGACGGCGGCTGGACGGCGGCGGACGGCCGCTTCACCCCGCCGCTGCCGAAGTGCGCCGGCTAAGGCGTTAGAGGGCGAAGCCGCCGTCGACGATGTGCGCGTGGCCGGTGGTGAAGGCGCTTTCGTCGGACGCGAGATAGACGGCGAGCGCCGCCACCTCCTCGGGCTTGCCGATCCGGCCCATCGGCTGGCGATCGATGAACGCCTTGCGCACCACCTCGACGCTCTGCCCCGATTGGGCGGCGAGCGTCGCGATGCGCTGGTCGAGCGACGGACTCTCGACGGTCGCTGGACAGATGGCGTTGCAGCGGACGCCGCGGCGAATGAAATCGGCCGCGACGGCCTTGGTCAACCCGATCACCGCCGCCTTCGAGGCGCCATAGAGATAGCGGTTGGGGATGCCGCGCACCGACGAGGCGGCTGAGGCGACGTTGACGATCGAGCCGCCGCCCTTCTCCAGCATGCCGGGCAGGAAAGCGCGGATGGTGCGGTGCATCGACTTCACGTTGATGTCGAACGAGAAGTCCCAATCCTCTTCAGTGCAATCAAGAATCGTTCCGTGATGGACGAAGCCGGCGCAGTTGAACAGGACGTCGATCGGTCCGACCTCGCGCGCCAGCGCGGCGATCGCCTCGGTCGAGCGAACGTCGAGCCGGCGCGTCTCGCCGGCGAGCCCCTTGAGCCCATCGAGGTTGAGATCCGTGGCGACGACTTTGGCGCCTTCGGCGGCGAACGCCTCGGCGGCGGCGCGGCCAATTCCCGCCGCCGCAGCGGTCAGCAACGCAACTTTTCCTTTGAGCCTGCCAACCATGGTCCTGCTCCGCTCCGTCACTGTCGCCGAGCGCTCCGCGGCCGGCTTCGCGTCCGACCGATCAACACATCGGCGCACTGCGCGCAAGGGGCGGCGCTCTTTTGACCCCGGCTCCCGCCACGCCTATTTCTGCGCACGCAGCGACTGGCCCGCGAGTCGGATCCAATGACCTATCCGAGCATCCTCGACACCCACCTCCACCTCATCGACCGCAGCGTGCTCTCTTATCCCTGGCTCTCAGGCGAGCCGGCGCTGAACCAGGACTTCGAGCTTGAGCGCTACCAGGTCGAGGCGTTCCGCTGCGGCATCGGATCGGCGCTGCACATGGAAGTCGACGTCGCCGAGAATCAGATCGAGGACGAGTCGGAACAGGTGAAGCGCCTCGCGGCCCGACCGAACAGCCCGCTGATCGGCGCGATCAGCTCATGCCGGCCCGAGCGCGCGGACTTTCCCGCCTTTCTCGAGCGTCAGCTCGCCAATTCTCTGGTCAAGGGCTTCCGCCGCGTGCTGCATGTCGTCCCCGACGACGTGAGCCTGTCGCTGCTCTTTCGCGCCAACGTCGCGCGGCTCTCGGGGACCGGTCGTCCGTTCGACCTTTGCGTCCGCCCCGACCAGATCGATACGGCGATCGCGCTCGTCGACCGCTGCCCTGACGTCCAGTTCGTCCTCGACCATTGTGGCGCGCCGAAAATCAAGGAGCGCGAAGAGCATCCGTGGCGCGAGCGGATCGCCGAACTCGCGCGCCGACCGAACGTTGCGGTGAAAATTTCTGGCGTCGTCGCTTACGCCGACGCAGAAAGTTGGACGCTCGACGACATTCGCCCCTACGTCGAGCATGCGATCGCCAGCTTTGGTTGGGATCGCGTCGTCTGGGGCAGCGACTGGCCGGTGTGCACCCAGACCGCCTCGCTATCGATTTGGGTGGCGGCGACCCACGCCATCGTCAAAGACTGCTCCCTTGACGAACGGGCGCGACTATTTCGCGCCAACGCGACGCGGATCTGGCGGCTCGCGGCTTGAGCGCGGCAGGATTGGTTTCGGCCTGGACCTCGGAATCGACGGGAAGACGCCGATGAAACTCCAACCGCCGCGCGCGTTCGAGACGCCGGCCGATCTCGACGCGATGGTCGGCAAAGCGCGCGAGGCGAGCGAGTTCCTCAAGGCGCTGGCGTAGGAATCGCGATTGCTGATCTTGTGCGCGCTCGCCGGCGGCGAGAAATCCGTCGGCGAGCTGGAGGCGTTCCTGTCGCAGCGGCAGTCCACCGTATCGCAGCAACTGGCGCGGCTCAGACTCGAAAATCTGGTCGCCGCCCGGCGCGAAGGCGCAACGATTTACTATCGCCTGGCGAACGAGAGAGTCCGCACGATGTTGGCGGCGATCCACGAAACGTTTTGCGCGCCCAAGGACGGCGCGGGCGCATAGGCCGCGCGCCGCCCCGGCCGCAATCAATCGCTTTTCACGGTCTTGAGCTTATCGATCCCCAGCATCTTCAGCGCTGCGGTTTCATAAAAGGGCTCGCTCTCGCCTTTGCGCATCTTGCGCAGGAAGTATTTCTCGAAGCCGAGCTTTGCCGCGTGCACCCATTTGCCCGACGACGACCAGTTGACGTTGCGCGGCGGAATCTGCGGCTGGGCGACGAATGCGACGCCGGAATCGCCGAAGTCGGCGAGACAGACGGCGTTCCAGGTCCCCTGGTGGGTCGGCTTCGCGCCGCGCAACATCTGGCCGATGTTGAGCGCGGTCGCAGTGACCATCGACTCGATCATGAAGCCGGTCTTCGGCACGCCACACGGCACCGGCGTCGGCCCGACCGGCGCTATCGCGACGCACACGCCGACCCCAAATACGTTGGGATATTTCGGATTCTGCTGGTGCTTGTCGACGATGACGAAGCCGCGCGGATTGACGAGGCCGTCGACGCCGCGCAACGGCGCGACGCCGCGGAAGGCGGGCAGCATCATCGAATAGGCGAACGGGAGTTCGCGCGTCGCCTTGACCGAGCCGTCGTCGGCGACTTCTTCGATCGTCATCTTGCCCGGCTCGACTTTCTTGACCCGGGCGCTGGTGATCCACTTGATATGGTGCTCGCGCATTTCGCCCTCGAGCAGACCCTTGGTGTCGCCGACGCCGTCGAGGCCGAGATGGCCGATGTAGGGCTCGGCCGTGACGAAGGTCATCGGCACGCGGTCGCGGATGCGGCGGCGCCTGAGCTCGGTCTCGAGAATGAAGGTGAACTCGTATGCGGGGCCAAAGCACGAGGCGCCCTGCACCGCGCCGGTGACGATCGGCCCGGGGTTCTTGCAGAATTCCTCGAAGCTTACGCCGGCCTTCAGCGCGTGGTCGATGTGGCAGATCGACGAGGTGTTGGCGTCGGGGCCGAGGCCCTCGATCTCGTCGAAAGCGAGTTCGGGGCCGGTAGCGATGACGAGATAGTCGTAACGGATCGCCGAACCATCGGCGAGCTCCAGGCGGTTTTCGTTGGGAAACACCTTTGCCACCGGCACCGGCTTGAAGGCGATGCCGCGCTTAGCCAGCGTCGGGGCAAGATCGACCTCGACAGCCTGGCGAGAGCGCCAGCCGACCGCGACCCACGGGTTCGACGGGACGAAATGATAGATGGGGTCCTTGGTGACGACCGTCAGCTTGTCCTGCGGCCGCATCTTGTCCTTCATTTCGTAGGCCATGACGGCGCCGCCAAGTCCGGCGCCCATGATGACGATCTCAGCCACCGTACCCTCTCCTGCGTTTCCCCGTTTCGCGCGGCTGTTGTCAGCCTACTGCATATATTAGAATATCATGTTATTCTAATTTGTCGAGAGCCGCGCTCTGCGTCTTTCGGCGTGGTCGGCGGCCCGGGGCGGCCGGGGCGCCGGCGCCCTTCCCCGCCCCTCAGCATTCCGCTAGCGTCGCCGTCGGCGCGCGACGCCTGGAAACGCAGTCGATCCCGTTGGCAAACGAACCCCATCCCTTCGCGCGATTCATCGCCGTTCTTGGTCGCGGCAAGTCGCTGACGCGCGCCTTGACGCAGGCCGAGGCGGAAGACGCGATGGCGATGATCCTCGCCGGCCGCGCGCGGCCCGAGCAGATCGGGGCTTTCCTGATGCTGCTCAGGGTCAAGGAGGAGACCGGCGACGAAATCGCCGGCTTCGTGCGCGCCGTTCGCGCCACGCTGCCGAAGCCAGCGATCCGCCCCGACCTCGACTGGCCGAGCTACGCGGGAAAACGGCGACGCCTGCCGTGGTTCTTGCTCGCGGCGCTGACGCTCGCCGACGCTGGCTGGCGCGTCGCGATGCACGGGCTCGAAGGCCACACCGCCGGGCGCCTGTACGCGCGGGAGGCGATCGCCCGTCTCGGCCTGCCGATCGCCCATGGCTTCGACGAAGCGGTCGCCAAACTGGAGGCGCACAATTTCGTCTATCTGCCGCTGGAGGCGTTCTGCCCGCGGCTCGCCGAGTTGTTCGCCTTGCGCGCGATCCTCGGCCTGCGCTCGCCGGTTCATACGCTGGCGCGACTCGTCAACCCGTTTGACGCGCTCGCATCAATTCAGTCGGTGTTCCATCCCGGCTACATGGCGATCCATGGCGACGCCGCGCTGCGACTCGGCGAAGCGCGCATGACGGTGTTCCGCGGCGAAGGCGGCGAAGCGGAGCGACGACCCAACAAGCCGTGCGAGACGCTTACCGTCGCCGGCGGCGCGGCAGGCGAGATGCGCTGGCCGCCGCTGCTCGAAGACCCGCGCGCGAACCCCGACGAGGACCTCGACCTCGACCGCATCGCCGCCCTCTGGCGCGGCGAGACGCAAGACGAGTACGCGACCGCGGCGATCGTCGGCACGATCGCGATCGCGCTGACGACGCTCGGCGTCGAGCGCGATCCCGTCGCCGCCGAGGCTCGAGCCGAGGCGCTGTGGCGCGCGCGCAATCGCGCCCGCCTCGCCGCGGCGGCCTGAGCCGATGGACGAGGCGAAGAGACACGGATGAGCGAAGACGGTCCTGAACCCGCGGCCGCGGCGACGACGCCCTATCTGCCGCTGTTCCTGCGCGCTTCCGGCAAGAAGGCGGCGGTCGTCGGCGGCAGTGTGGTGGCGGCGCGCCGCGTCGAGACGCTGGCGCGCGCCGGCGCGTTGGTCTCGGTCTACGCGCCGAACCTCGACGAGGAAGAGTTCGCGCCGCTCGGCGAGCGTTTCGCTTTCACTCATGTCGCGCGCGAACCGACGCGTGACGATCTCGCCGGCTGCCTTGTCTGCTATGTCGCGACCGGCGACAATGCGGCCGACGAGCGGCTCCACGCGGCGCTCGCCGGCGCCGGCCCGCCAATCAGCGTCGCCGATCGCCCCGACCTCAGCGATTTCATCTCGCCTTCGATCCTCGACCGCTCGCCGCTGGTCGTCGCGGTCTCGACCGGCGGCGCCTCGCCGATGCTCGGGCGGATGCTACGGGCGCGGCTGGAGACGCTGATCCCGGCAGCCTATGGCGGGCTCGCCGCTTTCGCCGGCCGCATGCGCGCGCAGATCAACGACAAGTTGCGCTCGCCAGTGGCGCGGCGGCGCTTTTGGGAACGCGTCCTCGACGGGCCGATCGCCGAGTTGGCGCTCGCCCGCAACGAGCCAGCCGCCGTGGCGGCGCTCGCCGAAGCGCTCGATCGCGCGGCGGAGGGAGGCGAAGGCCCGTCGCTGGGCGAAGTCTATCTCGTCGGCGCCGGTCCGGGCGACGCCGACCTGCTGACCTTCCGCGCGCTCAGGCTGTTGCAGAAGGCCGACGTCGTACTGTACGACCGCCTGGTCGACCCGAGCATCGTCGACCTCGCGCGACGCGAGGCCGAGCGTATTTACGTCGGCAAGCGGCGCGCCGACCATACGCTGCCGCAAGAAGAGATCAGCGACTTGCTGGTCAGACTGGCGCGCGAGGGCAAGCGGGTGCTGCGGCTCAAAGGCGGCGACCCGTTCATTTTCGGCCGCGGCGGCGAAGAGATCGAAAAGCTCGCCGAACACGGCATCCCGTTCCAGGTCTGCCCCGGCGTCACCGCGGCGACCGCTTGCGCAGCCTACGCCGGCATTCCGCTGACCCACCGCGACCACGCCCAGGCCTGCGTCTTCGTCACCGGCCATGGCCGCGACGGCCCACTCGACCTCGACTGGGAAACGTTGATCCGACCCGGCCAAACGGTCGCGATCTACATGGGCCTCGACCGTCTCGAAGAGCTGACGCAGGCCTTCGTCGCCCGCGGCGCCGAGCCCGCCCTGCCCGCGGCGATCATCGACAACGGCGCGCGCGTCAACCAGCGCGTCGTCGTCGGGACGCTCGCCGACCTCGCCGCTAAGGCGCGCGCGGCGAATTTACGTGGCCCGACGATCGTCATCGTCGGCACAGTCGTATCGCTGCGCGACAAGCTGAACTGGTACGCGCCGGAGCGCGCCGCTCAGGGGCCGCGCGATTTGCCGCCCGCCGAGGGCGCGCAATAGATGCCGTGCAGCGTCTCGAGCACCGCCGAAGCCGCGCCGCCGGCCAGGCGGTAATAGATCGTCTGCGTTTCGCGGCGCGTCTCAACCAGCTTCGAGCGCCTGAGCACCGCCAAATGCTGCGACAACGCCGATTGGCTGAGGCCGACAATACGCTGCAGCTCGCCGACCGAGCGTTCGCCGTCGACCAGGTTGCACAGCACCAGCAGTCGCGACTTGCCGCCCATCGCGCGCAACAACGCCGCCGCCGTTTCGGCGTGGGCGGCGAGCTCCGCCGGATCGATCGCCAGGCGCGTCGCGCCTGGCGCGGTCTGCGCTTTCGTGGCGACATGCGTGGCCATAGTCGCTCTCCCAATCCAACCGCCGCCCTGCCGCGACGCGCGAATTGAAACCATAAGCCCTAACGACACGCAAACGCGCGCAGCCAAACGTCCGTCGGCGCCGCTCAGACGGCTTGCAGCGTGCGCGCCAGCCGCTCGGCGACTTCTTCGGCGACCGCGGCAAGCGCCGGATTGCCGACCCGCTGCGTCGCCGCGCGCGGATCGATCGCCGCCAGTTCGGCGCCTCCCTGCGCCAGCTCCTGGACGACCACGTTGCATGGCGGCATCACGCCGATCTTGTCCTCGGCGCTGAGCGCCTTGTGGGCCAGGTGCGGATTGCATGCGCCGAAGATTCGGTACTTGCGGAAGTCGACTCCGAGCTTTTGCTTCAGCGTCGCGGCGATGTCGATGTCGGTCAGCACGCCGAAACCCTCGGCTCTCAACGCCTCGGTCAGCCTGGCGACCGCCGCGTCGAAATCCAGCGCGACCTGACGAGAGAGAGAGTCGTTCACTGTCCGACTTCCTCTGCGCTCGACGCGCTTCACTCGAAAGCGCAGCCAGCCCGCACGCCGAACCGCCGCAAGACGATCGCCGCCGGGCAGAAGCCGGTGAACGAGGCCTGCAAAAGATTGAGCCCGACGAACGCTGTCAGCAGCAGCCAATAGAGGCTGAGCCACAGCGAAAGCCCCAGGCTGACCAGGACCACCGTCCCCGCGAACGCCATCACCGCCTTGTCGATCGTCATCGCTTCGCCACTCCCTTGTTTTCGGCTTCTGTTTCCGCACCGCATTCGGGCGCGCAATAGAGCTGGTACAGCAGGTCGATCAGCTTCCTGACGCCCTCGCTTTCCAGCGAATAGTAAATCGTCTGCGACTCGCGCCGGGTCGCGACGATGCGGTCGGCGCGCAGCCGCGCCAGATGCTGCGACAGCGCCGATTGGCTCAGCCCAATCGCTTCGCCCAAGTCCGACACGGAACGCTCGCCGCGCGACAGTTCGCACAGGATCGTCAGCCGCCGCCGATTGGCGACCGCTTTGAGCAGGCCCTCGGCTGCGCCAGCTTGTCGCTCCAACGCCTCTAAATTCATGCTTGCTAAATTAGAACATTCGAATATATGTGTCAAGCCTTGTCAGAGGGGAGCCTTATGCGCCGCCTGTTGCTGATCGCCGTCATCGCCCTGCCTCAGGCCGCAGTCGCGGCCGATTCGCTTGTCGTCCGCGCCGTCGACGTCCAGGACCAAAAGGCGGTCGTCGCCACCGTCGAGCCCGTCCATCAGCTCGTCGCGCGCGCGCGCATCGGCGGCACGATCGTCTCGCTCAAAGCGAAGGAAGGCGAACGCGCCGAGGCCGGCGAGGAGCTCGCCACCGTCGCCGACCCCAAACTGGTGCTGCAGACGCAGGCGCTCGACGCCCGCATCCAGTCGCAGCAGGCCCAACTCGACAAGGCCAAGAGCGACCTCGACCGCGCCAACGAGCTGTTGAGCAAAGGCGCCGCCACCCAGGTCCAGGTCGACGCGGCGCGCACCGCCTTCGACGTCGCCAGCCGCACGCTCGACGCCATGCGCGGCGACCGCAGCGTCATCGCCCAGCAGATGAGCGAGGGCGCGGCGCTGGCGCCGGGCGCCGGCCGCATTCTTTCGGTCCCGGTCTCGGAAGGGCGCGTCGTCATGCCCGGCGAGACGATCGCCACTCTGGCCGAGGATCGCTACATCCTGCGCCTGCAACTGCCTGAGCGGCACGCCCAGTTCATCCGCGCCGGCGACAAGGTGCAGATCGGCTCGCGCGGCCTCTCCGAGTCGACGGACGAAACCCGGCGCGAAGGCCGGGTGGTGACCGTCTATCCCGAAATCCAGGGCGGCCGCGTGATCGCCGACGTCAAGGTCGATGGGCTCGGCGACTATTTTGTCGGCGAACGCACGCTGGTCTGGGTGTCGGCCGGCGCGCGGCGCGTCATCGTCGTGCCCGCCGGCTTTGTCTTCCGCCGCGCCGGCGTCAACTACGTCAAGACCGCCGACGGGGCCGAGATCGTCGTCCAGCCTGGCGAGCGCCGCGACGACGGGATCGAAATTCTCGCCGGCCTCGCCGACGGCGACACGCTGGTCGCGCCATGAGCCTCGGCCTCTCCGGCGCGCTGACGCGCGCGTTCATCCGCTCGCCGCTGACCCCCCTGTTGCTGCTGGCGGCGCTCGCCGCCGGCGCCCTCGCCCTCGTCTCGCTGCCACGCGAGGAAGAGCCGCAGATCAGCGTGCCGATGGTCGACATCATGGTGACGACCAACGGCTACAAGGCCCAGGACGCGGTCGAGCTTGTCACCCGGCCGCTCGAGGACATCGTCAAGGGCATCGACGGCGTCGAGCACGTCTACTCCCAGTCACAGGACGATCGGGTTGTCGTCACCGCCCGCTTCCTGGTCGGGACCGACCAAGACGTCGCGCTCCTGCGCATCCATGAGAAGATCCGCGCCAACATCGCCGCGCTGCCAAAGGGAATCCCTGAGCCGGTGATCATCGGCCGCGGCGTCAACGACGTCGCGATCGTCGACTTGACGCTGGCGGCCGACCCTGCCCACGCCGGCCAATGGACCGACAACGGCATCTTTCAGGTCGCCGATGAGCTGCGTCACGAACTCGCCAAGGTCGACAACGTCGGCGGCGCCTATATCGTCGGCGGCAGCCCCAGCCAGATTCGTGTCGAACCCGACCCGGAGCGGCTCTCGCTCTTTGGCGTCACGCTCAACCAGCTCGTCGACAAACTCGCCAACGCCAACCGTTCTTTCGTCGTCGGCGCGCTGCGCGAGGACGGCCGCTCGCTGCCGGTGGTCGCCGGCCAGACCTTGCAAGGCGTGCCGGACATCGGCTTGTTGCTGCTGACCACGCGCGACGGCCGCCCTGTCTACGTCAAGGACGTCGCCAATGTCGTCGTCGGAGCGGCGGAGTCGGACCATCGCGCCTGGACGATGACCAGGCTCGACAACGGCGACCTTCAACGCAGACCCGCCGTCACGCTGGCGATCGCCAAGCGTAAGGGCGCCAACGCCGTGGCGGTGGCGGACGACGTGCTCAGCCGTCTCGAGATCGTCAAGGGCCGCATCATTCCGCCCGGCCTCGAAGTCACGGTCACACGCAACTATGGCGCGACCGCAACCGAGAAAGCCGACGAGTTGCTGTTTCATCTCGGCCTCGCCACGCTGTCGATCGTCGTCCTGATCGCGCTGGCGATCGGCTGGCGTGAAGGCATGGTGGTGTTCATCGTTATCCCCACCACCATCCTGCTGACGCTGTTCGCCTCGTGGTTGATGGGTTACACAATCAATCGTGTTAGCCTGTTCGCGCTGATCTTCTCGATCGGCATTCTGGTCGACGACGCGATCGTCGTGGTCGAGAACATCTCCAGGCATTGGTCGATGCGCGGCGAACGCGGTCTGGTCGAGACCGCCGTCGAGGCGGTCGCCGAAGTCGGCAATCCGACCATCGTCGCGACTCTGACCATCGTTGCGGCGCTGCTGCCGATGATGTTCGTCAGCGGCATGATGGGCCCCTATATGAGCCCAATTCCTGCCAACGCCTCGATCGCGATGCTGTTCTCGTTTGGCGTTGCGGTCACCGTCACGCCGTGGCTGCTGTTGCGCATCGCCGGTCGCCACGCCGCAACGATCGAGCACGGCGAGGGCCATACGCACGACATCGGCGCGCTCGGCCGGTTCTACACGAAGATCGCCGCCCCGCTGCTCAGCGGCCGGCGCCGCTCGCAGATCTTCCTCGTCGGCGTCGGACTCGCCACGCTTGCGGTCTGCGCGCTATTCGCAACCAAGGACGTGCGCGTCAAGCTGCTGCCGTTCGACAATAAGTCGGAAATCCAGGTCGTGCTCGACATGCCGCAGGGCACGGCGCTGGAGGAGACCGACCGCGCGCTGATGGCCGCCGCCGAGCGGCTCAAGACCTTGCCGGAGCTGACCTCGATCCAGGCCTACGCCGGCGCGGCGGCGCCGTTCAACTTCAACGGCCTCGTGCGCCATTACTACCTACGCGATGAGCCGCAGCAGGGCGATCTCGCCGTCAATCTGGTCGACAAGGGGATGCGCAAGCGCGCAAGCCACGCCATCGCCCTCGACATCCGGCATCGGCTCGCCGATCTGCCGCTGCCGACCGGGACGGCGCTCAAAGTGGTCGAGGTGCCGCCTGGCCCGCCGGTGCTTTCTACCGTGCTCGCCGAAGTCTATGGCCCCGACCCGGAGAGTCGACGCGCGATGGCGAACAAGGTCCGGCAGGCGTTCCAGGCGGTCGACTTTGTCGTCGACGTCGACGACAGCTTCCCCAAGCCGGCCGAGCGCCTGCGTCTCTCGATCGACCAGCAGGCGCTGGAATTTCACGGCGTCGACGAGCAGGCGGTCTACGACACGATCGCCGGCCTGCTCGGCGGCGCGCCGATCGGCTTTTCGCAACGCGGCGACGGCCTCAAGCCGATCGACATCTCCGTCGCCCTGCCCCGCTCGGCGCGCACGCCCGACGAGCGCATTCTGTCGACGCCGCTGCCGGCTGGCGGCACCGTTCGCCAAGGCGCCAACGTCGAGCTTGGCGACGTCGTCAAGCTGACGCGCGAGCCCGCCTCATACCCGATCTTCCGCCACAACGGCCGCTTCGCCGAAATGGTGACCGCCGACGTCGCCGGCCGCTTTGAGGCGCCGATCTACGCCATGCTGGCGATTCAAGACGAGATGGCGAAACTCGACTGGGGCAAAGGCGGTCCGCCGACGATCCGCTATCACGGTCAGCCGGAAAACGACGCCGCGCCGACGCTGCTGTGGGACGGCGAGTGGGAAGTCACCTATGTCACCTTCCGCGACATGGGCGCCGCCTTCATGGTGGCGATGCTCGGCATCTACTTGCTGGTCGTGGCGCAGTTCGGTTCATTCAAGCTGCCCCTGGTCATTCTGACGCCCGTGCCGCTGACGCTGATCGGCATCATGCTCGGCCACTGGTGGCTCGGCGCAGCGTTCACCGCGACCTCGATGATCGGCTTCATCGCCCTCGCCGGCATCATCGTGCGCAATTCGATCCTGCTGGTCGACTTCATTCGTCGCCGTCAGGCCGAAGGCGCCGGGCTGCGCGCCGCGCTGATCGAGGCCGGCGCGACGCGCGTCAAGCCGATCGTGCTCACCGCCGCGGCGGCGATGATCGGCTCGGCCTTCATTCTCGCCGACCCGATCTTCCAGGGCCTGGCGATTTCGCTGGTGTTCGGGCTCGCCTCGTCGACCGCGCTGACGCTGCTGGTCATTCCGGCGATCTACGTCTGGTTGCGCGACGACAAGCGCGCCGGCGGCGCCTCATCGTGACGCGAAAGCAAAGGAGTGACTCAATGGGCAAGACCAATTGGCCGGAGACGGCGAAGGACCTCAGCCTCGAGCTGAGGAACTTGCGCGCCGGCGCGAGCGATGTGATGAAAGCGTTTTCGACCATCGCCCAGGCCGCGCTCGCCCCCGGGGCGCTCGACGCCAAGAGCAAGGAGCTGATCGCTCTGGCTATCGCCGTGGCGACGCGTTGCGACGATTGCGTCGCTTTCCACGCGAAGGCGGCGGTCGAACAGGGCGCGACGCGCGCCGAAGTCCTCGAAACCCTCGGCATGGCGATCTACATGGGGGCCGGACCTTCCGCGATGTACGCGAGCCACGCCCTCGGCGCCTTCACCCAGTTTGAGGCGGCCAAAACTGCTTCGGCCAACCATGGATGACCTGCGATGATCTTTTCCAATCTCTTCGGTAAGTCTGACCCGAACGCGTCGCCGCGCGACATCGGCCACGACGAATTGCAGAAGGCGCTCAGCGAAGGCAGCGTTGCCGTCGTCGACGTGCGCGAGCCGCACGAATTCGCCGGCGGCCACATCCCCGGCGCGATCAATTTGCCGTTATCGCGCTTCAAACCCGATCAGATTCCGGCGGACAAGGCGCCAGTGCTGATCTGCCAAGCCGGCGCGCGCTCGGGCGCGGCGCTGCGCCAAGCGCACGCCGCGGGGGCGACGCACGTCCGACACTATGCGGGCGGCATGAACGGTTGGCGCGCGCGCGGCGGCGACGTCGTCGCGTAAGCGGACCGCGGCAATACGCCTTAAGGCGCGGTTCTTAACGACAGCGACGCGACGCCGGCGGCAAGCGCGACGCCCGACTGCACTTCGATCGAAAGCGGCTGCAGGGTGAACGAGCGGTCGAAGCCGCCAACCAGCGCGTTGGCGCCGACGCCCGCCCCAACCGTCACCGACGCGTCGGCGCCGACATAGTCGCCGGCAAGCGCGCCGTGGCGCGGGCCGGCGGTCGGCGCAAACACCGCCCAGGCGAGGACGCCGTGGCTAGTGGCGCCGAGGTCGAGGCCGAACTTGCGGATCGTACCGTAGTACCACTCGCGATAGCCGTGGGCGGAATTGAAGAAGCAGCGCATCTCCTTCGACGAGGTGATGATCAGGCCAAGTCCGCCGGCGACGTCGCAGCGCAACGTGCCGATCTTTACCGCGGCGTCGGCGGAGGCAGGCGCGGCAAGCACGGGCAGGACGGCGGCGGCGGCCGCAATCATCAGGCTGCGGAATTTCATCTGGCGCTCCTCTCTTCGCGACAGCGGGCCTTCCGCCGGACGGCGGCGGCGCGCCTGAACGCGGGCGACGACGAATCATATCCCCGCTGCAATCGTGAAGCCAAGGGCGACGACGAGGGCGCGCCGTTCACGGAAAATCGACGGCTTGCGCCTACATGGTCGTTTGGGCGCGTCGTGACGCCGCAACGCGCTCGGCGCGCAGCGGTAGGTTCCCACGAAGCGAACCGGAGGCTGGATGCGCAGTCTATTTAAGCTTCTCGCTGTGGCCGCCGTTACGGCTTCATTCGCCGCGCCGGCGCCGGCGGGCGGATTCATCGGCGGCGGCGGTCCCGGCAACGGCGGTCCCCCAGGTTCGGTCGGCGTCGGACCTGAGTGGATCCCGCCGGGCGGCGGCGGAGCGGGGCCAGACGCCCAGCCCGGTCTCAACCGCGGACCGAACGGCGGCGCGCCGCCTGCTCATCGCGGTCCCAACACTGGCTTCAAGCCGCCGAATCCGGGCGGCCCCAACCCCAATTTTAGGCCGCCTCGCCGCGGCGCCGGGCCAAATTTCTCCGGCCACGGCCACGACGGGGACGAATGGCGTCGGCGCCCGCGCCATTATTGGCTTGGCGGCGGACCGATTTTCGTTCCCGACCCGTCCGGCGACTACGTCTACAGCGACGACGACTATGACGACGGCAGCGATCCGACCGGCTGTTGGGTCTATCGCAAGGCCTACGACAGCGGCGGCGCCTTTCTCGGCTTCGTCCACATCGACTCTTGCCAGCATCAGTAGCGGCGCGGTCCGCGAGCGCGGTCGCGCATGCGCGATCCCGTCGCCGCAGCTCAACCAAATCGGAACGACGGCGGCCGCTGGACGTTGTTCGCTCGCTGTCAGTTCATCGGTTGGCGGCGAACAGAGATCTGCGCCGAAATGGGCGTCCTGCGTTCGGTTGTATGCGGGGCCCCCCGAGGCGCCCTCGCGCCAGCGACCGCGTCGAAGGACGCGAAACGCCGGCGAACCCATGCCAGAACGAAAAGCTGTGCGCTGCTATCGCCGGAAGGCGGAGATTTCCTTTCCCCTTGCAAACCTCTGATTTCGCTCAAAAAGACCGAAGGAATCTTTGGAAGTGCTTGGCGCGGATTGCGAAAGCCGGACCGCGAAGGCGTTGAGTCCGGGTTAAGTCGCCGTCGTTCGCGACAACGGCGAACCGAGATTCAACTCAGCAGCGACACTTGCGAGATCGCGTCACCTAGCCGCCGTGGCGGCCCTCCCCGCCCGTCGGCCGCGCCAGAGCGATCAGCGACTCGACGACGGCGTAGTCCTGGTAACCGCAACGCGCCAGCGGCTGTGCCGCAGCCGTGTCGAAGCGGCCGTCTCGGATCAGCGCTTCGTCAATGTGAAAGGCGACGACCTCGCCGAGCACCAGATAGGAGTCGATTGGCTCGCCGCGCGCGCTCTTCAGCGGCACGATCTCGACGACCTTGCACTCCAGCGCCGCGTGCGCCTCGGCGACTCGCGGCGCCTTGACCAGACGGCACGGCGCCATGGCGAGGCCAGCGTGAATGAATTCGCTGTCGCCGCGCGGCAGCGGCGCCGAAGTGAGATTCATCGCCCCCATCATGTCGCGGCTCGCCAGATTGGCGACGAACTCGCCGCTGTCGCGCGCGAACGACGCCGAATCCTTGCAGCCCTCGCTCGAGAACCCGACGATCGGCGGGACCGAACTGAAGGCGTTGAAGAAACTGTACGGAGCAAGATTCACCCGCCCATCGGCGGCGCGGGTCGAGATCCAGCCGATCGGCCTCGGCGCGACGATCGCCTTGAACGGGTCGCGCGGCAGCAAGGTCGTGTCGCGCTCTGCGGTCTCGTAAAACATGAGCGGCCCCCTTCAAGGCGAGAAAGTGGTTACGATTTCCGTCAGAGGCGGTCGCGGCCGGTCTTGTGGTTCGAGCCTCGCTCGACCGATATGGATGAAGCCGGCGAATCGCTCGTGATCGGAAAGCCCGATCGCCGTCGCGAAGCGCCGGTCGTACGCGCACCAATCGGTCAACCAAGTCGTCGAGAAGCCGAGCGCATTAGCGGCGACGGTCAGATTCATGCAGACTGCGCCGGCCGACAGAACCTGCTCCCATTCGGGAATCTTGACGTGCGGAGCGGCCCGCGAAACGACCGCGATGACCAGCGGCGCGGTCGAAAACCGCGCGAGTTCGGCCGATCGCGCCGATTCACCGAGACTGCGATCGTCGGCGAGCTTGATTTGGAGAGCGATCCGCCCTGCCCGTTCGCGCGCCTCGCCGGCGAAGACGATGAAGCGCCACGGCGCGAGCTTGCCGTGGTCGGGAACCCGCGAGGCGACGGTCAGCAGCGTTTCGAGTTCGGCGGCGCTCGGCCCCGGCTCGGTCAGATTGGCGGGAGCGAGCGAACGCCGGCGCTGCAGAAGACGAATCGTCTCGTTCATGGCTGCTTGGGCTCCGCAATTGACGCCTCTGTCGGCGACGGTCATCCATGCCGGCATTTTCGTCGCGGGTAAACCGCCCTCGATCCGCCTCATTGTCGCGCCAACAGCCAGGGCGCGCCGAAGATTGACCGGCGCCGAGGATTGACCGGCGTCGAGGATCGCGGCAAGGCAATCAACCATGTTTCGCTTGGCGTTTCTCCTCGCGCTGGCGCTGGCGGTCGGCGCCGACGCCCCTGCGGCGGCCCAATCGGCCGGCGCGTTGGACGGCGGCCTGGGCACGCTGCGCCTTTCAGCGAGCCTCGCCGGCGCGACGACGACGCTGACCGGCGGGCTGCATTGGCGGCTCTTCTCAGCCCGCGCCGAACCGGACGGCTCGCGCCCGCTCATCGTCGAATCAAATGACGCCCAGCCGACGCTGACCGCGCCGCCCGGCGAGTACGTCGTCCATGTCTCGCTCGGCCTCGCCAGCGCCGCCAAGCGCCTGACGCTAGGCGCGGAAGTGCGCAGCGAACGGCTGGCCCTCAACGCCGGCGCCTTGCGCATCTCCGGGACGCTCAGCGGCCCGGGTCCGAGCAGCGGCTCGCCGATCGACCCGTCCAAACTGGCGATCGCCATCTATGTGCCTGACCGCAACAATCCTGAGGCCAAGCTCGTCTATTCCAAGGCGCGCGCCGGCGACATCATCGGCTTGCCGGAAGGCTCCTACCACATCGTCTCGACCTTCCTCGACACGGTCGGCATCGGATCGGTGGGCGTCGGCAAGGCTGCGGGCGGCGCCGGCGCGCCGACGCCGACCAATTCCATCGTCGCCGCCGACATAAAGGTCGCCGCCGGCAAGCTGATCGACGTGACCCTGCGCCACCGCTGCGCGACGGTGACGATCAAGCTCGTCAACGCGCCTGGCGGTGAAGCGCTCGCCAACAGCAATTTCACAGTGCTGACGCCAGGCGGCGACCTCATCCGCGACCTGATCGGCGCCTTCCCGTCGCTGGTGCTCGGCGAAGGCGAATACGTCGTCATCGCCCGCCACGAGTCGAAGACCTACCAAGCGACCTTCGAGGTCCAATCGGGTATGGACCACGACGTGGAAGTTGTTGCACAAGAGGGCGCGAAACAGGGGGGCGCCAAGCCGGAAAGCGCCCCGCCAGAAAGCGCCCCGCCCGAAGGCGCCAGCCAGGATTGACGTTTCATGCAGACGTTCTTCGTTCAGATCAAATGCGCTTTGGGACGGACCTACGAAGTGGCGAGCGCCCTCGCCGAGGCCGAGATCGCCTCGGAGATCTACTCGACCGCGGGCGACTTCGACATCCTCGCCAAGTTCTACGTCGAGCATGACGTCGACATCGGCCACTTCGTCGGCCATCGGGTGCAGGTCGTTCCCGGCATCGTCGACACGCGGACGATTATCACCTTCAAAGCGTTCTGAGCGGGGCCGCCCGATGACCGCCGCCCCCGCCATGCGCCTCTCCGTGTTCCTCGTCCTTCTCGTCGCCTCGGTCGCCAGCGCCGCCGCGGCGGCCGAAGACGGCGCGTTCCTCTTCGACGCCCTGCGCGAGCGCCCCTACCGCGCCGCCTGGGACAAACTGATGAAGGAAGTGCAGCCAACGCCCGACTGGCTGATGCAGTTCAACCGCAATTTCGACGGCGTCAGCGGAGCGCTAAAGGCGGTCGACGTCGGCGGCAAGCCTTACCGTCTGGCTTTCGTTTGCAAGCCGCAGGACTGCGGCGACCGCAAGTTCGAAGTCATATTCGACGCCGACGCGACGCACGCCTATGGCGCGCTCGGCGGCCGCAGCGACCCGCCCGCCTTCTACGGCGCGCCGCCGCCCGACGTGCAGGACGCGCTGGCCAAGGGATTCCAGGGATAGGCCGCTAGTCCGGCAGCGCGTCGCGATAGACGCGCGCCTCGCCCTCGGCGTCGACAATTCGCCAGCTCCCGTCCTCGGCCTCGGCCGCGTAGTCCGGCCCGACCGGCGTCTTGCCATGCGCGTCGGGCTGGTCGAGCACGTAGGTCGGCATGGCGAGCCCCGATAGTCGCCGGCGCAATTCGCGCATCAACGCCTGACCGCGGGCAATCGAGACGCGGAAATGCGCCGTGCCCGGCGCGAGATCGGGATGATGCAAGTAATAGGGCTTCACCCGCGCTTCGACGAAGGCGCGCATCAACGCCTCCAGCGTGTCGGCGTCGTCATTGACGCTCTTCAGCAGCACGCTCTGGCTAACCAGAGTCGCGCCGGCGTCGATCAGCCGCCGGCAGGCGGCGCGCGCCTCGTCCGTCAGCTCACGCGGATGATTGGCGTGCAGCGCGACATAGACTGTCTTGTCGTGGCCGTGGCAGAGCGCGCGCGCCATCGCTTTGGTCACGCGTTCCGGCGCGACGACCGGCAGGCGGGTGTGCCAGCGCAGCACCTTGAGATGCGGGATCGCCGCCAACCCGCCCGCCGTCTCGGCGAGGCGGCGCGGCGACAGAACGAGCGGATCGCCGCCGGTCAGCACCGCCTCCCAGATCTGCGGACGCTCCCGGACGTAGGCGAGCGCGGCGGCGAATTCCTCAGCGCTCAGCGCCTGCGCGCCGGGGCCGATCATTTCGCGGCGGAAACAGAAGCGGCAATAGACGGCGCAGACCGCCACAAGTTTGATCAGCACGCGGTCGCGATAGCGGTGGACGAGGCCGTGCAGCGGGCTTTTCAGCGCGTCGCCGATCGGGTCGGCGACCTCGGCCGGGTGACGGATCAGTTCGCGCGCGTCCGGCAGGTATTGGCGCCCGATCGGATCGTCGGGATCGCCCGGCGCAACGAGGCGTGCAGCGGCCGGCGACACGGCGATCGCATAGCGCGCCGCGACGGCGGCCGCTTCTCGGCTTCGCTCGGGCGCGATCAGCCCGGCGGCGACGAGGGCTTCGGCGGTCTTCAAGGTCGCATGGGACCGGCGGGCGATCATCGCGGCTGTTTAGACGCGCGCGCCGCCGAAGGAAAGCGGCGTCGAAACGCCCCCAGGCCCCAGGTCGCGGCGCGCCGCCGGACGCCGGACCCGCCGCTAATCGTCTCAACCCATGCGCGTCAGTTCGAAGTGAACCCGCTCCTGCCGAAACACGCCAGACATCGAGCGAGCGCCCGGCTTTCGCCGCGGCGAATTGAACGCGAGGATGGTTTGGGCGACGGGACGCAGATAACGGCGATTCGCGCTTTGGGGGCGTTGGTGCGGACGGCGGGGGTCGAACCCGCACGGCCTAATGGCCGAAGGATTTTAAGTCCTTTGCGTCTACCAGTTCCGCCACGTCCGCGCCGGACGTGTTGTTTCACATTCGCGGCCGAAATTGAACCCGACGGTTCAGCCGGCGGCGTCCTTGGCGATCGGCGGCTGGAAGGCGAGGCCCATATCCCAGGGAAAGTAGATCCAGGTGTCCTGCGACACTTCGGTGATGAAAGTGTCCACCAGCGGCCGGCCGAGCGGTTTGGCGTAGACGGTGGCGAAATGGGCCTTCGGCAGCATTTCGCGCACGGCCTTGGCGGTCGCGCCAGTGTCGACGAGATCGTCGAGCAATAAAACGCCTGACCCGCCCGATTTGGCGATATCGAGGCCGATCGACTTGAGCAGCTTGATGCCCCCCTGGTCCTTGTAATTGTGGTAGGAGGCGACGCACACCGTCTCGATCACCCTGAGCTCGAGTTCGCGCGCCACGATCGCCGCTGGGACCAGGCCGCCGCGCGTGACCGCCACGATCGCGTCGAATGGGCCCGCGGCCGAAAGGCGCCAGGCGAGCGCGCGCGCGTCGCGGTGGAATTGGTCCCAAGAGACCGGAAATGCCTTTTCGCGACCGTCAGCCATGGCGCTTGTCCTTGCTCCGCTTGCCGGGCCCTGATTAGCAAGCGCCGCGGCGGCGCGCGAGCCGCGGCGGCGCCCGTCAACAGCTTTGCCGTCCCGCCGCGCCCTCAGGCTGGCTTCGCGGCGGCGCGAATCTTGGCCAACATCGCCTCGACCGCCGCCTGCGTCGCCGCAACCTTGGTCGGATCGCGGCCACGCACGACGATCTGGTTGCGGAACGATCCGTCGGCGTAGGAGGGATAAGAGCCGATGATCGTCTCGCCATGGGCGGCGGCGATCGCGCCGAGCGCCTCGGCGTAGCGTCCCTCAGGGATCGCTCCGGCGTCGATCGTCTGGACGGTCATCTTCGTCCCCGTCTCGATCGTCTTCGCCGCGGTGTCGAGCATCGCCTGCATCACCGCCGGCACGCCGGCCATAACGATGACGTTGCCAATGCGAAACCCCGGCGGCGGAGAAACGGGATTGTCGACCAGCTCCGCGCCGACCGGCATGCGCGCCATGCGCCGGCGCGCGACGCTGAGCTCGTCGCTCTTGTAGCGCGCGCGCATCAACGCCAACGCACGCGGGTCCTCGTCGATCGGCGCGCCAAACGCCTTGGCGACCGCATCGGCGGTGATGTCGTCGTGGGTCGGGCCGATGCCGCCGGTGGTGAAGACGTAGTCATAGCGTGCGCGCAGCGCGTTGAGCGCGGCGACGATCTCGTCCTCGATATCGGGGACGACGCGCGCCTCGCGCAGATCGACGCCGATATTGGCGAGGTACTCGGCAATATACCCGATGTTGCGGTCCTTGGTGCGGCCCGAAAGGATCTCGTCGCCGATGACGAGAACGGCCGCAGTGACAATCTTCTCGTTCACGCTGGCGTCTCCTCCTCCGCAAGCTCGTAGGCGACGTTCTCGCCGGTGCGCAGGATCTCGCGGTAGCCTACTCCGCGCAGTCGCTGCTCGAGTTGCGCCCCGACTCTGAGCAAGGCGAATTCCATGACGATGAGACGCGGCCACAGAGCGCGCGGCGCCGTGCTCAGGAAGGGATCGAGCACCAGATCCTCCGCGCCTTCGATGTCGAGCTTGATCGCGTCGATCTTCGAATAGCCCTCCTCACGGACCAACGAAAGCAGCGTTTTGGCGCGCACCTGGAGCTGTTCGACGCGCGCCTCGGCGCTGACGATCCGAACTGAAGACTCGCCCTGATTGTAAGTGTTGACGAACAGCGTCACCTCGCCGTCGACGTCGGCCAGCGCGCAGGACACGGCCTTGACGTTGGCGAAGTCGCTCTGGCCGATATTGTAGGCGAGTCGCTCGAACAAGGCTGGCAGTGGCTCAACGGCGAGAATGCGCGCGCGCGGGCCGCCGATTGCGGCGATCGCCAGCGCATAACCACCGACGCTGGCGCCGACGTCGAGAAAGACGAAGTCGCCCTTCAGCCGCTCGGCGAGAAACGCCCGCTCACGCGGATCGAAATACTGCGGCGTGAACAACAACCGCTTCTCGGCGTTGTTACGATAGGGATACAGGCGCATGCGCGCGCCGAGCGAGACGACGTCAACCGGCCGACCGCGCAAACCCCGCATCGCCAAGCCGCGCATCAGGAAGGCGACGCGCTTGCCGAGCCAGCTCGTCGAGCACCGACGGGTCGCCATAAGCGTCAGCTTGAGCAGACCCCTCGGCGCATAGGCGCCGAAGGGAGCGGATTCGACGACATTGTCCCGGGACATCGACGCTCGCTTCAGCACGACGCTGGTGGTCCTAGCACGGTCGACGCGCCACCCGCCAGCCTCGGACCAAAGCCGACCTGGCGAGCCGGCAAGGCTGCTTTCGCCGCCGCTTGTATTGCCTTGCGGCGAAGGCGTATTAGATGGAAGACAATCCGGGGCGCGCCCTCTGGCCCCCGCCGAGGCATTTTTATGACTTTCATCGATTCCGCTCAGTCGCGCAGCCGGCGCAGCGGCCACATCAAGCTGCATGGCCCGGAAGGCTTCGACGGCATGCGCAAAGCGGGCCGTCTGACCGCCGAGGCGCTCGACCTGCTCGCCGAGCGCGTTAAGCCCGGCGTGACGACCAACGCGCTCGATAAGTTCATCTACGAGTTCGCCCGCGACCACGGCGCCTATCCAGCGCCCCTGCTCTACCGCGGCTTCCGCAAGTCGATCTGCACGTCGATCAATCACGTCGTCTGCCACGGCATCCCTGACGAGAAGCCATTGCGCGACGGCGATATCCTCAACATCGACGTCACGCTGATCGTCGACGGTTGGCACGGCGACGCAAGCCGCATGTATGTGGCGGGCGAGGCGCCGCGCCGCGCGACGCGGCTGATCGACGTCACCTACGAGTGCCTCCGGCGCGGCATCGCCGCGGTCAAGCCGGGCGCGACCGTCGGCGACATCGGCTACGCGATCCAAAGTTACGCCGAAAACGAGCGCTGCTCGGTGGTGCGCGACTTCTGCGGCCACGGCCTCGGCCAGCTGTTCCACGACGAGCCGAACATTCTGCACGTCGGCAAGCGCGGCGAAGGCGCGCCGTTGCGTCCGGGCATGTTCTTCACCATCGAGCCGATGATCAACCTCGGCGGCTTCGGCGTGAAGGTTCTCGCCGACGGCTGGACGGCGGTGACGCGCGACCGCTCGCTGTCGGCGCAGTTCGAGCACACGATCGGCGTGACCGAAACGGGAGCGGAAATCTTCACCGCCTCGCCTGCGGGCCTTGAGCATCCGCCTTACGCACGATGACCGGGCGCGCGGCCAGCGACGAGCCCGCCCACTACCTCGGCCATCGCGCGCGACTGCGCGAGCGCCTGCTACAGGCGGGATCCGAAGCGGTCGCCGACTACGAGCTCGTCGAATTGGTGCTGTTCCGCGCCATCCCGCGCCGCGACGTCAAACCGCTCGCCAAGGCGCTGATCGCCCGCTTCGGATCGTTCGCTGAAGCGATCGCCGCCGAGCCGGCGCGGCTCGCCGAGATCGAGGGAATGAGCCAGGGCGCGATCGCCGAATTCAAGATCGTCGAGGCGGGCGCCAAGCGCTTCACTCAGGGCGTCGCGCGCAAGCGGATGCCCGTCGGCTCGTTCAGCGCTGTTGTCGATTACTGTCGTACGGCGATGGCTTTCGACGCGCGCGAGGAGTTCCGGGTGCTGTTTCTCGACCGCAAGAACGGCTTGATCGCCGACGAGAGCCAGGGCGTCGGCACGGTCGACCAGACGCCGGTCTATCCGCGCGAAGTCGTGCGTCGCGCGCTCGAATTGTCGGCGACCGCGGTCATCCTCGTTCACAATCACCCGTCCGGCGATCCGACCCCATCCGCCCAGGACGTCAAGATGACGCTCGACATCATCGCCGTCGCCCAGCCGCTTGGCGTGGCGGTCCACGATCACATCATCGTCGGCCGCGACGGCCACGCGAGCTTGAAGGGCCTGCGGCTGATCTGACGGGCGTAAGCGGCGCTCAGTGCAGCGCGAATTGCGCCTTGACCGTGCGGATCTCGGCCGGACCCACCAGCCGAACGTGGGCGACGCGGACCGAATGAAGCGGACCGTCGAGCGAGTTGCTCCAGAAGTCGAGGAACTTGTGCAGCGCCGGAAATTCCGGCGCTAGGTCGTAGTCCTGCCAAACGTAGGTCTGCAGCAATGACAGGTGGTCGGGCAGCCGATAAAGAATTTCGGCCGTCGTCAGGCAGAACCCCTGCAGCTGGCGAACGAAGTCCTCGGAAACGCGTGACGCCATGGCGCGGCCCTCCGGGCTGCGGCGGAGCGAATCGGCCGTTGCTGCGGCTTGCGCTTCCGCCGGTCCTTCATTGCGCACGCGAAAGCTTAACCGAAGCTTGCGCGCTGCGCTTTCACAACCGCAATCGAACGCGCAAGTTCCATGCCGAAATCGGTCCGGCCAACGCGGCGTCGAAATGCGCGAACTGCCCACGAATGCGGCGCCGAACGATCTGATTTTGGTCGTTGCGGCGCCAATGCGCAACCTCGCTTGGAACTCGCGCGCGGCGCGGCGGCGGCGGAACGCTCGCCGGAGCCACGTGCGCCAAAGTCGGAACGCCATCGGCCGCGCGCGGCGCCCTGTCGCCAATGCCAGGAATTCACGCTTCCGCCGGCCCCGGCGCTTTACCGATCCGTTTCTCGGGCGTCGCAGACGCCCAGTCGCCGCAACGACGCAAGTTCGTTCGAAAAGCCAGCGCCCATCTCGCCGTTTCTTGCTCGCGTCTGGCGCGCCTGGCGCCACTTTCGCTGGAAATTGCGCGCCGTCGCCGCGCCGATCCGCGGTCAGTCACGCCAGGTCGACCAGAGCCGCCGGCGACCGCGGCGGCGGCGGCGAGCCTAAAAGGGGTTGAGGATCAAAACGAATCCGGCGATTGCGGGGCGGGCGCGCGCCCGCTAATGTCGC